>Ga0224506_10000071_pt1 | contig 104422 bp, 95 predicted proteins | sample SF_Jan12_sed_USG_2_FD_169108 | JGI IMG/M metagenome (GOLD analysis project Ga0224506, IMG submission 169108) | Sediment microbial communities from San Francisco Bay, California, United States - SF_Jan12_sed_USGS_8_1 | ecosystem: Environmental > Aquatic > Marine > Sediment | place: USA...
TTTAGAAAATCACTTTTGGCAACCAGAACACAACCTTTATGCAGATGAAATTTCCGCTGATTGGAAACACGTTTCTGACTATAGAGGTCAAAATGCCAATATGCATTGTTGCGAAGCATTAATACTGGCTTACGAGGCAACTCAGGATAGGATGTTTCTTAATCGGGCTTTATTGCTTGCAGATACTATAGTAAAAAAACAGGGTGCTAAAAGTAACGGATTAATTTGGGAACACTTTACCAGTGATCTTGATATTGACTGGACCTATAATATCGATGACCCAGAAAACCTGTATAGGCCATGGGGTTTTCAGCCAGGTCATCAAACAGAATGGTCTAAGTTGCTACTCATGTTATACGGTCATACAAAAGATGAGTGGCTTTTAGATAAGGCAAAGTTTCTATTTCAACAAGCCATGAGCATTGCCTGGGACAATGAACATAATGGGTTATTTTACGGCTTTAATCCTGAAGGTGACATCTGTGATTCAAATAAGTATTTTTGGGTTCAAGCCGAGTCTATGGCTGCGGCAGGTTTGCTGTATCACTATAGCCATGATAAACAGTATTTAGACGACTATAACAAAATTTGGCAGTACTGCTGGGATTACTTTGTAGACCATCAGCATGGCGCATGGTTTCGTGTATTGTCTTCAGATAACCTGTCATTAACGACTCAAAAAAGTCTGGCGGGTGCCAAATGTGATTATCATAATCTAGGGGCATGCAGCCTGATGTTAGAGACGCTGGAATTTTGAGTGATGGTTTAAGATCATTTCCAAAGCCTAAAACATATTAATATCAGATTATTGTATGGTTGCTCTCAAAGACAATTCTTTGGTTTAGGCAATCCGGATAGCCTTGCAATCATTTTAGCGGGAGACTGTCCAAACAATTGCATCAGATAAATACTGGCAGATTTTTCTGAGCCCAGGTTTAATTTTATATATTTGGCAAGGGGTCTTTGAGACGGAGCATGATCAAATTCCCGGTAAAATACCCGTGCCAAATTAATGATTTCCCAATGACTCTCATTTAGTGATATTTGATTTTGAGCTGCTAACTCCACTGCAATTTGTTCTGTCCATATAGTCCAGTCTTTTAAAAACCCATCGGCATTCAGATCGATTACCATGCTATTTGCCTTGAACACGATACACACAGGTCAGCTACCTGGTCAGAGGTTATTTTATGGTTAGCAGCGACCTGTTCCGTCAAACCCCTGGCAGCGAGATCAGCGACGAGACATCGATAATTAAGGTTCATGAGTTTGCTGTCGTTATACATTAATACAGCTTTTCCAATCAGAACGATTGTATCGTCAGGTTGATAGGCTGTTAGACAGATCTCAAGATTGTCAGAGTTATCCAGTAGATGAAGTGTCGTCATTAAAACACCTGTATTTCTTCAAATTCGGTAAATAAATCCATCAGCCGATCTTCATTAATAGTCTTAATTTCCACCGAAATCTGTGATTGAATATCTAAAGTCAGATCTTCTAACGCATATAATTGCTCAATACCATATATGGGAAGTGACTTAATCTTTTTCTCGACAGAACGTCTTTGAATTTCAGATGTTGACTGTCCGCTTGTTAAGCAGACCAATCCTTCTTTGGCAAAGACTATAGCGACATCTATATCGAAGGTAGCTGCAGCGAAAGCCAGGTCTATACCTTCTGAGACTCTTGAGTTTTCATAAGGATCTTGTTGAATAAGAATCAGGAGTTTTTTCATTAAAATGTTAACAGCTTTGTACTGTCCTCATCATTGGCAGACATCAGCGTTTCTACCCATTGACCTAAGCCTGCAATTTCAAAATAGTTGGCGACATTACTATGCTCTAAATCGTTAGCTTTGGCTTCTTCAGCGTTAATAATGCCACGTCGACTCGCTGCTGCAACGCATACATATAGTTTAACCTGATGATCTTTAGCAATACTTTGCCAGTGCCGGGTAACATTGAGTTCATCTTGATCAGGTAGTAACAAAGAAGAAGCAGCATAAACAGAGTTTTCATAGAAAAACACCTGATTGATCCTGTGCCCTTTAGAGATTAGAGATTCACAAACATTAATAGCCAATAGATGGGAAGGTGATTCAGGTGATGATTTTAAGGTAAGAGAGAAATTCACAGGAGCCTTATCTGAAGAATAAGGTAGCCTAACGCTGGGAAAGGCTACCATTAATAATTAATCGTCGTTCATGATACCTAATAGTGATAATAGGTGAACAAAAATGTTAAACAAGTTCATATAAAGACTTACTGTAGCCCGGACATAGTTGGTTTCGCCACCATGAATGATTCGACTTGTATCAAACAAAATCAAACCAGACATAATTAGGATAACCACTGCAGAAATCATCATGCTCATAGCTGGAATCTGTAAGAATATGTTAGCCAGTATTGCTACTAAAACCAGTAACAAGCCAACAAATAACATACCACCCAGGAATGAGAAATCTTTCTTAGTAGCCAATGCATACCCGGATAATGCCAGGAAGATAAAACCCGTACCTGCAAGAGCCTGGAAGATCAAATCGCCCATACCAGCGGCGACATACGCGCTCAGAATAGGTCCTAATGAACCACCAAGAAGGCCAGTAAGTGCAAATGTCCAAACAATGCCCATACCTGAATTAATGGAGCGGGGTAGTACAAACCACATAATACCAATAGCACCAAACATCATGATCATTGATACGCCCTGAGATAGACCAATCATCATAGTGATCGATGCAGACACTGCACTGAAAACAAGGGTCATTGCCAAAAGTGCATATGTATTTCTTAGCACTTTGTTTGTCTCTAATGCTCCGGTATGCGAACCTGAAACATTAACGTTTTGATACTCTGCCATTATTTTCTCCGTTTTTATATAATATAGCGTTAGGTCTATTATGGTGTTAGTAGTAATCTTTTCAATAGTTATTTTCAATTTAACCTACTGCAAAGTGTCTTTTTAGTGTAAATAGTGCATTCATTAATTATTGACTTCAATGTGTTTAAAACATATGTTTCAAACACGCGCTTTAATTGAAGGTCTTATGAATCAAAAAGATACGGTTACCAAAATACTGGATGCTGCAGAATCGTTATTCGCTGAAAATGGTTTTACAGAAACATCGACCCGAGCAATAACTCAGCTTGCCGGGGTAAATGTTGCTGCCGTCAACTATCACTTTGGCTCTAAAAAAGACCTCATTCAAGCTGTTTTTGCTCGCTTTCTTGACCCGTTTTGCAGTTACTTAAATAAGAATTTAAATGACTTTGAAGCGTCGTTGGAAGGCCAGCAAGCGGACCTGGTATCCGTATTATCAGTTTTAGAGTTCACATTAACCAGAAGTCTTCGAGGTGAAAATAACCCGTCTGATCAAATCTCAAATTTTTTAAGATTGTTGGGGCTGGCATACACCCAAAGTCAAGGTCATATGAGGCGTTTTTTGAGAGAACATTACTTCTCTACATATATACGTTTTATTAAAGCTATACAATCCACCAGACCCGAATATTCGCCGGAAGATCTGTTCTGGCGAATACATTTCGCAGTGGGTTCTATGATCTTTACGTTTTCAAACCTGGAAACCCTAAGATCAATGGCAGCTACAGACCCTGAAAATGCTGCATCAGTAGAAAAGATTATTAAAATGTTAATTGACTATATTTCTGGCGGTATCAATCACAACTGACTTTTTAGAGATTCATAAATGGCCGTTCGTGTGCTCTTTAATGAGTGTTTTAAGGCCCTTTATAAATTCAGGTTTTGATTTCATATCATCCAGAACTTCCATCGAATAGTCTATTTGCGCATCGTCAAATGGTTCGTTCGCACAGAATTGAATTAATGATTTCGACGCCAGGGTTAATTCTCTATTATGCTTAAGTAAAGATTCAATAAGGCGCTTTTCTTCTGTTTGCAACAGATCACTGCTTGCCAAACTGGTTACCAATCCTAGTCTCAATGCCTGACTTGCAGTGAGCGGCTTACATAGTAACGCAAGCTCCTTTGTCGCACGCTCCCCGATAGCTTTAACCAGGTAAGGAATTGATAGAGCAGGGGGTATACCATACTCCATATCATTAAGTATGAATTCTGATGTTTCACTTGCCAGAACGAAATCGCAGCAAGCAACCAATCCAACTGAATCCGAATATGCCTTTCCTTCAACGACGGCTAGAGTAGGATGTGGAAATTCATAAAGTGTTGAATACAGCCTGGATAACTGGGCGGTTATATTTTGATCAAAGTAGCCATTGGCATCTATACAGTTTGATTGCCAATAGGCATCCAAACCTGCACTAAAATGATAACCACTACTTTTAATGACCAATATGCGTACAGAGCTATTATTCGACAAGTCATCTAATGCGGTAATAATTGAATAAATAATTTCATCATTTATAGCATTCGCGCGGTGAGGCCTATTAATAATCAGTGTCGCTACACCATGCTCATTTAAAACAAAATAGAGTGGATCCATAATACTGAACTCTTATTATTTTTATTTGCGGATACCGTATATAGACTACGATGACCTAATATTAGACTAGCAGATTTTTATTAATTTTCAGCTCCTGATGTTAAGAAATATCTTGAAATGCTGGTAATTGTTGAATATGCCCCAATACTGCATACTCAAGACGTAAATAAAAATCATTAATTTGGGTACTAAGAATGTCGGCAACAACCTCGTTTACACTGGTAAGAGAAAAAACAATTGAATCATTGAATATTAAAGCACAAGAGTTTCGCCATAGTGAAACGGGAGCCTCCCATATTCATATAGCGTCAGAACTGGATGAAAATGTATTTTTGGTTGCACTCCGAACGGTACCAGAAGATTCAAAAGGGGTGGCACATATTCTCGAGCATACTGCGCTATGTGGCAGTGAGAAATACCCGGTACGCGATCCTTTCTTTATGATGATTAGACGTTCTCTAAATACCTTTATGAACGCATTTACCAGCAGTGACTGGACCGCCTATCCCTTCGCCAGTGAAAATAGAAAAGATTATTTTAATCTTTTGGATGTTTATCTGGATGCCGTTTTCTTTACGCGCCTGGATAAGCTTGATTTTTTGCAGGAAGGACACCGTGTTGAATTCGAAAAACCTGACGATGCAACTTCAGACCTTGTTTATAAAGGTGTTGTCTTCAATGAAATGAAAGGAGCGCTTAGCTCTCCTATTCAAAAACTCTGGTCAGATTTTACAGCAAGTTTATTTGAAACATCGACCTATCATCATAATTCAGGTGGCGATCCAAAGAATATAGTCGACCTCAGTTATGAAGAATTAAAAGAGTTTTATACCAAACACTACCATCCCAGTAATGCAACATTTATGACATTTGGCAATATCCCTGTCCTTGAGCTTCAAACCAAAATACAAGAATCGGTATTAAATCGATTTTCAGCATCAGATGACACTATTGAAATTTCTGCTGAAGAACGTTGGTCTGCTCCTAAAGCCGCTAAATCTTCCTATTCTGTCGAAAAAGGTGAATCTGCTCGAAAGACTCACCATATATCTGGTTGGTTATTAGGGCAGTCTTCTGATTTAGAACAGCAACTGGAGGCTCACCTGGTTTCAAATTTATTACTGGAAAACAGTGCTTCTCCTTTAAGACTGGCGCTGGAAACTACCGATTTGGCTGATTCTCCATCGCCATTATGTGGTCTTGAGGACACTAGCCGTGAAATGGTTTTTGTATGCGGCGTAGAAGGCTCAGATCCTAGTCATGCAGATGACATTGAAACGCTTATTATTGATACCCTGGAAAAAACCGCTAATGAAGGGTTTAAAATTGACAAGGTTAATGCTGCATTACATCAATTAGAGTTAAGTCAAAGAGAAATTGGAGGCGACCATTACCCATACGGTTTGCAATTAATACTTGGCAGCTTACCTGCTGCAATCCATCGTGGTGACCCATTAGAGCTTTTGGATATTAATCCAGTACTTGAACGCATTCGTAAAAAGACCAGCAATGCAGAGTATATCCCCGGTTTGATCCGCACATTACTTTTAAACAATAAACATCACCTCAGGTTCTCCATGGAACCCGATGAGGCGCTTGCCAGTAAAGAAGAATCTGTTGAAAAAGAAAGGCTGATCAAATTAAAAGACTCTATGAGTGATATCGAAAAACAACAGGTTATAGACAATACTGAAGCCTTGTTAGCAAGACAAAACCAACAGGATGATCCGGGTATACTGCCTCAGGTTACCCGAAAAGATGTTCCTGAAAGCATTCATCTTGTAACCCCAAATCGTGAAAATTCAGGTAATAGTTACTATAAAGCAGGAACTAATGGTTTAACCTATCTGCAGTTAGTTATCGATTTGCCGGAATTATCGTCAGATGAATTGGCCTATTTGCCCCTGTATTCAAGCTTGATTACAGAACTTGGTATAGGTGATCAGGATTATTTACAAATACAAGATGAGCAAACGGCTACAACAGGCGGGATTAGTGCATGGCTGAGTTATAAAGCCGACTTAAAGGATACATCAAGGTTAACAGGAACCTTCGTATTATCCGGTAAGGCTCTGACATCAAACCAAGGCAAATTAGAACGTCTTTTAAAGCGAACGTTAATGCAAGTGCGTCTTGATGAACGCCATCGTATGAAAGACCTGTTAAGCCAGATGAAATCCCGTAAAGAGCAAAGTATTACGGGTAGTGGCCATAGCCTGGCTATGATTGCTGCTGCTTCATATTGGTCTGAAGGCATGGCTTTGAATCACCGACTATCTGGTCTGGAAGGTACTGTATGGTTAAAAGAACTTTATAATTCCCTGGAAAGCCCGGAGTCATTTGACCACTTTATTAACGTTCTCTCTCAGATACAAATTAAATTAATACAGGCGCCAAAACAAATATTGCTGGTTTCAGATCAGGATCAGCCTATTGAAGTTGAGATTCCAGGTATTGGAACTTCTATCAAGCAAAACCCAATCAAGAGTGTGGTTACCGATCAACAAAACATGGCATGGCTAACGAATACTCAGGTGAATTTTTGTGCTAAAGCTTATAAAACGGTTGAACCATCTCATGCTGATAGTGCGGCCCTAACAGTTTTGTCAGGTGTATTAAGGAATGGTTATCTGCATCGAGCGATTAGAGAGCAGGGCGGTGCATACGGTGGTGGTGCATCTCATGATCCAACCAACGGTGTCTTTAAGTTCTACAGCTATCGAGATCCCAGGTTAACGGAAACCCTTGAAGATTTTGATGCCTCTATCAAATGGATATTAGAAACAGAAATATCTGAACAAATGTTGGAAGAAGCGGTATTAGGGGTAGTAAGTTCTATAGATAAACCTGGTTCACCCGCAGGTGAAGCAAAACAAGATTTTCATAATCGTATCTATGGTCGTACACCCGAGCAGCGCATGAAATATCGTGCTGATATCCTGGGGGTGTCGGTGGATGATCTGAAACGTGTAAGCAAAACATGGCTGTCAGGTAAGGAGTCCTCAATAGCAGTTGTTTCCAATGCTGCGATGGAAGCTGAATTACGCGAACTGGGCTTATCGATTCATAAAATTTAAATCGTAATACAGAGTAGCTGCTTAACTTTTGGTTCTGCAGCTACTCTATTAATAATTACGTACTAACCAACTCAAAATCAAAATCTGCATACACTGGGGCGTGGTCTGAAGGTTTTTCCATGCCTCTTATCTGTAAATCAATCTCGCTGGTTTTCAAAAGATCCAATAATGGTTTGGTAACCATGATATGGTCGATTCTTAGTCCTCTTCTTGGGTCGTCATCAAAGGCCTTGGATCGATAATCAAACCAGCTGTACTGTTTGGTTTCTTCCGGATGTAGATGCCTAAACGTATCAGTCAACCCCCAATGTTCGAGCTTTTGAAGCCAATCTCTTTCTTCCGGTAAAAATGCACACTTACCGGAGTTTAACCAACGTTTGGCATTTTCAGGTTTAATTCCGATGTCACTATCAGTAGGCGCAACGTTAAAGTCACCGACAACTGCAATTAGGTCAGAAGGTGAAAATTTCGTGTCTAACATGCTTAACAAGTCGGCATAAAACTTTTGTTTAGCAGGAAACTTTGTTTCATGGTCTCTACTTTCACCCTGAGGGAAGTATCCGTTAATGAAGGTAAATTCTTTGTCTAGCGTAGTTTTAAATTGACTGGTAATCAGTCTTTTTTGTACATCTCCCACATCTGTTGGAAACCCCTTATATACTTGGGAAGGCTTAATATTACAGGTTAGATTGGCGACACCATAATGGCCCTTTTGACCATGATGCTCAGCCCAATAACCTAATTCATTAATAGTCTCCATTGGAAACTGACTATCATCCACTTTGATTTCTTGTAATCCAACAACATCTGGTGATAATTTCTTAAGTTCATCTAATTGATGAAATCTTGCACGTATCCCATTGATATTAAACGATATTAAACGCATTAAAATATTCCTGAAAAAGTTTCTTTGGTTCAGACTGTCTTCACGATAACATAGGTTACCAGTTTTAATATCAATCAGGGATTTTTAATGGCTCAGCTATATTTCTATTTTTCTGCGATGAACGCGGGAAAGTCAACATCATTACTTCAATCTGCCTATAACTACAAAGAGCGGGGCATGAACGTGCTGTTATTAACCGCGCTCATTGACGACCGTTTTGGGGAAGGTACGATTTCAAGTCGGATTGGTTTATCGTCAGAAGCCAAGACATTTACTAACGAAACCAATATGGTTGAAAGCGTTCTTAGATGGCAATTCGACGAAACACAACCCTATAGTTGCATATTTGTAGATGAAGCACAGTTTTTAACCACTGAACAAGTTGACCAGCTTGCTGAAATTGTAGACATCCATAAGATTCCAGTACTTTGTTATGGTATTCGAAGTGACTTTATGGGGGAACTCTTTCCCGGATCTGCTCGATTGCTGACGATATCTGACAAATTAACTGAATTAAAAACCATATGCCATTGTGGTAGAAAAGCTATTATGGTTTTGCGTATGGACGACAATGGCAATGCAATCTCCCAAGGTGAGCAAGTTGTTATTGGTGGTAACTCAACCTATGTTTCAGTATGTCGCACCCATTATAGAGAAGCGATATCACCACCAGTTACCTAAATAAGATGGAATATGCAACTATAGGTTTGATATTGAAAAAACTGAAAGGGCATCGTTGGAACTTTATATCGAAGAATTGACTAGCAAGGGGATTTATTATTAATGACTAGAATCCTGTGATGCCAATACAACCAACTCTTCGATTTTATTTGCGCTGTCTAATATCAAGTCAATTTGTTCTTTATTAAAATTATTTTCTGTGCCCAAAAGACTTTGCATATGCCAGCCAATTCTTTTATATATCCAAAGCACTTCATTATGTAAGGCATATAACTCAAGTAGCTCTTCTGCAGAATTTAAACCAACATCAGGTAGCCCTTGTACAAAATCCTTGTGGTCAATTCCAGAGTGTTTAAGAACATCTTCTAATTTTATATAGTTGGTAATTAATCCAAGTTGTTTTTTCTCTTTATGCAATTCAACCATGACAGGCTTGAGCGATTCGATTATGGCCTTCAGTTTCAGTAAGTAGCTGTTGATGTGGAAAATGGATACTTTTAAGTTTTGTAAAACATATGTATCTGATTTCTGATTAAACAAATGATTCACATCATGAAGTATTGTACGAACAGCATCGATTACAATTTTATTAAACGCTCCAGAATGCATTTTTAGAGACAATCCGACAAAGGTAAATGGAAGGTTATTTTGAACAATATCCTTCGAGTAGATGTCATATGCGAGATTTATGCATCCAATAATCTGACCAAACAAACCGATCTGGGATGATGACTTTCTTGTCGGATATCCTGTGCGATCTAACCTTTCGTGATGCTCTGATACAGCAGTTATGATCGATGGAGATATTGAACTCTCTAACTCCAAAATACTTTTACCAATTGATACGTGGCTTTTCATTGCAGTAACTTCACTATCATCTAACGTCCGTTGCATGCTGAGTTTAGCCGGTAAAAAAACAAAACCAATATCATGAATAATGGTAGCGAAAACCAATTCTGAGATATTTGAAAATTCCAGATCAAGCTTTCGAGCAACTAAGCCAGAAAACCAGCCCAATATAAGCGATTCACGATAAACATGTGGAATAACTTTTGCCATGACTGTCAGCTTTTGTCTGATAGATACAGGGTATTCTATAGCAGTCAAATAGGACGCTGTGTATTTATCACATTGGTAAAAGTTATAAATTTTAAATAGTGCGGGGTTGCATTCAATCTCAGCAATCATATCATTTAAAATATCATGATTTGTTTTACATTTCGATATTGTGATTTGTAAGTCAAAAGGTTTTATTAATGAATCGTCTTTCAATAGATTGGAGATTTGAGTGGTAATTTTTTCTCCCTTTTTAGCCAATAAGACACCGGTCTCATTATAGATATCTTCAGTAGCCGAAGTTTCAAAATTCTGATCTGCTAACTGATTAAGATAGTCCAGGTATTGGTGGTTAGTTTTGAAATTGGCAGCCTCGGACATTTATAAAACCTATTAAAATAATTATAATTGCCTTTCAATATAGTCTATCAATGATTGTTTATCTTGTGAAAAGGGTGCTATGAAGCATTTGCATGAAACTATGATGGTGACTCCCTGTATAGATCTACTATTTCCTGTAATCTTTATTACAGGAAATAGTGAATAATCCTCTTTTTTCGTTGTATCCCTACATCATGAACCTTCCCAGAGTGGTTTATGATAATTGTTGACGATACCTTACGTTATAACTTTTAATGCCTTGTAGTAGTTAAACCAATTTTGAATCAATTAAATGTATTATTTTTATAATTTTGTATTGTATTCATATAGTTGTGTCTGTTAACGTGCAAACCCTTGTAGGGTTTGATAAATTCATCGACACTAATAAAAAATCAACTAAATTTCTATCAAACATAATTCATTTGCAAAGTTATAAGTTGCTGTAAATCTAAAGACTTTTAAACAACCGACATGATCTCAATCTAGATATATTAGTGAGATCTATAATAATCTAGACTTCAACATAAAAATAATACACAGGCGTGTCAGGTTTGCTCAGAGCCTTACACAAGAAGGATAAAAAATGTTAACTGTAACCGGTGCCAGCCTCTCATTTGGCGGAATTAATGCACTATCCGATGTTAGTTTTACCGCCAAGACCGGGGAAATCACTTCGATCATTGGGCCAAATGGTGCAGGTAAAACCAGTTTGTTCAATATTATCTCTGGCTTTTATCACCCTCAAAAAGGAAAAATTGAGTTTCGTGGTGAAGAATTAACCAAAGTTCGACCAGACAAACGAGCCAAAATGGGAATTGCCCGTACCTTTCAAAATATAGCCTTATTTGATGGTATGACTGTGTTGCAAAATATTAAATTGGGCAGCCATACTCATCTTCAATCCGGTATTTTTTCATCCGGCTTATTTTACGGAAAATCCCAGAAGGAAGAAGTTCGTATTCGTGAAGAAATCGAACAAAATGTTATTGAGTTTTTGGAGTTGGATCATATCAGACACCACCCGGTGGCAACGCTTCCCTATGGATTACAAAAACGTGTTGAACTTGCTCGGGCCTTGGCATTAAAGCCGGATTTACTGTTACTTGATGAACCCGTAGCGGGCATGAATCATGAAGAGACCGAAGATATCGCGAGGTTCATCCTGGACATTCAGGAGCAGTATGGAACCAGTATTTTATTGGTTGAGCATGATATGAATATGGTGATGGATATCTCTGATCAGGTAATCGTATTAAATTTTGGTAAAAAAATAGCCTCAGGTACGCCTGGTGACGTTCAGGAAAACCCCGATGTTATCGAAGCTTATTTGGGAACCACTAAGCAGGTTGAGGAGAACGTTTAAATGGGTGAATTCTTTCAATTTGTGCTTAACGGGATTATGAATGGCAGTATATATGCCCTGATTTCTCTAGGTATTGTCGCTATCTTTAAGTCTACCAAGGTAGTCAGTTTTGCACACGGACACATCATCATGTTTGGTGCTTACTTCTATTTTACCTTCTCAGTTATATTGCCTGAGGCCGCTTTCATGCCAGACTGGGTCAGCAAATGGGAGCCGGAATGGTTGTTGGCTTATAAAGAAGGTGCCATGATGTTTTCTCCTAAAGCTGCTATTGCCTCTTGGGTCAATAATATACCTCGTATAATGTTAGGCTTGTTTGGCGCTATTTTTGCGAACGCATTGCTTGCTATGTTCATTGAGCGATTCTTTATGCGCCCTCTTCTCGGCCAGTCTAGTTTTTCTATGATACTGGTAACTGTTGGATTAATTTGGGTTTTAGAAGGAAGCGCATCATTAATATGGACTGCAGATGCTGACCAGGTACCACCACTAGGTCCAAATTTCCCACTCCGTTTTTCCTTGTTTGGTGAACAGCTATTTTTCTTCAGTGCATCCGTCATTAATTTTGTATTTGCCTTATTGCTTTTTTCGGCTTTAATGCTGGTTTTGCGGTTTACCCGCTCTGGGGTCGCTATTCGCGCCACTGCTGAAGATCAAAGTACGGCGTATGCGATGGGTATAAATGTACCGGCAATATTTTCAACTGCCTGGGTTATTGCTGCTACTACCGGTGCTGTAGCCGGTGCCATTCTTGCTAATCGCAATGGCTTATCACCCACCCTGGGTTTATTTGGTCTATCAGTGTTAGCCATAGTTTTAATGGGTGGTCTGGATTCCTTTGGTGGGGTCTTGATTGCTTCTATGATCGTAGGTATCGCAGAAGCTCTTACCTTGTGGAAAGTTGGTGGTGAGTTCGCAGAAATCGTCCCTTATATTCTGGTACTTATGGTCATAGTCTGGCGCCCGAACGGTTTGATGGGTCAAGCCGAAATAGAACGAATTTAGGTAAGGATAAATTAGATGATAATTGGTCACTTTAAAACAAATTACGCAGCAGACGAAGGGATTTGGAATACATGGCCCAAGAAAACCGGTTTTATAATTGCACTGGTTTTATTGGCGTTATTCCCTTTTGTTGCTAATGATTATTTGTTATTGATTGCCGGACAGATCTCAATTTTTATAATTGCGGTTGTTGGTGTAAATGTATTGGTCGGATATACCGGCCTGATGTCGCTCGGGCATGGTGCGTTCTTCGCTATTGGCGCCTATTCCACTGTAGTTATACATCAGTATTTCCCACTGATGCCTCCGTTAATTACGATTATCATTGCAATGGTGGTTTCAGGCTTTTTTGGTCTGATTTTTGGCTTGCCGTCATTAAGGGTCAAAGGGCTATACCTTGCAGTTGCAACGCTATCGGCGAACTTCATCATTTTATTTGTTATACGCCAGGAATGGTTATCACAATGGACGGGGGGTCATAGTGGCATAACTACACCTAACGCCCATGTTTTTGGAACAGAAATAGTTACCAATCTGCAGAAGTACTACCTTGTTGTACCCATTATGGTCATATTGATTTTATTCGCACAAAACTTGTTCCGAACCCGTTTTGGAAGAGCCCTGATCGCCATACGGGACAATGACCATTCTGCAGAAATTCTTGGTATTTCATTATTTAGTTTCAAACTCAAGAGTTTCGTAATTTCTGCGGCCTATTGTGGTGCGGCGGGTACACTCTGGGCTTATTTCTTCCCGGCAATATTACCCGAAGATTTTGGACTTCATATGTCAATAACCCTGTTGGTTAGCCTTGTTGCTGGAGGCATGGGTACAACTTTAGGGCCAATATTCGGTACTATTTTGATATTGATTGTCCCGGAATTTTTAAAGGTTATTGCGTTCCAAATTTCGGAAGGTGATGCGCGCGCTCAAATCTATTTCAGTCCAATACGGGATATTATTTTTGGACTTATGATTATTGGTTTTCTAATTTTCGAACCTAAAGGGTTGGTAGCCATATGGAGCCGTTTCTGGAGGTTTATAAATCGATGGCCGTTCGCAAAATAAGGTTGTGAAAAACAATAAGAAATAAACAGGCATAGAATATATGCTACATGCAATTTACATAATAACATGATCCAAGCCAGAACTAATAAGAGGAACAAATCATGGCAATAACCAGACGTTCAGTAATTAAAGCAGGCGCCGCCCTGTCGGCTGCTGCTTTAGCACCTTCTATCGTAAGAGCCGAGTCTAAGTATTGGAGAGTTGCTGCATCTCTTCCAATGACAGGTCCATTTGCAACTGCAGGTCAGTTGGTTGCTCCAGCATTCTCAGAATTTGAGGCCCAGGTAAACGATAGCGGTGGTATTGGTGGCAAGCCAATTAAAGTTGAAATCGAAGACTCAGGCTATGTACCTAAAAATGCCCTAGCCAACTTCCAGCGCGCTTTGTCAGGCGGTGACCTCCATTTTTACTTTGGTGACTCAACAGGATTCATGGAGTTGGTAGGTCCAACACTCAAAGGTGATCAAGCGGTAATGATGGGATCTACCTCCTTTGCATCCGCACTCTCAAATCCAAAAAAACGGCCTTATCAGTTCATTGCGGGTCCAACATATGAAGATCAATTTGAAATATTGTTGAGAGACATTGCTGCTAAAGGCGGCAAAACAGTTGCATTTATTTACTCTGACACAGAATTCGGTCGTGACCCTCTGGAACACGGACGAAAAATTGCTAAAGAGCTGGGATTAAAAGTAGTACTGGAAGAAGCGACTAAACCGGCAGGGGCTGATATTGAAAGCCATGTAACCAAACTAGCTCAGGCCAATCCTGAATATGCATTGCTACAAGGTTATGTAACGGGTGTCTGGCCTCAGTTAATTGGCGCTGCACGTGCTTTTGGGTTAACCACTCAATTCATGGGTACCTTCTGGGGTATGGAAAAAGTTATTGCGGATAAAGTAACTGCACAAGCGGGTCCATTCCTGGATGGTTATCAAGGTGTTATGCCCTATCGCTATTTTTATGATCAGGAAGAAGCACCATTCTATCGTGAATTGGCATCGGCAAAACGAGCACAGAATCCAGATTTCCCCGGCTATATTGTAACCTGGGAATTAGAAGGTCGTCTGAACCTTGAGATCTGGAAAAAATGTATGGAAATGACCCTCGAATCCGGCAAGCAAATTACTGCTGATAATCTTATGGCTTCGTTGAGAAGCATCCGTAACTGGGATACAGGCGGTTTCTTCGGTTCACCTGTAACCTTTAAGGATAATAAGATTGGTCAGGGTCGGGTTTATGAATACAGTGCTGATTCTAAGCTGTTTACACCGGTTTCAGACTGGATTAATACCTGATTATTTTTAGATCCAGAGCACTGAGATCGATTCAGTGCTCTTCAGGAGTAGCTTGAATGCTGAAAATCGAAAATATAGAAGTCGCATATCACAATGCCATTCAAGTATTGAAGGGGTTATCTCTCTCTGTTGAGGAAGGCCAGGTAACCGCTTTATTGGGTGCAAATGGTGCGGGTAAAACTACTGTCCTTAAAGCTGCATCCGGATTATTGCAACTTGAAAATGGTCAAGTCGGAGATGGTCGGATTTTTTTCGGTGATCAACTGATCAACCGAACACGCCCACATGAATTGGTGCGTAGCGGATTGGCACATGTACGTGAAGGTCGACGGGTATTTACAGAGATGACGGTTGAAGATAATTTAGTCGCTGCCTCCTATGCATTAACCGGTAGAACTGATAAACCTGATTATGAAGAAGTTTATCGTTATTTCCCTCGCTTAAAAGAGCGATCTAAGCAATTAGCCGGATTATTGTCAGGAGGAGAGCAACAGATGCTGGCCATTGGCCGTGCAATCATCGGTAAACCTCGTTTGATATTGCTTGACGAGCCATCTTTAGGTTTAGCACCTCTTGTTGTACAAGAAATATTCGACATTATTAGTCAGATTAACCGTGAGCAAGGCGTCAGTATTTTACTCGTTGAACAAAATGCGAATGCTGCATTCAGTATTGCCCACAAGGGCTACATACTTGAGAATGGTAAAATAGTACTGGAAGGTAGCATAGAAGAACTTAGAAACAATGAAGATATTCAGACATTTTATCTGGGTATGGGTGAACAGAAAGAACAAAAATCTTTCCGTGACGTAAAACATTATAAGCGTCGTAAGCGCTGGTTGAATTAAACTATGACACATCAAATACGAGAAAACGGCTATATCAGCATTACTCAAATGCTAAAGTCCCACTCTGTTAACCATGCTGATCAAGTTGCAGTACGTCAAAAAAAGCATGGAATCTGGCAAGAATTGACCTGGAAACAGTATTACGATGAGATTCAATTTGTCGGGGCTGGATTGTTACATCTGGGCATCAATCCAGATGAAAATATTGGCATTATTTCGGAAAATTGTGAAGAGTGGATTCTTGCTCAGTTTGGTGTTAACTATGTCAATGCTGTAGCCTGTGGTCTCTACCCTACCAGTCCTTCCAATGAAATTTTACACTTATTAACCAGCTCAGAATGCCGAATGGTGTTCTGTGAAGATCAAGAGCAATTAGACAAAGTTCTTGAAATTCGCGATCAGCTACCTCTGATTCGAAATATCATTGTATTTGATCCTAAGGGGTTGAATGCTTATGACATTGATGAGCTGATTACTCTGGATGAGTTAAAAACTCTAGGCAGGAAAAAGCTGTCTACTGAACCCGATGTTATTGAAGAATTTCATAACAAACAGACGCCTGAGTCTACCGCACTGATGGTGTTTACTTCTGGTTCAACCGGACTTCCCAAGGCTGCAATGATTTCCTATCAAAATATATGGGAACAGATGGCGTTGTTAACCGACACCCTGCAGTCAGAGTCAGGTCACAATGTATTATCATATTTGCCTTTGTGCCATGTTGCTGAGCAAGCTTTTTCGAATATGAATGCAATTGCTAGCCGCATGACCGTTAATTTTGGTGAAAGTTTACGAACAATTCGTACCGATTTACAGGAAATTGCACCTCATCTATTTTTCGGCGTTCCCAGAATTTGGGAAAAAATGCAGGCTGAAATTACGGTACTATCTTCCCGAGCAGGCCCAATTCGAAGAGCTTTAATCAATAGAGCTATGAAAAGTGCGCAGAAACGAGGAGAAACACCTGTTGAGCATTGGACATTGGTACAGAGATTAAAATTTCAAGCCTGGTATTGGGCCATATATCGCTATCTATTAAACTACCTGGGGTTGAGGAAATGTAAATTGGCAATGACAGCCGCTGCTCCTATATCCCCTTACCTGCTTGCTCAATTAAGAGGCATGGGCATTCCATTAGTTGAAATATTCGGAATGACTGAAACTACCGGAGCTGCAACCATTCAACCTGTTGGTTATAACAGTCAGGGTAGAATTGGACATCCGGGGTCAGGAGTTGAATGTAAACTTGCATCTGATGGTGAGTTGCTGGTTAAAGGAGGCATTGTTTTTAAGGGTTACTTCAATAACCAGAAAGCAACCACTGAAACCATCCAGGATGGCTGGCTGTATACCGGCGACATTGCCGAACAACATGAAGATGGATCTTTTACCATTGTTGATCGTAAAAAAGATATTATGATCAATGCAGCCGGTAAAAATCTATCTCCTAGCATCATCGAAAATACGGTTAAATCCAGCCCCTATATCAAAGAATGTATTTGTATTGGTGATACGCGTAAATACGTCGTTGCTTTATTACAAATAGACTTTGATACGGTAACTACCTGGGCTGAAGAAAAACAGATTTCTTACACGACCTTTAAATCATTAGCTGAAAACGATCAGGTTAGAAGCATGATTGAACAGGAAGTTGAGTTGGCCAATGCAAAATTAGCCCGTGTTGAACAAATAAAAAGCTTTTATTTGCTCCCTAAAGAGCTGGATCATGATGACGGTGAAGTGACTGCCACTATGAAAGTAAAGCGTAAAAATATCTTAAAACAGTACACTGAAGAAGTAGAAGCGCTTTATAGCTAATTGGAGTTAAGTGCAAAACAACCTTGGATCTTGAACTTAGCCTTGTGATTACATCAAGCCTAATAATCCTGTGTACCTTGAAATTATTGGTCGAGGCAAGCCCTTGTCCAATAATTTCAAAAAGGATTTTGTATATCTTATAATAAACTAAACACTTCTATAGCGGGTACTGATAGCAGTTTAGATGTTCGATTGCTGAGTGCACCCTGTATCTTCGGTCACTTAGTATCAGAACCAATTTGATACATCATTGTTGGCAAAACAAAAACTGCCAACCACCCGTTTGGACAATTTTTTAAACTACTTTCTATTCCAATAAATGCCAGTTACTATGATTACTGGTAATTTTGACATGCTAAAACTCTATGAGCCTACACATAACAGTTGACGTTAATACTTTAGGCCGTGATTTCATAGTTGGCGATCTTCACGGTATGTATGATGAATTAGTCAATGCATTAGATGACAAAGGTTTTGACCCTAAAATAGACCGCTTATTTTCAGTCGGTGATTTAATTGATCGCGGGCCTGATTCAATAAAGTGCCTTGAACTACTAAATAATCCATGGTTTTACGCCGTACAGGGTAATCATGAAAGGTTTATGATCGATAGCCTTATTCACAAACTCGAAATGCCTTATAGTAGTTGGATTGCCAACGGGGGGGGCTGGACTCTGGATGAAGACGAACACCTGTTAGTTAAGTGGGCGCATCGGCTAGAATCTTTGCCCGTTACAATACAAATTAATATGTCAGATGGACTACCGATTGGCGTTGTACACGCTGAGTACCCGTTAGATAACTGGAACGAACGGTTTGAGTATCAACAAATAGATGATCCCGTAATTACCGCTATGTTATGGTCCCGGACACAAATTAAAACTAGAACAAGCAAACAAATTACCGGATTAAAAACATTGTATATTGGACACACTCCTACTGATGAAATCATTAATTTAGGCAACTGCATTTTTATTGATCTTGGCTGTTATAACTCGCATGAATTGGCTCTAGTACAAATAAACTAACATGAAAGCACCCATTCCCCTTTTAGATAATCTGGAACACCTCGAAAACCCTTTTAGACATTCTGTTAAACTGAATCCTACCGTTATAGAACGAATCAAACGTTCAACAGAAGCCCATACATCAGAGTTACAGATATCGGCACAGTTTCTTTATTCTTATAGAGGCAGTAGAGATACCTTTGCAACGTATCGCAGGGAAATTGAAAGGCTTCTTCAATGGTGCTGGTTTATCGAAGAAATACTGCTAACCGATGTAAAGAGGCAACATTTCGAACGTTATGTCGAATTCTGTCAGAGGCCTCCTTCTTCCTGGATTGGGATCAAAAATGTCCCCCGCTTTCTTGACTCTACAGGTATTGAACCTAGAGCTGTTAATTCTGAATGGAAACCCTTTGTCGCTAAAATCGATAAACGACAATTTAAAAACGGTCGGCGCGCGAACAAACAAGACTTTGAACTGTCTGGCAGTGCTTTACAAGGGTTGTTTTCTGTATGTTCCAGCTTCTTTAATTACCTGATACAAGAAGAATATCTGGAACAAAACCCAGTCAGCCAAATCCGTCAAAAATCAAAATTTATACGCAAGCAACAGGGTACCTCCCCCATTAGAAGATTATCTAACCAACAATGGGGCGCTATATTAAACCAGATAAACAGACTTGCAGACCTGGAACAGGATAATCCCAGATTTGAAAGGATGTTATTTGTTATGACTGCCCTATTTGCTTTATATCTTAGGATTAGCGAGTTGGTTGAGTCTCCCAGATGGCAGCCGCGTATGTCTGACTTCTGGAAAGATTCATCTGATCATTGGTGGTTTACAACCGTAGGAAAAGGCAATAAACAGCGTGACATTTCAGTCAGTGATCAAATGATGGTGGCGTTACACCGGTATCGTTTGTTTTTGGGATTAACCAAATACCCGTTACCAGGAGAATCTTATCCTTTACTACCCAAAACCAGAGGCAAAGGTGGTATCTCAAGTACTCGGCAGGTTCGTAATATTGTCCAGGAAGCTTTTGATTTGGCGATAGAACAGCTTATATCGGAAGGCAATACTGAATCAGCCGAATCCTTAAAATTAGCGACAGTCCATTGGCTAAGACATACCGGAATATCAGAAGATGTTAAATCAAGACCGCGTGAACATGTACGAGATGACGCTGGCCATGGTTCAAGTGCTATCACCGACCGTTATATTGATGTAGAGCGCGTTGAAAGAAATGAATCTGCAAAACTTAAACCAGTGACACCACAATAATAAACTGGCTTATGTTAGATAGCCAAAGTTATATACATGCATTCTAATGTTTAGCATACTTATAATAAAAAAATCAGTAGTAAGGGAGTTATATATTGAGTAATTATATAGCAGATGGTAGCTATTCAGGTGAATTAAGTATTGTTCTGTTACGCTGGACTTCAGTCCTGGCGGTAGTATTGATTGGATTTTTTATACCGGGAGATCTTATAGTTTTACCAGATACACTTTATTTTGATTATTATGCTCGAACAATAGCTCAGTGGTCCTCAATTTTACTGTATATACTCTATAGTTTTCACCCATCATTTAAGAGGTACCGACAAAGCACGCTATTACTGATAGTTATTATACTCACCTACCTGAATTACTATTTTATTTATCTCTGTTGGACAAAAGCTGCCTTCAGATTTCCTTATGAAGGGGTACTCCTATATAGCTTTTTTAGTTTATTTATTGTGAGATTAGAATTTAAACTTTCCATTATCTACGTATTATTTAATATTGTTGGTTTTGGCATATTAGTCACAATTTATCCTATCTATGGCGAATATGGCCACATAAATCTGGGATTCGTTGTAGCGGCACAAGTTATTGGACTATTTGGCTCATACCAACTATCAACAAGCTTTAGAAAAAATCACACACTCACCGAAAATCTAAAAATACAGAGCCGTACTGATCAATTGACAGGTTTGTTAAATAGGCGAGCTTATGAAGAAGAAGCTTCAAAGTTACTGTCTTTAAGTTTACGTTCCAAATCGAATTTTTCAATTTTCTTAATCGATATAGATGACTTCAAAGTGTTCAATGACACCTATGGACATATCCGGGGTGACGAAGTCATTAGAGTTCAATCTGATTTACTTTTGGATTGTTTTAAGCGCCAAAGTGACGTAATCGGTCGTTATGGTGGTGAAGAGTTTATCGTGTTCGCCTCGAATATGAATATGAACAAACTATTAGAAATGGGCCAGGAACTGATTGAGGGTTGGTCTATTATGAATATAGAAAATAAACTATCAAGATCTGCTGACCATGTTAGTTGTAGCATAGGGATATACACAGCTATACCCGAAAATGATAGTAATATTCATCAATTCATTCTTAAAGCTGATGAAGCCTTGTACAGTGCAAAACATGCTGGTCGGAATTGTGTGAAGATCTTGTCACAAACAGATAAGCGGACAGAAGTGACTAGTAAAACACTCCTGAACCACTAGACGCCTATTACTTGATATGTTCTCTTGTGAGAGTCCTCATAGTGACAAATTCCTCTGCTGCCGTAGGATGAATACCAATGGTTCGGTCAAAGTCTGCTTTCGTCGCTCCTGCTTTAACGGCTACCGCGAGTCCCTGTATTATTTCACCGGCATCTGGTCCTGCCATGTGAACCCCTAAAATTTGATCTGAAGCCCCACAAACAATTAGTTTCATCAATGTCCGCTGAATATTACCAGACAATGTATTTTTCATTCCTTTAAATTCACTGGTAAATACTTTTACATGATCAAAATTAGCGGTTGCATCTTCCTCCGTCAAACCAAGAGTACCAATGTTAGGCTGACAAAAAACTGCTGTCGCTATATTTTTATAATCCACAGGAGTTGGTTTAACCTCGGCAAATAAATGATCAGCAACATACATACCCTCTGCCAGGGCTACAGGCGTTAAAGCAACGCGATCTATGACGTCTCCAATAGCATAAATATGCTCTATGTTGGTACGAAAATGTTCATCAGCTATAATTGAACCATTATCACGTAAATTTACGCCAACAGTATCTAAACCCAGATTTTCGGTTTTAGCTTTTCTTCCTGTAGACATTAAAATACAGTCGTATTGCTGTTTTGTTACCCTACCCTTAATGTCAATGGTTGCTTCTAATGCTCCACTCTTTAATTTTTCTACCGATAATAAATGACCATTTGTGTTAATTTGAACACCGGAACTACGTATTTCATTGGCGGTAAAATCTCTTATCTCCTGATCAAACCCCCTCAATACTTGATCCCCACGGTACAATATTGAGGTATCGCAGCCTAAGCCATTAAATATACCTGCAAATTCAACTGCGATATAACCACCACCAACTACCAGAGCTTTCTTGGGAAAATCATCCATATAAAATACTTCATTAGAAGTAATTATATGTTCTTTTCCGGGAATATCGGGAACATAAGGCCAACCTCCTGTTGCCACCAGGATGTTTTTTGCAGTGTAGGTTTGTACTCCAACGGTAATTTCATGTAGACCAGTCAAGGTAGCACGGCCTTCAATCAACTCAACACCAGAATTAGTTAATAAGTTTTTATAAATACCATTTAAACGTAGAATTTCTTTAGTTTTGTTGTCTCTCAGTGTTAACCATGAGAAACCTTCATCCTTGGAATGCACACCATAGCCAGCCATGTCTTTCAATGACTGGCGCATCTCAGAGGCATATACGAAGAGTTTTTTTGGTACGCAACCAACATTGACACAGGTACCACCTAGATAGGTATCTTCAGCAACGGCTACTTTTGCGCCTAGTGCGGCGGAAAAACGACTTGCTCTGACACCACCGGACCCCGCACCAATTACAAATAGATCAAAATCATACATGCAAACAATCTCTAGTTATTTAATTGATTTAAATATAGGACCCTAAAAATAGGTAGTCTTACAGTATTATGACAGATTTGGCCGATTCAATCTCAAATAAAGCGATTCATCCAGCGATAAAAATCTGGTTGTAGTGAATACATCATATCCCAGATTTCGATAAAATTTATCATATTTGGGGTTTGATGAATCCAGATATATGCCTAAGCAATCACTATCATTGTCACAATAGTTATGAATAGATTGAATTAATTGAGCGCCCAACCCCTGATAACGATAATGAGGGTCAATACCAAGTAATGTAATTATTTTATAGTTATCATTTGGAATAAAATCGCGTATTCGATTTTGAAAATTAATGACATTATGGGTTACTTTGTAACCGGACGTTAGATACATTTTTAAACGCCATAACATATTGCCAAAAATATCCAGGTCAGTTTTATTTTCACTTAGAAGTGCAACGCCACAAATAACATCATTTGGCTTATCTAGCACACCTAATACAACTCCGCCTTTCTTAATATGCGTATTGACCATTTCTCTGATGGCAGATCTTACTCGCTGTTGATATCCCCTTTTATTACTATCAAGGAGACACTGAAATGTTGGTTCATTTGCATAAGAATTGGTGAGTATTGTAGATACACGCCTTTTCATTGATTGATCGAGGCTTACGATTTCAAAATTATTTTTATTAGTTGTTTCTATCATATATACCTTCCTGAACTATGACTACAGGGACCACAGGGAGTGAGATAATATAAGCGTTGGCAATTAAATAAACAACTAAAGGTGTGGTGAGTCATCAAGAATAGTTATAATCATGATGAAAATGTTATGCACTAACTATTTAGTGAAGTGTAAATTTGCACAAAATGCGCTTTTTGATTAAATAAAAATAGACTTTAATCATCATATTACGATTTTACTAAGACTTAAGGGTCGTATCTGATAAAATTATCGAAATTTTAAAGCTTCTGACATAACAGGTGTTCAAGTGACCGATATTACCGCTGTAAAATGGGATGATGCATTAATAGAGAAATATAATATTAATGGCCCAAGATATACTTCTTATCCTACTGCTGTTCAGTTTGACACTCTGACTGAAAATCTTGTTACTGATGTATTGGAGAGGGCAAGTCAAATAACGACACCCATGTCCCTTTACGTTCACCTACCATTTTGTGAGCGTATTTGCTTCTATTGTGCCTGTATGAAGGTAGGCACCAAGGATAAAAGTAAAAGTGACGTTTATCTTGATGCTATTGAAACTGAAGCTAAAAAAAGGGCGCCCTACTTCAAAAACCGTCGTGTTGACCAATTACACTTTGGCGGAGGTACACCTACATTCCTAACCATACCGCAAATGGACCGATTGATTACTATCCTGCAAGAAAACTTTAATTGGAATGAAAACGGCGAATACAGTATCGAAATCGATCCACGTACATCGCCCAATGACATGTTAACCTTCTTGCGAAGCAAGGGGTTTAATCGAATTAGTCTGGGCATTCAGGATTTCAATGAAGACACTCAAAAAGCAGTAAACCGCGTTCAGTCATTAGAATTGGTGACTAACCTCATGAATCACGCACGTTCATTAAAGTTTGATTCCATCAGCTATGACTTAATCTATGGTCTGCCCCACCAGAATGAAGAACGCTTTTTAGATACATTAGCGAAGGTTCTTGAATTATCTCCGGATCGTCTCTCTGTATATAACTATGCTCATTTGCCAGAGCGTTTTAAACCTCAACGTAGAATTATTACAGATACGCTTCCTCTGTTAGACGAAAAACTCAGAATGTTAAAGTCAACCATTGAAACACTTCAGGGTGCAGGTTATGTCTATATCGGGATGGATCATTTTGCCAAGCCTGATGATGGACTCGCCAAGGCTCTTACAGATGGTTCTCTACAAAGAAACTTCCAGGGTTATTCTACACACGGTAGTTTAGATTTATTAGGACTAGGCGTGAGCTCTATCAGTCACATACAGGGATCCTTTGTACAAAATGATCCAATTCTTGATAGCTATCAAGAAAAGGTGATGAGCGGTCAATTCTTCACAAAACGAGGCGTTCACCTAACAGAAGACGATTTGATTCGTCAGAAACTCATTACACAACTAGCATGTGCCGGTGAAGTCCGTTTTTCCGACTATGAAGAAGAATATCAACTAAACTTTAAAGAATATTTTGCCTATGGTTTAGAGCAAATGAAGCTTCAGGAAAAAGATCAATTGGTTGAATTAACTGATACCAGCATCAAGGTCCTTCCTCAGGGTAGATTATTATTGCGAGCTATCTGTATGGCTTTTGATGCATACCTGGAACCCGGCAAGGAAACTCAGAAATTTTCTAAAGTTATCTGATAACTGAAAGCACCCTATAAAGGGTGCTTTTTTTGATCTTAAAATCCTAAATAACCTACAAAGAATTATTAATGAATAATAATTTTTTGTAGGTTATTTAATTTGAAGACATATAGTGAGGCCGAATGACGATTGGTATTGCAAAAAATGATGATCAGTGTGGCTGGAGTAATCTGCTGTCCCCCAGAAGATATACCAACGAAGCCGTAGGTAGCATTACGGCAGATTGGTTGATTGTTGGTGCTGGTTATACCGGATTGGCGGCGGCTTATGCGTTTGCAAAACAACATCCGAACCAAAAAATAGTTATAATAGATGCACAGGCTGCTGGAGAAGGCGCAAGTGCCCGAAACTCGGGTTACCTGGTTGATTCCACACTCAATGACGGTCACTTAACCGATACAGGTCTTTCGTCCTATCGCGATAAATACCATTTAAATAAAGCGGGATTAAATACAGTCGAACAAATGGTCAGGGAACATAATATAGAGTGCGACTGGAATCCAGTTGGCAAAATTCATGCGACAAGCCATTCTCGAAACCAGCCAAAACTGCAGAATTACTCAGAAACACTAACCAGCCTCGAATTACCTCACAAAATACTAAATCAAAAAGAACTAATTGCCCGGACCGGAACCTCTTATTATCTCGGTGCTGTAGAAACTGAAGGTGCGGTTATGTTGCAACCTGCTGCATTGGCAAGAGGTATGATTGCGCGTTTACAGGATAACGTTTCACTTTACGAATTTAGTCCAATGATATCCTGGGACAAAATATCAGTCAGTAACCGCCAAAACACCATTACCGTTAACACACCAAAATCGGTAATAAGTGCCAGGAATATATTGTTTTCGGTAAATGGGTTTATGGCTGCCAATAAGATAAAACAAAGTCGTGTATTTCCATTAACACTAACGGCAAGCTTGACCCGCCCTTTAACCGATTCTGAATACGAATCAATTGGATCACCTGTTGAATGGGGTATATTATCGGCGCAAGCGATGGGAGCAACGGTAAGGTTAACCTCTGACCGAAGAATCATGATAAGAAATACCGCTGAGGTGTGGCCACGTATCGCGATGTCAGAGGCAGAATTACTATTAAGAAAGCAAGTCCATGTTAACGGACTTCAAAAACGATTTCCTTTTTTAACAGAATACGATATTGACTACACCTGGTCGGGTGTCACCTGTATTAGTAAGAATAATGCCAACATATTTCAGACGCTGGACAATAATGTCTTTGCTGCCGGTTGCTACAATGGCGGTGGGATTGGTTTAGCCGTGTTGTTTGGTCAGGAAATGCCCTTATTTGCAGCCGGTGAATCCAATGACAACATCAGAATGATACTTAACCGCCCTCAGCCTAAATTATTACCTCCACAGCCTTTACTAAATTGGGGCGTGAGTCTAAAGCTAGCTAAAGATCGATATTTTTCCACTGCAGAGAGATAACACCATTCTTACGTGACTAGACTGGTGATCGTTTTAATTGTTCTTTAAGGTTTATCCAGTCATCTCTGATTTGAGCGGCTTGCTCAAACTTCATTGCTTTTGCAGCCTTGTACATCTCATCTTCAAGAGTGGATATTTGTTTTAATAATTGATCGGAAGACATTGGATGATCAATATCATAGACTCCGCGCTTTTCAGCAACTTTTTTAAGATCTGCTCGACTTTTATATGAAGGATGCCCTTTACCCGGTACTCGTGCACCTTCCATAATATCTTTTACCGATTTAACAACGCCCCTGGGTATAATATTGTTTTCTTTATTAAACTGAATCTGTTTAGTACGTCGTCTATCAGTTTCATCCAGTGCCTTTTGAATTGAATTCGTGATTTTATCAGCATATAAAATCGCTCGCCCATTCAGGTTGCGAGCTGCTCGTCCAATGGTTTGAATTAAACTACGTTCGGACCGTAAAAAACCCTCTTTATCTGCATCCAATATGGCGACCAGGGACACCTCGGGTATATCCAGGCCCTCTCTCAGTAGGTTTATACCCACCAATACATCAAATACGCCTAGTCTTAAGTCTCTTAATATCTCGACACGTTCAACCGTATCAATATCAGAATGTAAATATCTGACTTTAATACCATTTTCTGCGAGATAATCCGTTAAATCCTCTGCCATTCTTTTGGTTAAAGTCGTTACAAAAACGCGTTCACCGACCTTAATACGTTCTTTTGCTTCAAACATCAGATCATCGACCTGTGTCGACTGTGGGCGGATTTCAACGACTGGATCAATAAGTCCGGTTGGTCTAACAACCTGCTCTGCTGTCGCTTGCGAATGTTCTTGCTCATAGGTACCAGGTGTCGCTGAAACAAAGATTGCCTGAGGGGCCCTTTCTTCCCACTCTTCAAATTTTAGCGGGCGATTGTCTAGAGCAGACGGCAGCCTGAAACCGTATTCAACCAGGGTTTCCTTTCTGGAACGGTCACCCTTATACATGCCTCCAATTTGTGGAATGCTTACATGAGACTCATCAGCAATCAGCAAGGCATTATCGGGTAAGTAATCATATAAGGTTGGAGGTGCTACGCCTTGTGCCAAGCCGGTAAAATGTCTTGAGTAGTTTTCGATACCATTGCAGTAACCTAATTCTTTTAACATTTCCAGGTCGTAATTGGTTCGTTGTTCAATGCGCTGTTTCTCTACTAAACGATTTTCTCTTTGTAGATATACTAATCGCTCTTTTAATTCCGCCTCAATCGTCAATATAGCCCTATCTACCGTCTCCTTGGGCGTGACGTATAACGATTTAGGATAAACTGTGTACCTGGGCAACTTTTTGAGTATTTCACCCGTTAGAGGGTCAAAAAGTGCTAGCTCTTCGATTTCTTCATCAAACAACATAACCCTTAAGGCTTCAAAGTCAGATTCAGCTGGATAAATATCAATAACATCGCCTTTGACGCGGTATGTACCCCTGTGAAAATCTATATCATTGCGCGTATATTGCAGCGTTGCTAAATGCCTGAGGATACCTCTCTGGTCAATTATTTCACCCCGGGATAGATGCATTCGCATTTTAGAGTAGGAATCCGGGTCACCTAATCCATATATAGCTGAAACGGTGGCAACGATCAGTACATCTTTTCTATCCAGAAGTGCCTTAGTTGCCGACAGGCGCATCTGTTCTACATGTTCATTGATTGATGAGTCTTTGTCGATAAAGGTATCTGAGGACGGCACATAGGCCTCAGGTTGGTAATAATCATAATAGGATACAAAATATTCGACAGCGTTATCCGGGAAAAAGTCTTTAAACTCTCCATATAACTGGGCAGCCAGCGTTTTATTATGAACCATCACAATAGTCGGTCGTTGCACAGCCTCAATAATTTTGGCCATGGTAAATGTTTTACCAGAACCGGTAACACCCAATAATGTTTGTGCCTTTAATCCGGCGTCAATACCATCGACAAGTTGTTTAATTGCTTTGGGCTGATCACCTGCGGGTTCAAAAGGTGACGTTACCTTAAATAGCCGTTCAGACATTTGGTTTCTCGGTTGCTGTATAATTAACCAGTAGTATTAGAGCAGTTTCAAACAACAAATTCAATGAACGCCCTATTGTATGGACATTAATTCTTTCGCACGGTGCTTGGCTTTTATAAAGTGTGAATGGTGTAAATAGAGTAATTCAGCAATTTTACGGATAATGTGATCTTCATATCGATCAATTTCTCCGTCTGCAAATGCAACCTGCCATAGAGACACAAGCAGTTCATACTTTGCTTCAGAATCCAGTATCTCGTTCATTCTATTGGTAAAGCGATACAGATCATTCGAATCAACGACCAGCTCTTTAGCCGCATATAATACTTCAAACTGTTCTTCCTCAGATAATTTTAATTGCCGGGACAGAAGCTCTTTTATTTTAACTTCTTCCTCCAACCCCCAGTTACTATCAGACATGCTGACTTCAACCAATAAAACCGCCGTAGCCAAATTTGGGTCCAGGGATTCAATGATGTCACTGTCTGATTTAAACCACTCTACAATTCTATTTATCATATGACCGGTAATTCCTGTATTAAATAATATTGATCACGCTATTTTTGTCTTTAAATTTTAAAATCCAGGGCTTCATAGTCTGATTACTAATTTTCAAATCAGTACCTATAAAGAGAATCAAACCTGAATACTCCCAGCAATGTTAAGTATTACGAAAGGCAAAGTTAATCCACTAATTAACAACTTAACCTTACGTGCCGCTTTAAAATTCGGCTAAAAAGCCGTAAAAATAGCCTTTCTTAATTGATGTTATTTATAACATTCCCTGATTGCTTGAATATTCTTATCCATAAGGTTGAAGTACAGCGTATCGCCTGGTTCAAAGCTGCTTCCCAAAACATCTAAAGACGCTAATGTCACCTGATTACGTCTAACCAGTGTTTGAATCATAGAATCCGGAACCTGTGGCTCTGTAAACAAACAGGCAATCTGATTCTCTTGAATGATCGTGTTGAGTCTGTCTGCTCTTTTGATCGACAAAGCAACACTTGTATTTGTCTGCATACTGGCAACATGTTGAAAACCATATTCAGATTCAAAGTATTGAAAGCCATCATGAGCAGAAAGTATTTTTTCACCCCTAAAAGACGACAAGTCGGACTCCCAACCTGCAACTCTAACCTTCATCTCCTTAATGAAATCGACATGATTTTGTTGATATATAGTGGCGTTATCAGGATCCCAATCCATAAAAAATTGAGTCAATGCTGATGAAAATTCAAGTATATTGTTTGGCGACATCCAAAAGTGCGGGTCAAATTCCTCATCTTCATGATCATGGCTATGCCCATGGTCACTATCCTGACTAAAGACTGCATCCTCTCGATAAGGAAGTAAATTAAGCTGGCTACCATATTGCTCAATACCAAAAAGTTCTAAACCATCTCTTTGGACCAATTTATCCAAAACCGTTTCAAGAGAATCCCCTACCCATATAAATAAATTCGCCTGATTAAGTTGTCGCCGTTGACTGGGCTTTAATTGAAAGTCGTGTGGCGAGCTATTAGCTCCCATCAATAGCTCTGGTTGATGTACATCGCGCGTTATTATTGAAACAATGCTATGTATCGGGGCTATTGAAACTAATATAGATTTGTCAGAACTATTTTCGCTCGCAAATGCATTTAGGGTTAAAAACAGACTGAAAGCAGTAGCAGTTTGTATAAAAAATCGATTAAACAAGATAGAGAGCTCCAAAAATTCTAATGAGTATGAAATTTTAACCTTGAAGTTTTAAGCATACAACCTATATAGTTTGTCATCATTCAGGTAAGGCCTAATTCATGTCACCCGTAATCTCAGCTCACGATATAGAATATTCCCGAGAAGGAAGAAAAATACTTACCTCTGTCTCCATGGAACTCATGCCGGGTTCAATTTTGACCCTTATCGGTCCTAATGGTGCGGGTAAATCTACTCTGGTAAAAATACTGCTCGGCATAGAACAACCAGACACGGGAAGCATCAAGCGTAAGAATGATTTAAAGATTGGATATATGCCGCAAAGAATTAGCATTGATGAATCCATGCCCATGACCGTTGGGAGATTTCTTACTATACCTAATCGTATGCCTAAAGAAGACATCGAATCTGCTTTATCTTTAACGGGTGTCCCTCACCTTATTGATCAACAAATACACCGATTGAGTGGCGGAGAGTTTCAACGAGTATTGTTAGCCAGAGCTCTGGTGCGAAAACCAGATTTATTGGTACTTGATGAACCGGTGCAGGGTGTCGACTTTACCGGTGAGATCGAACTCTATGACCTAATTCATCAAGTAAGAAATGAATTAGGTTGTGCCATCATTATGGTTTCACACGATTTGCATATTGTTATGGCCAATACCGATGAAGTGATTTGTTTAAATCATCATGTTTGTTGTTCTGGTACACCTGAAACAGTTAAGGGTCACCCGGAATTTCAGTCGCTGTTTGGGATATCTAATCCAACTATCAGTTTATATACCCACCACCATAATCATCATCATGGATTAGAAGACCAAGGACATTCTCATGGATAGTTTCTTCCTCATTGCAGCCTTAGGCGGCATTGGTGTCGCTCTGGTAGCTGGCCCTTTAGGAAGCTTTATAGTATGGCGAAGAATGGCCTACTTTGGCGATACACTTTCCCATTCAGGACTCCTGGGAATAGCCCTGGGTCTTATGCTAAATATATACCCTACGTTTGGATTAATACTTACCACCATCATCATTGCGGGTTTACTCTATATACTTGAAAGACAGAAATTACTGCCTACAGATACTCTGCTGGGGATCCTTTCGCATACTGCGTTATCGGTAGGACTCATCACCATTGGGTTTATGCAAGGCGTTCGGATCGATTTAAATGCACTATTATTCGGAGACCTGTTATCGCTAGAATGGACCGATGTAATTCAGATTTATGTAGTCTCAACCGTAATAATTTCTGTGATTTACTTTCTTTGGGATCGTCTATTAATGGTGACAATTTCTTCTGAAGTTGCTGCTGCTGAAGGCATTCCAAGTAATACGATTCACTTGATATTTTTATTGATAATGGCCCTGACAATAGCAATTTCTATGAAGGTAGTAGGTATCTTACTGATAACCTCTTTGTTAATAATCCCGGCAGCAACAGCAAGAAGATTATCACGATCTCCAGAATCAATGGCTATACTGGCATCGTTCAATGGTTCACTATCGGTATTAGGTGGTTTAACCGCATCCTGGCTATTTGACATAGCCAGTGGGCCTGCCATTGTGGTGGCAGCTGCGCTATTGTTTGTAATTAGTTTGTTAATCAAAGGTAAACACAGTTAATCGAGGGTGAGGCTTCCTATTTTAACGGGAATCTCTAGGGGGCCAGATACATCCTGTTCCCAGATGGTAATAATTGGATAAAGCGCTTCTGCTGAATAGCTTTCTGAAGCTTTCCGTCCGCTTGTTTTATCAAATGCGCCTAAACATTTATGGCCAAGTTCGCACAATTCATAAACCATATGATCATGGTCCATACATTTCATTAGACATTGATTAGTGTCAAACATGAGTTTTAAATCAAGATGGACCGCACTATCCCAATGATCCAGGGTTACATCAAGAATTTCATGGAGATAAGCATCACTGGAGTTTGGGTTAATCCTGGTAACCAAACCGATATCTATATCGGAAGTATCTGTAAAGCCACCTAAGGCGCCTCTGGAACCCATTAAAATTACTTTTTCAACGACATCATGAACTCTAAATGATCCTCGCTTTAGAATGGATACGGTTTCCCATAGATTTAATTGCTCCAACTTATTGAACTCTGATATGACTCGCAAAAAAGCACCTCGGTACTTACTATTTAAGGTAATCCATTAACTCAAGATGACATTTAATTCCCGATCAGATCAATTATTTGATTAAATTCAGATTAGGACATGGCGTATATACTTTGTTATCTCTAATATAGCTCCAAAATAACTGAATTGACAAGATATGAATGAATTTAAAGCGTATGAGAATCTTAAGCTAAAGAATAAAGTTTCATTAAGTGAAGTTTTGAATAATTTAACGGTAAATGATCAGGGGTTAATTCCGGCTATTGCACAGCAATATGACACCGGTGAAGTATTAATGATGGCGTGGATGAACAAAGCATCTATAGAAGAAACCCTGAAAACAGGTCGGGTTTGTTACTGGTCTCGTTCGAGACAACAATATTGGCGTAAAGGGGAAAGTTCTGGTCATGAGCAACACCTTGTTGGCATGAGGGCAGATTGTGACGGGGATGCATTATTACTATTAGTGAACCAAAGTGGACCTGCCTGCCATACCAACCGCCGTAGTTGCTTTTATATTGATATTGCTAAAGACATCTGCACCATCATTGCTGAAAAAGAATGATTTACACTAAAATAGTTTTTTAAATGTATACCATGATTTTACCTGGGGAGGTAATGAATGAATCCGCTAACTTGCTTTAAAGCTTACGACATACGTGGTGAGCTGGGTACGGAACTCAACGAAGAAATCGCTTATCGCATTGGATTCGCATTTGCTGAATTTCTACAGCCTAAAACAGTGGTTGTTGGTGGAGATATTAGAGATACCTCTGAAGCATTAAAGTTGTCATTCGCTCAGGGAGTACTTGACTTCGGAGCTGATGTTATAGATATCGGTCTATGTGGCACAGAGGAAATCTATTTTGCCACTAGCCATCTAAAAGCAGATGGCGGATGTATGGTAACTGCGAGTCATAACCCCATTAACTTTAACGGTATGAAGATGGTAAGAAAGCATTCAAAGCCAATCTCTTCAGATACAGGATTGAATGACATCCAAAAATTAGCTGAATCCAGGAATTTTAGAAGTGCTTCTGTAAAAGGAAGCTACAGTAAAATGGATAATAGTCCGGCCTATATTGAACACCTGACGACCTATATAGATCTACCAAATATCAAACCAATAAAGGTAGTGGTAAACGCAGGTAATGGGACGGCTGGCCCAACCGTTGATCGTCTGGAGAAAGTACTTAAATCACTGGAAGTACCCATTACATTTGTAAAGATGTTTAATGAACCGGACGGCTCATTTCCAAATGGTATCCCCAATCCAATCTTACATGAACAACAAGCGATTACCGGGCTTGCTGTTAAAGAACACCAGGCTGATATGGGTATAGCATGGGATGGCGACTTTGACCGATGCTTTATGTGGGACTCAGATGGTACCTTCATAGAAGGTTATTATATTGTTGGTTTATTAGCAGAGGCTTTTTTAAAGAAAAATAAAGGGGCCGCCGTTATTTATGATCCTCGTTTAACCTGGAACACGATTGAAATTGCTGAAAAAAATGGCGGAAATGCTATTCAATGTAAATCAGGCCATGCTTTCATTAAGGAACGTATGCGTGAAGAGGATGCAGTATATGGCGGAGAAATGAGTGCGCACCATTATTTCAAGGACTTCGCCTACTGTGATTCGGGTATGATTCCCTGGTTATTGGTGATCGATTTGCTATCCAAAAAATCAACTAACCTAAAAGAACTAACCCATGAACGGTTAGCAAAGTACCCTTCACCAGGTGAAATAAACTCAAAAGTAACCAATGCAGATGAATCAATTAGTCGTGTTTATAATAAATATAAATCAGATTCAATATCGGAGGATTTAACAGACGGAATTTCTCTCACCTTTGAAAATTGGAGATTTAACTTACGTAAATCAAATACAGAACCCGTGGTGAGGCTGAATGTTGAGACCAGAGCAGACAAGGAACTCATGGAGGCTAAAACAGAAGAACTACTAGCGTTAATTCGGCAATAATTTAGTTAAGAGTGTGACCAAAAAATGTCACACTCTATATCTCTAACCTACACCACAGTATGCAATCGGATTTTACATAACCTGTAATCACTGCTGGTAGTAACTTTTAATTAACTCCGCAGACAGTGTATATACCTTGGACATCCCTTGGTCCAAAGCTTCCTGGATTTGCTTAAGAGTAATCATTTTATCACTTTTACCCGCAGCCGGATTAACAACCAAACATAAGCTAGCGTAGTTGAGCTGTAGTTCTCTGGCCAATACGGTTTCAGGCATACCTGTCATACCAACAATATCGCAACCGTCTCGCTCCATACGAATAATTTCTGCGGCAGTTTCGAGTCTGGGCCCCTGAGTAACACCATAGGTGGCATTGTTTTTTGTTTCAATCTGGCTAGCTTTTGCACTATTAATCAATAGCTGCCTCAAACTTTCAGTATAAGGATAAGAAAGATCAACATGACGAACCGTATCATGTTCACCATCGAAGAATGTGGTATCTCTTCCACTGGTATAGTCAATTATTTGGTCAGGTATCACCAATTCGCAATCTGACATACCTTCAGTGATACCACCAACAGCATTAACCGCGACAACATCTGTAGCATACAGGTTTTGAAGCGCCCATAAATTTGCACGATAGTTTACTTTGTGTGGAGGTATTCTATGAGGATGTCCATGACGGGCCAGAAATAAGATGCGTTGGCCTTCTAATTGCCCTTCAAGAATTGGTGCAGATGGTGAGCCAAAAGGAGTTTGAATGTCGTGAGCACTGGATATGGTTAAGCCAGGAAGTTGAGTTAAACCTGTTCCCCCAATAATTGCTAATGACTTAGGCATGATTTTTATCCTTACACTGTGTGAACGTATTTATCGATAGTAGCATTTAAACAATCTAGTTTCGTCATTCATAGACTAGATATTTTGTCTGGCTTCTTTAGGATTAACCGGGTAGAAATTATTGTCAGCACAGTCTTTATAACTAAATATTCGGGTATTTTTAAAGGGCAATTTCATGAAGCCCGATATACCTAATCCTTGAATTAATGGCACATGTTTTAATACATTGTCAAGGTGCCTGGCAAATAGGTCTTCCTGTTCAACATCTAATAGTCGATAGTAATTATGAATTTTCAGGTGAGTATCAAGTGATTCAAAAATAATCATCCCGGTATGATGAATTTTATTCAATGCTTCAATTTCAACCATAATCTCATCTGGAAGTTGTAACAATTCATCGGGATCATCTCCGTCTTCAAAATAGGAATGTTCCATATTTTGATCATCCCAGGATATGTCTGATAACAAATAACCTATTTTATCAGATTCTTTAGGTATAAAAGGTTCTGTTCCTGTGGCTCTCTCAATATGAATGGTATCTCGTGCATTAAACATACATGATTTGAATATACCGGGTTTATTGATGCTGCGAGCTAGCTGAACAATATTATTTACTACCTGTATCAGTGACCTTTTCATTTTAGGGTCATATAGGTTCAAACTTGAATCAATATCAACGCGACCATTTTCAAACCATTGAATCGATAATCCGCCGACCAAAGGATAGCTCCCCAAGCGACTGACAGCCGCTAATAGTCCTTTCTCTTTTTCACCCATTCCTCCAAGGTAGTTTTTGTAGTATCTATCGAGTTGAGCATCGCTAATATTATTTAGATTATCCTCCAGATTATGTTGTCTAAGATAATTTTTGCGAGAGGTATAGACCACAGAATCTATGGTTTCATCTTTTTCATGTATCCAAACAGGAATTTCAGGCATCGGCATTTTAGGAACTTCAGGAGGCATAACCAAATTTGAAAGCCTATCTATATTTGCGATCAAATAATCACCAGCATCTCTTTGACTTTGTAAGTCATCTGAGAGCAAATTAGTAAGAATAGTTGCAAATTCAATGGGTAGCGAGAGAGAGTTAGGATTTATGACGCTGTGGCCAAATCGGCAAGGCATGTTAGCTGCAATGGCATAAAGTGTCGCGGCCAAACCCTGCTCGTCGAACCGGGGAGAAGATTGTTTTCCTGATATTTGTTCATCACCAATAAAATAAACATCACCAAGCTTTGAATTTGTTTGAAAAATATCTCCTGACATTAAATCCATAACATGAGTCGCTATAGGCTGTCCTGAAGCATCTAACTGGGCGAATACACTACTTCCCCAATCGATTAACTGAATACTTTCATCATCTGGATTAAAAACGATATTCGAAGGTTTAATATCACCATGTACAATGCTTTTTGGTTGTGAATCTTGATGATAATCTCTTAACTCTTTAATTAGGTGCACTAACTGAACTGCAATTTTGATGATAATCCTGGGCTCTGGACTGCCATGGTGTAATAGCCATTGATCCAGATCCATTCCCGGCGCTCTATCCATCACTAGAATGCGTTGTGCACCGACACGCTGAAAGTTATGAAATTTAGGTATACCAGTGGAATGAATCCGACTTTGCATATAGCCTTCGTCTTCCAGCTTGTCTTGAACTTGTTCGGGAAGCGTCATTCGAGAAAACTTAAAAACGATGGATCTTCCATGAATATCTAATCCACTAAAGGCAAATCCATAAGCACCTTTACCCACTATTTCAATATCTGTATATCCCAATTTCTTTAATTGTTGCTGACATAGCTTTTCCCATGCACGTTGGCGACGAGCATCCTTGTGACTTAAAAGATAAATAGACTGTTCTTCAGAAATGTAAAAATGTTTAATACTTGAATGGTCAGAATTCACAGTGTATTGACACCATTAAATAGCAAAGGATTTAGTTGAATATTTTCACTATAACGCGGTTAAAGCAATAAATGCGATTAAATCATTTTTTGTGCAAAGTTCTGTTACAGGAAACTGCATTTGATATTATAATCATTTTCTAAGCTGATAAACATAAAATAGCATTATATTTAGGCTCTATTAAAAAATTATATCGCACATCCCATGCAAGGAATCCACTAGGTCATCCATATGTATTTAGAACTAAATCAAATCTCTTTCTGCCAAAAAATACAATCTTGAATATATATTGTATTTTTTTGCTCTACGCCATCAATCTATCGATTAAAGCTAAATACAATTCAACGCTAAACAGCTACAATAACAATCCTTGAAACAACTATTAATAGGGTAATTCAGGTCGTAACATGTCTCTAAATTTAAGCCACCACTTCCTAATTTCAATGCCGAATCTGGAAGACGCATTTTTTAAAAAGTCTTTGGTATACATTTTCCAGCATGATGAAGATGGATGCATTGGTGCTATTATTAATAAACCTGTTGCTACCACCCTTGATGAATTACTACCAGAGATTGGATCTGAGTTCCCACATGCCGATGCTAAATTACCGCTTCACTTTGGAGGTCCTGTATCAATGGAACAAGGTATGATTATTCATGCTAATAAAATACAGGATGACCATTGCCTTAATAACGGTTTTATACAGTTTTCTCATTCTCTAACTGCTTTAAAAGAAATCATTGGTAATAATTATGAATCCGATTTTTTAATTTGCATGGGTTATGCTGGCTGGTCTCCAGGACAATTAGAAGAAGAGCTAAAAGATAATGCCTGGTTACCCGTTGCCGCTGACCTCAATATTTTGTTTCACAAAGATCCATATACTAAATACGATTTAGCGTTACATAAATTGGGAATAGATCCGGCATTTATGAGTCAATCCGGAGGCAATGCCTAAAAGCCTGATGTAATAAAATTTTATCAGGCAGACATACCACTTGAATCAATGAAACTAATTAAATAAATAGGGTATAAACATTATTCAGCATTAAACGAGTATTAATGCATTTCCTGTTCATTCTAACAGCCTACAATGCTGTTTTAATAAGATAAAAACTACTATAAAGCGATATAAACCATAAAAATTGTTAACCAAAATTACGGGGCGATTACATCTCATGTCAAAGGCAAAATATATTAGGTGGAAAGACACAGACGGTACTTATTTCAGACCAGTTTCAATTACTGGAACAGATCTACTGAGTGACCGAACATTAAATAAGGGTACGGCATTTACTGAAGAAGAGCGAAAAGAGTTCGACCTAATCGGTCTCTTACCGCCAAAGCCGCAAACCTTTGAAGCACAATTAAGAAGGGTTTATGAAGGTTTTTTAAGCGCTGAAACGGATATTAAAAAATATACCTATTTAAAAGAGCTTCAGGGTCGAAATGAAACATTATTTTATGCACTGGTTTCACGTCATCTGGATGAGATGACACCCATTATATACACACCAACCGTCGGAAAAGCGTGTCAGGAATTTAGCCACAGATATCAAAAGACTCGAGGCATGTTTATAACCCAGGATAATGTTGGTCATCTAAGCCATATTGCAAAACATTTTGATGCAAAAGACATCAAAATCATCGTGGTCACAGATAGCAAAGCAATTCTGGGAATTGGCGACCAGGGTGTTGGGGGTATGGGTATTCCCGTTGGTAAACTTTCACTGTACACCCTGGGCGCTGGAATTCACCCTGCAGCATGCTTACCCATAACACTGGATATCGGAACCGACAATGAAGAGCTATTAAATGACCCTATGTATCTTGGTGAACGCCATAACCGTATAACGGGTAAAGCATACGAAGAATTTATTGAAACCTTTGTACAACAAGTGAAAATTGCATTTCCTGGAGCTGTGCTTCAGTGGGAAGACTTCAGTAAATCGGACGCATTTGATAATTTAAATAAATATAAGGACCAACTTCCTTCATTTAATGATGATATCCAGGGCACTGGGTCAGTTGTACTAGCAGGCGTGTTGGGAGCCACTCGTATTAAGAAAGAAAGCCTGCAAGACCAGGTCTTTGCAATCTATGGTGCTGGAGCGGGTGGTGTCGGCGTTGCCGATCAAATTCAGGCGGGTTTGGTACGTGATGGATTAACAACTGAAGAAGCAAAGGATCGTATATATATTCTCGACTCACAGGGCTTGGTTCTGGACGATAGAGACCGCTTGGATGACTTTAAACTTCGATATGCCAAATCAAGATCGACCCATGAGTCATGGAGCAATAAAGATAAATTGACCTTAGATGACTTATTATCTGATGTGCCCGTAACTGTACTTATTGGTACTAGTGGTGTTGCCGGTGCATTTAAAGAACATCATATAAAGGCAATGTTACAACACTGTAAAAAACCTATGGTATTTCCATTGTCTAATCCTACGAGTAATTCAGAAGCAATTCCTGAGGATATATTCAACTGGAGTAAAGGTCAGGCGATCGTTGCAACGGGGAGCCCTTATAAGGACGTTGAATATGAAGGTAAATCTCACCGAATAGGCCAGGGTAACAATGTGTTTATTTTTCCGGGTGTAGGATTAGCCGCTATTTTGGCTAAAGTAAAACAAATCGAAATTGATATGTTTACGACCGCCTCCTTTGCTTTATCTGAATGTATTACTGAAGAAGATCTGGCACAGGGTGCTGTCTATCCAGAAATTCACCGTCTACGTGAGATATCCGCTTATGTTGCTAAAGCGGTAATGATCAAGGAGCTGCATAGGGATCCTACAAATCCTTTTAAGGAAAAAGATTTGGACTCGTATATTGAAGATCGAATGTGGGTTCCAGAATACTTACCCTATAAAAAAGTATAAATTTAGATAATCAGGCAGCAGTTGGTGACCTTCGCACAACTGCTGCTTATTTATAACGACACTAAAATCAGATAACAACTAAAGATGTTGCTCCGCATATTCTGCGAGTCGGCTTCGTGCAACACCTTTTAATGCAATTGATCCCCCGTGCTTAAATCCTTTGAATCGTTCACTCATATAGGTTAAACCAGAACTGGTAGCTCTTAAATAAGGCGTGTCTATTTGTGCAAGGTTACCCAGACAAACGACTTTAGTGCCCTCGCCTGCCCTCGTTATAATAGTCTTCACCTGATGAGGCGTTAAGTTTTGAGCTTCGTCTACGATTAAAAAACTATGTTGAAAACTACGCCCTCGAACAAAATTCATAGATTTAAATAAAATAGGGACATTGCTACCTACATAATCAGAACTACCCGTTGGGTCCAGGTCTTCTGAGTGAAGAGCCTCTAAATTGTCGGTAAAGGCACCAAGCCAGGGTGTCATTTTCTCCGTTTCTGTACCGGGCAAGAAACCAATATCTTCATCAAGGCCCCGAGTGCTTCTGGTCGCAATAATTCTGTTAAACGTATTTTCTTCCATAGTTTGTTCCAGAGCACAAGCCAGAGCCATAATGGTTTTTCCGCTACCAGCAGGTCCATTAAGTGAAACCAGATCAATGTCTGGGTCCATAATCAGATACATCGCAATAGCCTGATAGATATCTCTAGGTGCCAGCCCCCACACTTTTTGTCGCATCATCATTCCGGTATTTAAAAGCTCAATACTGGCGTAACGATCATCTACATCCTTAATACGTCCAACAAATTCTTTTTCATCCAAGATAAACTGATTTACATAAAAAGGAGTATTCAATAAGGTCGACAAAGCATCCAGCTCAACAAGCTGTAGAGATTCCCCGGTAATTTTATGGGGTTTAATATCATCCAATAATTCCCAAAAACTACCGGAAACATGATGATAGCCCGTTGAAAGACGTTCAATGTCAGTGATCAGTTGATCATTTTGATAGTCATCCGCGGCAATACCACCCCCTTTGGCTTTCAATCTCATGTTTATATCTTTAGTAATCAGTGTAACCAGTTGACCTTCTTTTTCTTTTTGTAATGCGATGACGTCATGAATAATCTGATTATCATTAGCCTGACTACTGGTCACACCGATTCGGGCAAATTCGTGACCCGACATCTGTATATATAACCTTCCTGATTCATAGGCATCAGTGCCATTGTTAAGTAGCACTCCTTTAGTCATCTCACCAGGGTCCGAGTCAAATATGACCCGATCTATGGTTCTTACAGCCTGTCTTGCATCAGCAGCGACCGGAGTTAAACCCGATTTCAATTTATCAAGCTCTTCCAGGACAATCATGGGTACCAGTACATCATGTTCTTCAAAGCTAAAAATGGAATCCGGATCGTGAATGAGAACATTAGTATCCAATACATAGATTTTTTTAGTATCACTCATGTTATCTTCCTTATCTCATTATTCGATGAAAAATAAAAAAATCACTTATCGCCATTAGTGCAAAATATCAGATTCATTAGACAGAGTAGTGCCAAATTCAGCAGGTAATACATTGACTCTGGAAATTCTAACCACATCATGAATACTAATATATTCATGGGAGTCAGGCTCATAAAAGGGTTCCAGAATAACGCAGCTCAAATCTTCCAAACTAAGAGCCGTTACAACGGCTAATTTAAATCCCTGATCGGTATTAATAGAAACAACTTCCCCCAATTGAACAGTTTTAATTTGTGTTTGAAACCCTGGAGACATATCAATTTGTCTTAAATCGATAGTCTCCGAAAATCGTGCAGATGCAACGATATTAATAATCTCAATAACTGATGGGTCGGCTAAATTAAGTTCAAAGGTGACTTGAACCTCTTTGGTTACCTTATGACCAAATAACCGTGTAAATAAAACGACGTCGTGAGAGGACCAGGGAAATTCCTGATTTAAAACTGGATAATTATCGACCTGAATACCTGTTTCCAATAATAATTCGGGCTGCCCATTTTCTTGCAAAATAGGCAGAACTAAAGTGACCTCAGCGATACCAGATTCGGTATTTATAATACGCCATTTTAAATATACTGGTGATGCACTTTCCATGACCACCTCCATTATTAAATTTTAAAAAAGGTACTCACTGCTCCTGTTTCATTGTACCCCTTGGCACTTTTTTCGTTACCTTATAAATAGTTTCGGCCATAACCCCGGCATCTGCAAATCGATTTACAGAATCTTTTTGTAGCGCTTTATTCACAATTCGGGTTACTGATTGAGGCAGCGAGGTATTAAACTCTTTAACACTCTTTTGCTTTGCATGTGTTATCGCATAGGCCAACCCTGGTAAATTTTCACCCTTAAAGGGTAGTTCACCCGAGAGTAATTGATACAAACTAACCCCCAGACTAAAAATATCACTTTTACCCGTTAATTTTTCTCCCCTTATTTGCTCTGGCGACATAAAAGAAGGACTTCCCATAACGATGCCCGTCTGAGTCTGTTTACTATCTGCAATTCGGGCTATCCCGAAATCACTCACCTTTACCGTATTAGTTTTACGGTCATATAAAATATTACTGGGCTTAATATCACGATGAACAATATCGTTATCATGTGCAAATTTAAGGGCTTCAGCCACCCTGCCAAAAATATCAAGTAACTCGGTATATTCCAGTAGGTTCTCGGGTTTTGCATAGTGATTCATTGGCTCACCCTTGACAAAATCCATAGCAATATATGCGATATCCTTTTCTTCACCCACATCATATACCGTCACTATATTAGGGTGATTTAGCCTCCCAGCGGCTTGAGCTTCCTTAAAAAATCGCTTTTTAACGGATTCAATTTCATGAGCTTCCAGATCAGTTAGGCGAATCGTTTTTAACGCTATGTCCCTATCTATCTTTGGATCCTTAGCAAGATAGACTACTCCCATAGAGCCTCTGCCAAGCTCTCGTATTATGTGATACCGGCCTAACTGGGGTAACTCAAATGTATCACTGTCCAGTACCAGGGTTTCCTGTAAATTTGGGAGGTCTGTTGATTGGTTGGTGACCTTTTTCAAATGATCCAACCTTGGTTTGGAATCTTTGAAACCGCCTACACGGTTCAACAGGGTATAAACTTTTTGCGCTTTATCAAAAGAGCGTTTCCGCTCAAAAGATAAACCCAATTCATATACCTGCTCATAATGCTGCTTGCTAAACCCGTGATTATTTAATTTTCTATACATAACATCAAATTGCTCACTATCGATATAGTGTTGGAACAATTCGGATTGTATAGCATCAAACCGAGTTGAATAAGACCTGATCTTGCTAAACAACTTATGACGCTGTAGAAAATACGGAATCAATGCAAATGCCGACAGTAGAAGTGGCGTGACTGGAATCCACTGTCCATACTGAATTGCTAGAAATACCGTAATCGAGCTATAAATAACTGGTAAAATTAATGCGAATGACCATACCCTGCCCAATGAGGTTCTTGCGCTGAAAAAAGCCAATAATAACCAATATACCAGAGCCATAGATAATACTAACAGTAAGCTCCACCAGGGCTGATAAAGATACATACCTGAGTTAATAGCCTCCTGACTATCATCTATAGTATAGACTCCCCCCCAAATGGCGGCATTTACATTCTGACCTCCAACTTGCAATCTGTCTGGTGCTTTCCATAAGGCAGAGAGCTCATCGTCTGTGGCAGTACTAATGACATTACTTACTCTTACACCTTGATGATTAATAGACCAAAAACGGGTTTCAAAGGAATTATTACTTAACAAATCAATAACCGGTAATGACCATTTAGACATTAGTGGGTGGACAGCCGCAAACTGAACGTCTGGCATCAAAGTGTGAATTTTAGAATCACTCTTCAAAGCTAATGGCTGCTTATAAGATAAAATTATTTGGCTGGCTTTGTAGTCAATTGCTGCGATGGGGAACCAACTCAGTGAAAAAACACTGAATAGTAAAAATACAACTAACAACCAACTTCCTGAAGACATTGTTTTTTTCATGAAACGCTGTATGAATTCCGCTTAAATTTGAAAAGATTGTGATAACCTATACTGCATTGTAAATTGTGGCAACAAAATAGTGAGATTTATCATGCCGATTTTAGTTCAACTCTCTGACAATGTTATTAGTCAAAAATTTAAGCTTACAGAATTTAAATTAAATCTGGGGCGCTCTACCGATAATGATGTACAAATTGATGATAGTGCCGTCAGTAGCCATCACGCATGGATTGAACCCAATAAAGACGAAAACAACACGGTTATCGGTTATAAACTTGTTGACTTAAACAGCACCAATGGCACCTTTGTTAATGAAAAACGAATATCTGAAGAAGCTCTGCGTCACAATGATCGCATTAGAATCGGTTGGATAAATTTCAAATATATTGATGAAAATGCCGAGACCTTTGAAGAAACAACCAAGGTCCATAAAACCTGGATCCCTGGGGTATTCTATACAAAATAATAGTAATCAATTGAGAATACACGCTTGATAGTCTCAGTAAACTCATTAAATATCATCGGGGTTTAGTACCATTTAAATCCCGATGATTTAACGCCAAACTCTTCTTGATGATATATATTCTCACCCTGTCTGTACCCTGCAGCGGCTATGCAAATATGTCATGGCAATAACGCGCAAATAGCGCTTTTTCCCAATTTATCATACGATGCTTGCGGTCTTCTGCAGACAGGTCAGAATCTAAAACAGTGTCGTTTAACCATTGATCAAGTTTTAAATCTGGACGTGTTTCCATCCAAATTTTGGTTTCGGTAGGAAGTCCATGATAGTCATACAATAAAGATGCATCAGGATTATCCAGGATATGTGACTGGGATGCTTCCCAATAAGCACTAATCAGAGCGGATTATCAGGCAATAACCCGTACTTGTTCACCATTAAACTCAACCAGTTTACCCGCGGTAATTTTACAGCGTTTCCGAGTTTCGATTTCGCCATCGACCAATACCATTTCAGCCGCTATGACCTGTTTTGCTACAGCCCCACTTTCGCACAATCCTTCCACTTTTAATAAACTATATAGTGGGATAAATGGCTCACCTTCCAATGAAAATTCTACTTGATCCACAACTGATTTCCTTCTTTAACCTGAACACCAGGTTCAAATTCTTGATAATAATGCCAAATAGCAGACGCCAGAGTTTCCGCTCTGATTGGTCGATAATTATTGGGTAGTATATAGCGAAACAATGGGGCTAACCACTGACCAATTTGTTCCCCGGGCCGACTCTCATCGCGCTCGCCTAATAATAATGACGGCCGGAATATAACCACCTGTTCCCAGCCCAACTGGCCGATTGCATCTTCTAATTTCCCCTTAATTTGATTATAAAAAATTGAGGAGCTGGAAGATGCTCCCTGTGAAGATACAATGAGAAGTCTTCTGGCTCCCTTCTCAAGTGCAGATTTAAATAAATCCATGGGAAGTTGATAGTCAGACATTTCAAAATTCTTTTTGCTTCCGGCTTTTTTGATTGTAGACCCCAGACAACAAATAACGGTATCAATATCAGGTGGGAATTCAATGTCTTTTAAGTTATCAGCGACAAGCTGACTATGATCTTCACTTATATTAACTAGTGTCCGACGACTGGCACAATAAAGTGGCATTGTGGCTTGCTTTATAACTTCACCACCAATTAATCCTGTGCTACCCAATAATAAAATATTAGAACTCAAGGGTTTCGTTCTCACTTGCCAACCCAAGACTGATAGTACCTGGTCCCATATTAATGCCTCCTGATAAATTCATTACGGTAGTCATCAATTCAACTTTATTTGACTCGGCTAGTTTTCGTAATGCTCTAAAACTATCAAATTTTTCTAATTCCTTAGGACTGCCAGCAATACTGACAATAATATAGGGTAACTTCAAACCTTCATTAAGGCGATCGATACCATAATTAAATAATTTCTCTATCGCGATATCACGTCCCTTTATTTTTGCAACTGCTTCAGTGACATCGCCATATCCACGTAATATAGGGGAAATATCCAGTGTTTTACCGACCACAGCAGCGATTAAACCGATACTTTTATCACCCTTTTTACGTGCTCTTTTTCTAAGATAATCAACATCCTTTGGGATAGCAAACATCCTAATATAGGGCTTAAATTCTTCGATTTTATTACGGATTTGATTACGAGCTACTCCAGCTTGAATCAAATTAACAGTATAAACTGCAAGAATACCCTGGCCACAAAAAACCGTGCCGCTGTTGATAATTCTCATACCAAAAGAGCCACTTCTACCCGCATCATTTCTGTACTTATGATAGTCTCTTTGAATAAGTCGAGCGGCCGACATAATATTTTCATGAGTCGGACTACGCACCTTTGAGATTGATTGGGCAATCGCAAAATCATAATTCTGTGCAATATCATCTAAAAAGAATTGATATATTTGATCCGGAGTACTGGGCAGGGTTTCAGCGTTTTGATCTTTATCTATAGTGCCACTTTCATAAAAACTTAATCTTTCTAACTCACTAATATTATCTGAGAAAACTTTACCGTTGAGACTAATATTTAACGGCAATAACTTAATAGGATGCTGTGCTAAATAGGTTTCAGGGAGATCACAACCGGAGTCAGGTATTACAACGATGCTCATAAATTAAAACTTCCTATACTTATTTTTATAAAGTTTCTGAGGTTCTATGAACGATCCGTGTAATTAAAACCAGGACAAAACGACATTTATTCGTTTAATAATAAGCTGTATACATTACGTTTAGCTAATACAATATAATTAACATAATGATCTGATAAATGCGAACTGTAAAACAACCTATACGATGTCAACTTAAGAATTAAAATTAGGAACCTTGGTTCTCTATCTGGTCTGTATTCCTCATGTGAGTTAATATCTCCCCTCTAAACACTAGAGTTAATGTCGTGTCTGCCATACCACTGTCTTATAATGACAATCTATTCTTACTAGCGGATAGATTTAGAAATCAACCCTACTTTGTTTGTCTTGATAGTGGACACCCTTCTGGGCCAGATTTAATTACATCAACTCCTATTGTATGGATTGAAAAAAATGAATCTGGAACAATCCTTTACAAAAACCTGAAGGATAACAGTTCTTATGATATGGCTCCATCCAGTACAGATTTACTGCAACTAATAACCGATCTCCACGGCAGGCTTATAAAAAACCCTGCTGATCCTTGGCAACCCTCAATCATGGGTTCCGTCGCCTTTGAAGCCGGTTATGATTACAATTTCATACAAGGAGTGTCCGGTTCTGATAGCAAACCGACTGACTACAATTCGTTTCAATTTGGATTGTATTCCTGGGCGCTAGTAGCAAACCATGAGTTTGAAACATTGTCACTGGTTATTTCCAATAATTGTCCAGACTGGTTAGCACAACGTATTCAGACGTTAATTGCTACTCCGATATACAGCCAGGACACATTTGAACTCATGGCTCCTTTCAAAAAATTAATGAGTAAAGAAAACTACTTATTAAATCTATCTAAAATCGACCGATATATACAGTTAGGGGATTGTTACCAGGTAAATTACACACAAAGATTAACAGCTCCCTATTGTGGCGATCCCTGGTTAGCATTTAAGAAAATTAGAAACACTGTAAAGACCCCGTTCAGTGTTTATTTTGATGCAGACTCCGAACAACTACTAAGTCACTCTCCAGAACGATTTCTCAAAGTCACTAATAACCATGTTGAAACAAAACCCATAAAAGGCACCAGGAAACGTAGTAGCGACCTGACTGAAGATCTTCGATTAGCGAATGAACTTGAAAATAGCGCCAAGGATCGGGCTGAAAATGTCATGATCGTAGATTTACTAAGAAATGATTTAGGAAGAACCGCTGTACCTGGCTCTGTTAGAGTTCCAGCTCTATTTAGGCTAGAGTCATACCAAAATGTACATCACTTGGTAAGCACTGTCACCGCAACCCTGAATGACCAATTCCATGCATTTGATTGTTTTTTACAGGCTTTTCCTGGAGGTTCAATCACCGGGGCGCCTAAAAAACGTGCCATGGAAGTCATTCATGAATTAGAACCTCATGAAAGAGGACCTTATTGTGGTTCATTTTTTTACTGGGATGCCAGCAATAAATTTGATAGTAACATCATGATCCGTACACTGGTAACAAAGGATAATATGATGTCAGTTTGGGGAGGTGGTGGTATTGTAGCTGATTCAATAGCCACTGAGGAATATGAAGAGAGCCTGGTTAAAATTGAGAACCTGATACAGATACTAGAAGATGGCCTGTAATCTAAGCCGTACGGGGCAAATAGATATATTCACCCAATGACATTAGATTATATTTAGGCACTCGTTCTAATCTTATCCCGAGCCGCTAAAATTTGAGTTTTAAGTGCCTCGTATCCATTTACCGCCGGAAATTGAGGAAACTCATCAATGACATTCTGGGGGGCATCAAATAAAAAACCCATATCAGCCTCTCCAAGCATAGTCGTGTCATTATATGAGTCACCCGCAGCGATACATTTATAATTGAGTGCATGAAACGACTTTATGGAGGCTCTTTTTGGGTCTTTTTGCCGTAATTTATAATCAGTTACTCTACCCGCTCCGTCCACTTCAAGTTTATGACAAAACAACGTTGGCCATCCCAGTTTTTGCATAAAGGGTTTAGCAAACTCATAGAAAGTGTCTGATAAAATCACCAGCTGAAATTCACTTCTAATCCATTCAACAAATTCAACGGCGCCAGGTAAGGGTTCCATTTCATCTATTACTTTTTGAATCTCGTTGAGACCCAGATTATGTTCATCAAGAATTCTCAGCCGCTGCTGCATTAATACATCATAATCAGGGATATCCCTGGTGGTCGCTTTCAAAGATTCAATGCCGGTTTTTTCGGCAAATGCGATCCAGATTTCGGGGATCAAAACACCTTCAAGATCAAGACAAACCAGTTCCATTTTTACCTCAACAATTGTATTTCTATGGTTCACACATCATACATAGAAAATCAGATAGAAGTGAACACCCGTTTTGAAAACCCTCAATTGAATACTTATGATTGAGTCATATGGATAAAAATTTCATTCAAATGTTCAACTAATACTTTATGACACACACTATTGTGGTGATAAGGCTCCTCTTACCGAAACCAATCCTTGCTGCTCTCCATCAATAATCAAATTTACAGGAAAGATACTCTGCTCTGTACTCAACTCGGATAAAAAGCTTATAAAGCGATCATATCTGATACTTTGGAACCAGATTCGTAAACCTGAGCCATCATCGGCCTCAAATTTTTGTAATTCTAATTGATATTTATTGGCGACAGAAATTACCCGGGATGATATGTCAGACGACTCAGTAACCCTGTCTACTTTTCCACTAGCCCTTGCAATCAATGTAGCTTCGGGACCCACGGACATTAACCATTGATTCAACTCTTGCTTGGTTTTTAAATCGTCGTTTAATCTCTGTTTAAAACTTGAAATAGGGACAAAGACTAAATAAACAAAAATTATTGGACCTAATATGACCACCATCCAGGTAATGGCTCTTTGATCTTTACGACTCAATTGCTTCCAAAGTTGTCTTGCACGATTAATCATTAGCAACTACTCCTAAATCAATTTTAAGACTTCCCTGACTATGGGTAGTTTGTTGAGTTGCAGACAATTCCACTGATATTTTTCGGCTCAATAATCGATTCTTAAACACCTCTAATGCACTTAAATTGGCACCTTTAGCCGACACCAGAAGTTCTTGCCGTTTTTCGTCATATCGGACAGATTCGATTTCAACCTCAGAATCAATTTCTTCTCCTAGAATGTTTAATAAGCTAATAAACGCAATTTCGTTTTCAGGTGCCGGCGTCGTTTTTTTCAATAACGCAGACACTTCACGACGTAATAAATTTTCACGGCACTGCTTTTGTTCACCAAATATTTCTTTACACAACACTTGATTCGCATGCGTATAAGCATCAATTTTATTTGAAATTAACCGGGTATCCATATATTGACTCGCTATGAATACTAACGATAAAAATAGCATTGCAATCATAACCCTGATGATACCTGACCTAACAACAGGGTTGGTTGTAGTTTTCTTTGTATATAACTGCGTCGGCCTGACGCTACCCTGAAGTAAGCTTTGGACTAATTGATAAAACAAGGTGTCAACATATACATGATGCTCAACGTTTTGCTCAAAGAGGCTAGATACCTGATGGCTTATGATGTCCGTTTCCTGCAATTTTTCAGGAAGATATAAATCAACTGTATTTACGGTTTTATCTTGCTCTGATGCAGCCAGTAGCCACTCTTTGGTCGCTGAAAATCGAATATCAGAAGAATAAAACAACATATCTTCACTTGATGAAAACCAAATTTGTAACCTATCTTGCTTGCCGATTAAATCGACATCAATAACAACAGAGTTTAACTCTAAATCCAACTCAGTCGTATTCTGTACAATAAAGGGCATTAAAGTCTTTTTAGTCAACCAGGCTGTTACCTGACCTTGCCGGTTTTTTTGACTGACATTTATTTGAATTTGAGATGGATCCTGTGCCAGTTTATCTTCAAGTGCAAAAGGCAGCGCTTTTTTAACATATTTTAATTGACTTGCCGACAGTTGAGTTGTCACAAAACTCGCCATTAAACCGGAAACGATGACATCAACTTCAGAACCGGATAAGCCGTAATCCATAACATAGTCACTTAATTCCAACCAGGTTCCACTAGCCTCTTCAGTAAATTCGCCACTTTGGAATACTAGCCAACGAACGGCATCATAATCAGTAAGATATAAAAATAATCGGGTCGACATAATATTATTTACTCTTCATCCTTAATGACAAAAAAACTAAAACTTCTGGATAAAATGGATATTTTGTTATCCTGAGACCGATGAACCACTGATTGCATATAATACTCATCACCTGACAGTGTCACCTTGCAGTTTATCCTAAAATAATTACTGGTTACTTTAAATTGATCTGCAGGAAAAAGCTTCTTTTGTTTATTGCTAATACCATTGCGATTGAACAGATCATTAACACTGGTATAGGGCGAAACCTCCCTATTCATGATTATTGAATCAATAAGCTGTTTATCAATCCCAGGCACCAAGGCTACCAGTATTTTTTTATCTATTGTATTCAGGTTGTATTGCCCACTCGTCGGTAACGTTGTGATCAAGGGCTCTAATAACCGGAAGGAAGGCTCGGACATTCCTTCAATTCGTTTTAATTCGCTCGAGTCCACCATGGGCCTTAGAGACGGCTGAAAAGGTGTTGGTTTATTCATATAGAGATATTCTGATCCACTTCCATCGTCGAACCACTGACGTAAATTTAATGCGATGGAAGGCGACAGATTTTCACCTATCAAGAGGTTTTCAAACGCAGCTTGCAACAGGTCACCCTGTGCACCTTTATCCACCAACCCATTTAGATCAAACAGGCTGTTCAAATCACTAATTTGAACGGTTATTAATCCGGGTAATATTTTTCCTTCCTGACCCGCATCCAGCGGCAAAGGTCCAAATATTTGCGCCCAATCTTCATTAAGGTGGTCAATGTTATTAAGATTCCTGTCCAACCATAACCCTTGAACTGCGATAGACTCACCACTGATGAGATACTCGTGCGCCTGGATCTGAGCTAACTTTTGATAGGTTCGCAATATTTCTCGTCGATTGTCTATTTGAATAACACTGACGATCGTGGTTAACAACGCGATAATAAAGATCACTTGAATTAAGGCTAGACCCCGCTGTCTAATCGGCAGGGTCATACCTGAGGAACCTCGAACAACCAATTTAATACGCCAAAGCGCTGGTGTTCCAGTTTAATGTCTATAGCTTTTAGCACTGCTTGAGGTGCATCGAATAGTGGCCACTGTGTCGCTCTATTTATCGTTACATTATTATCTTGATATAGGTATTCAATATTAAGATTTTGGATATAGCCAACAATATCAATCACCACAATATCATCGTCATAAAGACTATCCATTTGTAGGTTGTATGATCTGACAAGACAACTCCATCCATCTGACATCATTCCGTCGATAAACGTATGCCTGCATGCAGGACTGGATTGATCTTGTAAGGTCCAATTAACACGTTGTAAATGGCTTCTGGGTTCTTTTTGTATAGGAGATTGCGACCAGCCTAAACGACTAATTGTCAAATCAGGCATCTGGGTGCCAACCACTGCAGGTTCAACCTGTCCAAATGTATCTCTTTCTGTTGCCAGAGGATGTAACTGGATCAAATCTTTTTCTATGAGCTGAAAAAATAATCTGAGATCAACAAGTGATTGCTGAGAGGCATTAATACGCTCCTTACTCGTCATAACGCTTTGAAATAAGGTGTAAGAATAGCCCGCTAAAATGACGGACAGGGTAATTGCAATCAGTAACTCAACAAGCGTCATACCATTTTGATTACTTATATTTGATTTACCCCGAGTAAAATTCATTAATGCTCACCCAATACAGCACGCAGTGATTGGAGAACAATAACAGGATTTTGTTTATCTGCGACGTCAATTTGTACCTGCCTTAACATACCTCCAAACACTGGTATATTGACCGCTGTTATCCGGGTCGTGATCAGCCAATCCCGTTGCGAATATGTCTGATTATCTTTCGTTATTCCAATATCAGGAAAACCCGCAATACGTAACTGAACAAGCTGGTTTCTCGCTTGCCATGCTCCCAGGGTTTTATTCTCAAGCACTCTTTGATTATCAACAGCATTGGAAACTGCATAGGTTAATGACAAAGCACCTACACTAAAAACCACCAGAGCGACCAGGACTTCAACGAGCGTAAACCCGAGGGCCTTCTTATTACTCGGCATATACATTTACTTCCGGCTCATGGAATCCATCTAATTGAATTATCGCCCAATTTTGTTGATCTCTTTGGTGAACTTTAATCGATAATGGTGGGACCTGTTCACCATCTCGCTGGAATATCATAGTAGGTACCGGCTCATTCTCCTGAAACTCAAAATCTAGACTAATGGGTTGAGAATCAACAATTAGTGACAACATTAATGATGAAGGAACTACAAACTCCGTTTCAAAATGAACTCCAGGTTCAATATCGTCCCATTGAATTTTTATCTCTCCTTGTTCCAGGGATGTACTAAGTTGCTGCCATTTAATACTGTTTTCAATCACAAACAAACCATAATCTTGTTGCCGAAGCTGGCTAAGATCCATAAATTGAATAATGGAAGATTCAATAGATTTAGAGGTAGACTCCAGTACATTGGATCTGGGCAGAAATGAGATTTGACCCAAAACTGCGCCAGCAACAGTTCCAATTAGTAATAATACGACCAGTAATTCGATCAGCGTGAAGCCTTTGAATTTACCGGGACGCGCTTGAAAAATCCGCATTATTATCAGTTCCGCCTTCTTTTCCGTCGGCGCCGAAAGAAATAATTTCGACTTCACTGTCTAAATTTAAATAAAGGTAGGGGTTACCCCAGGGATCTTTGGGTAAACTTTTTATATAGGGCCCCTTCCAATTAGGCGCCTCCGGACTACCGGATGGTTTGGCTAACAAGGATTCTAACCCCTGATCTGTCGATGGGTAGGTAAAGTTATCTAAACGATACAGGTCTAGCTGTTGTTCAATAACTTTTAAATCACTTTTTACCAAATCTATCTTTGCTTGTTCCCCCCGCCCAAGAAACTGAGGAGCGACCAAACCTGTTATAGCGGCTAATATAACCAAAACAACCAACAGTTCAATCAGTGTAAATCCATTTTCTTTTTTAAAATTTTCTAACATTAACGTCTATCCTACTGTTGTATTAATTTGTGTAATGGGTAACACCACAGCCATCACAATGATCAAAACAATGGCCCCCATAATGACGAGCATTAACGGTTCAAGTAACGCTACCATCACCTGAATAAGATCTTTTAAAGCACTTTCCTGTGTTTTTGCGGTTCTTTCTAACATAGGTTCAAGTTCACCACTATTTTCACCACTAGCAACCATATGAATCATCATAGGAGGAAAATAACCGGTAGATTTTAGAGCATCCGCTAACGAACCACCTTCACTGACTTGCCTGGTAGCATCTTCAATTGCTCCTTTTACCGGCAAATTAACAATAACCTGAGATGCAATTTTCATAGCGTCTACCAAAGGTACCCCACTACTGCCCAGCGTTGCTAAAGTACTGGCAAATCGAGCAGTATTAAACCCTTTAATAAAGCGTCCGACTATAGGCAGTGTCAGTAGTAATTGATCTTTTTTGTAGCGTCTTGCCGGCTTTTTATTCCACCAAAAAATCATAAAGATAAAGGCTGCTATCGATGCCAACAACATGAGGCCATTGTTATTTAAGAACTCGGTTACCTGTAACAAAATTTGTGTGGGCCTAGGAAGCTCTCTGTTAGAAGAAACAAAAACATCTAATATATTAGGCACTACAGATTGGAGTAAATAGATTACGACGCTTAAGGCAATGACAACTAAAACTATGGGGTAAAACGAAGCTAGTAATATGCTGCGCTGTAATGCATTTTGATCTTCAACATAAACCGCTAATTTATCCAATACCGCATCCAGATGACCCGCTTGTTCGCCTGCTTCCACCGTTGCGCAATACAGAGTACTAAACGACCTGGGGTACTCTGCAAGTGCTGTTGCCAAGCTGTAACCTTCCAATACCTTACTTCTTACGGACATTATCATGTTACGAATCCGTTGTTTTTCTGTTTGCTCCGCTACAGCAATCAGACACTCTTCTAAAGGCATACCTGATGATACCAGTGTCGACAATTGACGCGTCACCAGGGCCAACTCTGTCACAGACAAACTTGGACTTGAAAATAATCCGGTCTTTCTCTTGGACTCACTAATTTCTACACTAAGTGGAAACCACCTTTTATCTCTTAGAGACTGTCGAACCGATCGTGCGGTGTCCCCCTCAACGGCCCCGGTTTTCTTTTTGCCAAATTCATCTACTGCAACATAGGTAAAGGTAGCCACATTTAATTCCTGTTACACACACGTAACACTTCTTCAAGCGTTGTAATGCCTTGCAATACTTTATCAACACCATCAGATAGTATATCCACATGCTTTTCTCTGGCTTGACGCGTTAATTGTTCTTCACTGTTTTGACTATGAATTAATTGTTGCATTTTTTCGTCAACGGTCAGCAATTCATAAATTCCGATTCGACCTTTATAGCCGGTATGCCGACAGTTGCTGCAACCTTTTGCCTTGTATATTTCAGTTTTGGAATCGACATTCAATGCTAATAATGTTTTTTCAGCTGCATCGGGTTCATAAGCTACTTTGCATTCTGGACATAATACTCTAATTAACCGTTGAGACAGCACGCCCACTATCGAAGAGGATAATAAAAAAGGTTCAACACCCATATCCTGTAAACGCGTGACAGCACCTACTGCACTGTTTGTATGCAGTGTAGACATCACCAGATGACCAGTCAGCGACGCTTCAACGGATATTTGTGCAGTCTCAAGATCACGGATCTCTCCGATCATAACAACATCCGGGTCTTGTCTTAGGATTGCTCTTAAACCCTTGGCAAATGTCATGGAAACTTTCGGATTCACCTGTGTCTGACCGATACCCGGAAGGCTATATTCTATCGGATCTTCCACGGTCATAATGTTACGGACCTGATGGTTTAGCGATTGTAACGCAGCATATAGCGTTGTAGTTTTACCAGAACCCGTCGGTCCTGTTACCAATATAATACCGTGTGGTTTCTTGATTAGCGCTTTCATTTCTGAAAGCATAGATTCACTCATACCTAACTGAGTAAAATTTAATTTACCTGCCTGTCGATCTAAAATTCGCAATACAATTCGTTCACCATGATTAGAGGGTATTGTTGAAACCCTGATATCAACTTCACGACCCGCGATTTTTAAAGAAATCCTACCATCCTGGGGTGTTCGTTTTTCGGCAATGTCCAGTTTTGCCATAACTTTGATTCGGGATATCAACAAGGGTGCTAATGCACGTTTTGGCTGAACCACTTCCCGCAACATACCGTCCAGTCTAAATCTTACTACCAACCTTTTTTCAAAGGTTTCGATATGGATATCTGACGAACCTTCTCGGATGGCTTCTGTAATCAAGGCATTAATCAAGCGAATAATTGGAGCATCATCTTGCTGCTCCATAAGATCTTCGGTCACCGGTAGTGATTCGGCGATACTTTGTAAATCAAGAGTATCGCCAAGATCTTCTACCATTTGCATATTTTCATCAGAATCACTTTGATAAGCTTTACTAAGCGCCGCAGCGAAGTCTTCATCAGAAACCAGCACAGGATTGACACTAATCCCGGAAAACCTTTGTGCTTCACTCATAATGTCAATCGGCGTATCTGAACGATGAATGAGTTCGGCAGTTCGCCCAACGGGGTAATCTAAAACGACACCATGTCTTTTAGAAAAACCAAAGGGTAAACGTTTGAGTTCAATTTCAGTATCTGACATCAAGAATTCTCTTTAAATCCATATACAAATGCTATTATAACCAACCTACTCTAACCAACGTTGAATAGAAGCGTTAAGTACGTTTAGTGTAATTGGTTTTGCAAGGCAGTCATCCATCCCTACCATCATACAATGTCGTTCTTCATCAACCGATGCCTTTGCAGTTAATGCGATAATAGGTATCTTACTAATTTGATCCAACTTGTTAGCGCGTATGTTCTGGGTAGCCTCAAACCCATCCATTACCGGCATGTGACAATCCATTAATATCAGGTCAAATTTTTCATTTTCAATTGCTTTGATTAGCTCTTTACCATCAGTGACTGAGTGATATCGATACCCTAATTTTTTAACCAAAGCCTCTGTGACCAGTTTATTAACCGGATTATCCTCTGCTATTAAGATTTTCCTTTCGCTATTTTGTTCGAGAACTTTAATATTGAGATCATCCTTATATTCAGACTGCTGAATACTTAATAATGCTCGATGCATTGAATAGCGTCCGGCCGGTTTTGCTAAACAAACAATTTGTGAGTATTTTTCACAAATATGAGCCCTATTACTAGCTGTACCATAAACAATAACCTGTGCATCATCACTGACCTTTGACAAAATTTGATCAATACGCTTATAGATATTTGTTAACTCGATACCCAGGGGAATATTCACAATATAGTAATCAGCTTTAGGCAATGTCTTAGATGAGTAAAGTACGTCAGAAGTCGTGACTTCAACATTCATACCCCAGGATGTCGCTTCTGCAGCGATTCCCATTCCTGCTTTATTTGTTAAATCAACTAATATTAAAGATCGATCTTTTAGCGACTTATGAGGTTGAAACGCATCGATTTGCTGACTTGAAGCTTCCATAGGAACAAAGAAAGCAACCCTTGCAACCCCATTATCAAGGACCTTAAAGTCGATACTTCCTCCCATCAACTCTACAAGACGACTGCCAATCATTAACGAAAGAATACTGGAATTTAGTTCAGTGCTCTCATCTATTTGCATATCTCGAATTTGAATTTTTATGGAGTCTATATCCAGGTCCTGATTGTTAAAATAAGTACAGAATCGAATAAATGATTTTTTTGAGTCAGGATATTCTTCAGAAGATACTTTAAACACGACCTCACCGCCTTTGGAGTGATGTAGCGCAAATCCTACTAAACTCTGAATGACCTGACCTATTTGCTTTTTGTCTAAGCTGACACGACTTGGGACGTTAATATTGTACAAAAAACTCAACTCAATACATAACTGATGTGCTATAGGTCCCAGCGACTCAAGAAGGTGTTCTGTATATTTCCTCAAATCAAAAAATTTGTTTTCGATTTGAATGTTTCCATTTCTAAGTTGAGTAAAGTCTTCCAAATCAGCAATCAGATTGACCAGGTCATCACCTGATTGATTCGCAACCATGAGTGACTGTTTTTGCTCTTCATTTAACTTTGTGTCAGATAAAATTGATAACATACCCAAAACACCCTGTAGAGGCGTTTTAATCATTTGCATTACTGTGCTCAACGCATTTTCGTTTACAAATGCACGCTGCTCATTCTCTATACGAGAAGCATTGAGTAATGCGACCTTTTGTTCTAACTGCGCCTGACTATGTACCCTTTGCCAAAAAGAATGATGATACTTAAGACTTTCGGAATATAAAAATACCAGATAGCCCAATACACCCAGGCTCATTAGCATATCCAGTGAATTAAACTGGATAAATAGTATAAATATTGGCGGCAACAGAACAACTAACAAGTAAATTTTAACAAATCGTACGTATTGAGCATAAACCATGGTAACGCCAGAAGTTAGCGCCGCGGTATACACCAGAGCCAATGTAGTTGCGTGAGAAAATTCCTCATGAATCAATACAAATGAAAGTAACACACCCCAGATTATTGAGTTTAACAAAGACAACCAAAGGAACCAGGCTCTCCACCTGGCAGGTCCACGAGAATAATGCTTTTCAAAACCAAGGGCGATAAAAATTCTGGCCGCTGCAATCACTAATGCAACCAGGCCGAAACTGAAACTGAAAATCCGATGTTCATCAGGATATCCCATTAAAAAATCGAGTACGAGGTAGACCAGAAAATAACTAAACACACCCGGCAAGCTTCTGTTTGCCAAATCATGATCAATCTTTTTCAAAACTGCTCGGTCTTTCTGTACCTTCATATCCGGACTAAAAAACAGCCCCATATCGACTCCTTAATTTATAACAATATGTTAGAACGTTAATGACATACTAATTATGCAATTAACCATTCATAGGTGTAAGAGAATACATCAGCCCTCGAGTATAGGATACCTTATTTAAAGGAATATCTGCCTCAATTAACTCATTAACAACAATGAATGATATGACGGTATTTTTTCTATTAAAAACACGAACTATTTTCAATATAGATCTTAAATATGAATGAAATTATTCACCAACCTAATACTATTGAATTAATAAAGACCATCAAGAATGAATTATTCTGATAAATACACCACATTAATAAATTTTTAATTGCTTAAATATTAACTGATAAGTAAAAATATGACTAAAATATAACTTATTCGTAGATGTTTCTATTGTAAATACTAATATTTTCCATAATTTGCGATTTACATTCTAAAAATTCACTGATATTTTTAATATCAATTTGAGATATTCATACGCAAGGCTTATTATTAGTCTAGTTAATAACTGTGAACGGAACTATTTCTTATGGGATTACATAAAACGGACTTAAATCTCTTTGTAGTATTCGATGTAATCTATACAGAAGGTAACTTAACACGCGCAGGGCATGTTTTGGGGATTACTCAACCAGCGGTTAGTAACGCCCTATCCAGGTTAAGAAAATTATTTAATGATCCGTTATTCATTAGAACCGGCAAAGGAATGAAGCCGACTCCGACGGCTCAAAACATAATTGGCCAGGTTCGCCAGGCTTTGACAATTCTGAGACAGAGCGTTCAACAATGCTCACTATTCGATCCGGCAACGTCTGATCGTACATTTAATATCAGTATGGGTGATTTTTCAGAGTCTTTATTATTAACCCATTTGTTTGAAAAATTAGCAGCTGAAGCACCTGGAATAAAGATAGAAGTTCATCCGGTCAACCTTAATTTGATCAGCAATGAACTGGAAAGTGGTAATCTGGATTTTGTAATAGAAGCGCCTCTAAATGAAGCCAACGAACTGAATCACCACCTTATCATGGAAGACCCTTACGTCTGCTGTTTGAAATCTGATCACCCACTCTCCAACAGTAAACTCAATCTGGATCAATACCTATCGTTAAAACACATACAGGTATCTGATTATTCTGGCACTGCAGGACCAATAGATAAAGTACTCCAAACTTTAGGCGAGAAACGTAAAATAGGATTCACAACCCATCATTTATTGATGGGACCCTCATTACTAATGAATTCAGGACTTGCACTTACTGTGCCAGAAAGGCTGATGAAGGATCAAACTGGTATTAAAGTACACAGCCTGCCTTTTGAAGTGGATGATTTCTCATTACATCTCTATTGGCACCCCTCAGTTGAGCAAGATGCCGCTAACTTATGGATGCGAGAAATAATATTGCAACTGTTTGAAGAGCAGGCCAAAGAAATGAAGGTCGCCTAGTCATAAAAAAAGCCGGAAACCCGGCTTATTTTCAACAATGTTACACTATATTGATGCGTCAAACTCTGGCACAGCGTCAAATAAATCTGCAACCAACCCATAATCAGCAACCTGAAATATTGGGGCATCTTCATCTTTGTTTATTGCAACAATAACTTTAGAATCTTTCATTCCTGCCAGGTGCTGAATAGCTCCTGAAATTCCGACGGCTATATATAGATCCGGAGCTACAATTTTACCCGTTTGACCAACCTGCATATCATTAGGTACAAAGCCTGCGTCTACTGCTGCACGAGAAGCTCCAACCGCTGCTCCTAGCTTATCTGCAATACTCTCAAGCATCGCAAAATTTTCGCCATTCTGCATACCACGACCACCAGCAATGACTACTTTTGCAGCAGCTAAGTCCGGTCGATCACTTTGTACCAATTCTTCAGATACAAAAGTGGTTAATTGAGAGTCAGTATTGTTATCAATTGATTCAACAGTCGCAGAGCCACCAGATGCATTAGCGGCATCGAATGCTGTACCTCGAACCGTCATTACTTTAACAACATCTGAGGATTGAACAGTAGCGATGGCATTACCTGCATATATCGGGCGTTTGAATGTATCTGAAGATTCTATAGCAATCACTTCAGAGATTTGCTCGACATCCAGTAAAGCGGCGGCTCTGGGTAAGAAATTCTTACCGTTTGTAGTCGCTGGCGCAAGAATATGAGAATAAGATTTGCCTAACTCTGACACCAATAACCCAATATTTTCACCCAGGTGATGACCAAAGGTTTCCTGGTTTGCTAACAGTACTTTGGTAACACCGGTAACCTTGCTAACCTGATCAGCCACTGATTGACATTCATGCCCGGCCACTAACACATGGATATCTGAGTCCAATACTAATGCGGCAGTCACTACATTAAGGGTAACGGCATTCATTTGGCTGTTATCGTGTTCTGCAACGACTAATATACTCATGACAACACCTTTGCTTCATTTTTTAGTTTTTCTACCAACTCGGCGACATTTGCAACAATCACTCCACCCTCTCGTTCAGCTGGTGGTTCAACCTTTAACATTGTAACCTTTTTGCTTGCTTCGACACCCAACTCATCCAATGTTAATTTATCCAATGGCTTACGTTTAGCTTTCATGATGTCAGGTAGCTTTGCATAACGAGGTTCATTGAGGCGTAAGTCTGCCGTGATCAATGCAGGCATGCTTAAAGAAATGGTTTGCAAGCCGCCATCAATCTCACGTACTAATTTGACCTGATCACCGTCAATGGTCACAGCAGATGCAAATGTTCCCTGAGACAACCCTGCTAATGCAGCTAACATCTGGCCAGTTTGATTATTATCCGAATCAATCGACTGCTTACCAAGAATAACAAGGTCAGGCTGTTCTTTATCTACGATAGCCTTCAAAGCTTTAGCTACGGTCAGTGAAGATAAGGCTTCATCACTTGAAACCAAAATTCCTCTGTCAGCACCTAAAGCCATTGCACTTCTCAATTGTTCTTCAGATTTTGATTCACCAATAGAGACAACAACGATTTCGTCTGCGCCACCTTTTTCTTTAATACGAACAGCCTCTTCTACCGCTATTTCACAAAATGGATTCATAGCCATTTTTACGTTAGCAAGGTCAACATCTGTATGGTCAGGTTTGACTCTGACTTTTACGTTGTAATCTATAACTCGCTTAACAGCGACTAATATTTTCATTGTTGGATTTCCAGCTGTAAATTTTAGTGGGTTTACCAGTATAGTGAACAACACCATACCCTGCCATAACCAAGATAATAGACCGAATCACAGATAAAATTCAAACACTTGTTTTAATTTTATCTACAAAGGTATTACAATTGGTAAAAATCTAATAAATTTGATCAGGAGAATTTGATATGGAACGCGATTCAATGGAGTTTGACGTTGTTATCGTAGGTGCCGGCCCATCAGGCTTGTCTACTGCAATTAGAATTCTACAGCTTGCCCAGCAACACGAAAAAGAAGTCAGCCTTTGTATCGTTGAAAAGGGCTCAGAGGTCGGCGCCCATATCTTGTCTGGAGCCGTTTTTGAAACCAAAGCATTAGACGAATTAATACCTGATTGGAAGGAAAAAGGAGCTCCTGTAACCACACCCGTTACCACCGACAATATTTATGTGCTTAATAACGCAGATAAAGGCATTAAAGTACCCGGAATGTTTGCTCCTAAAACAATGCATAATCACGGAAACTACATAATATCTGTTGGCAATCTCAGTCGATGGCTCGCTGAACAAGCTGAGTCACTGGGAGCTGAAATTTTTCCGGGTTTTACCGCTTCTGAGGTAATTATTGAAGATGGTAAGGTTGCAGGCATTTTGACCGGAGACATGGGAATTGATAAAGATGGTAACCAGAAAGATGGCTTTATGCCGGGAATGGAGTTAAAAGCAAAATACACTATTTTTTCTGAAGGATCTCGCGGGCACCTGGGTAAACAGCTCATCAGAGATTATAAATTAGATGAAGGTAAAGAAGCCCAGCATTACGGTATTGGCATCAAGGAATTATGGGAAGTCCCTGCAGATCAACATAAAGAAGGCCTTGTCATGCACACAGCTGGTTGGCCTTTAAAAGAATCTAATTCGGCAGGGGGTAGTTTCTTATATCACATGGAGAATAATCAGGTTGCCGTAGGTCTTATAACCGATTTAAGCTATACCAATGCTCATGTGAGTCCATTTGATGAGTTCCAAAGGTTAAAGCACCACCCGGTGATTTCACAATACTTAAAAGGGGGAAAACGTGTTTCCTATGGCGCGCGAGCAATAACCAAAGGCGGCGTACAAGCACTTCCAAAAATGCACTTCCCTGGTGGTTTATTAGTAGGGTGCGATGCAGGAACCCTTAATTTTGCAAAAATCAAGGGCACGCATACCGCAATGAAGTCGGGCATGATTGCCGCAGAGACTATTTTTGAAGCCTTGTCATCAGACGAACCTAAAAGTGATCTAAATGATTTTGATCAGGCATTTAAATCAAGCTGGGCCTATAAAGAACTGCATACACAACGTAATTTTGGCCCTGCTCAACACCGATGGGGGAATATTATTGGTTCGGCGTATTGTTTCGTCGATATCAATATACTAAACGGTATGGTTCCATGGACCCTATCTGATCCGGTTGAAGATTACAAAAAGATGAAACCTGCCAGTGAATGCAAGGCTATTTCTTACCCTAAACCTGATTCGAAACTGAGTTTTGACAAGTTATCATCGGTGTTTTTATCAAATACTAACCATGAAGAAGATCAACCCAGTCATTTGAAATTGAAAGATACCAGCATTCCAATCTCGGTTAACCTGGAAAAATTTGATGAACCTGCTCAGCGCTATTGCCCTGCGGGTGTTTATGAAATTCTTCATGAAGAAGGACAAGAACCTCAGTTTGTCATTAACGCTCAAAACTGTGTTCACTGTAAAACCTGTGATATTAAAGATCCTTCGCAGAACATAACCTGGACAACTCCCGAGGGCAGTGGCGGACCTAACTATCCAAATATGTAACTAGCATAAAGCCTCTTAAGCCATATTAAGGGGCTTTTTGTCCTAGACAATTAAGCGTTTAAGGTGTCTTTAATGAAAGGAATCGTCAGTTTTCGCTTATGGGTCATGGATGCATGATCTAACTGTTCTAATAATTGGAACTGCGCCTGCATATCCCTGTCGTAATGACTTAATAAAAATTGGGCGGTCAAGGTTTCTAAGAGTAATCCCTTTGAAGCAGCCCTTTCGATCAATGCGAGTTGTTTCTGATTATCAGTTAATGCATAAACCTGATAACACTGCCCCCAGAATAATCTGGATTTTAAATCTTCCAATGAAATATCTGCCTGAGCGGGTGAAGTATGGTTACCAAATATCACTCTATTTCCTTTAGATCTAGAATCATTAAATAGATGAAATAATGCGGTTTGCCATCCTGCTCTACCGGATACAGCGTCAATATCATCCAGACATACTAATGGAAAATCAGATAATCCATTTAAAATATCAGGGCTGATATCCGGAATTTGCTTGAGAGAAATATAGGGAGATTTATACTGATTAGCCATTGCCTGAAGTAAAAAACTGACACCCACTCCATGATGCCCCCAAATATAGATAAACTGGTCAGGATGTTCTCCAAACGTGGATAAGTACTGAATTAACTCATCATTGTCACCGACATAGAAATCAGTTAAGTCAGATAAGTCTGACGTGCGAATGGCTAAAGGGAGCTGTAAGGGTATGGTCTGATTGCTATTCATATTGCCACTATAAAGAAATTTATATTTTTAAATCCCGGTTATTCCAGCTAATAATTTGTATTCAGAGTCCTTTTTAAATCTCAATATTTCATGATTCCCTGGATTGGGTTAGTTCGTTTTCGAAACTGGTTACACCATCTGGTTTATAGACATCAGAACTAAGGTAACCTCCGTGCATATGCCTTAGCAACACCATGATTACCGCCGCTACAGGTAATGCAATAAGAATTCCGACAAAACCAAATAATTGCCCCCCAGCGAGAATTGCGAAAATGACAGCTACAGGATGAAGACCTATTTTGTCACCCACTAACAAAGGAGTTAACACCATACCTTCGATCATCTGACCTACACTAAATACAGCAATGACGGCGATTAGTGGTGATATATCCTGAAATTGAAATAGTGCCGATATCAGGGCTGCCCCCAAACCAACAATAAACCCCATATAGGGAACAATACTTGCTATTCCGGCAATTAATCCAATTAACAGTGCTAACTTTAAACCTACAAACATCAGTCCAACAGTATATATACAGGCGAGTGCAAACATGACCATTAGCTGTCCACGTAAAAATGCCTTTAAGACATCATTACATTCAGAAGCCAGCACACGCACCAACTCCAAATGATTCAAAGGCACTAAGGAATCTAACTTCTCGATCAGGATATCCCAATCACGCAACAGGTAAAATGCCACAACAGGGATGAGTACCAGGTTGCCTACAAGAGCAAGTAACACACCGCCGGATGCTGTTAAATTTCTAAGAATAGACGTAATAATACCTCCGGTAGCAGCCCAATCAATGTCAGAGGTGATTTTTCCCATATTAATTCCTGCAAAGTCGATGGTGGTTTGACTCTGTAACCAGGGTATAAATTCAAATTCAAAACGTTGCATAGCTATCGGACCAAGTTCTGCCAATACCTTAAACTGATGTGCCAACATTGGGATAATAGCGATAAGAAAAATAACCAAAAATACCGACATAAAACCAAAGCAAATAGATACACCCAGCGTTCTGTTTATCCCCCTGTCTTCTAATTTATCGACCAAAGGATCCGCCAAATAGGCGATTGCTAAAGCCATAATAAATGGAAATAGCACATCACTTAATACTATAAGGAGAACAACAAGGGCTATAGCTGAAAATATCAGCCAATACTTTTGATTAGAATTCATTGGCATAGTTTCATTGTGAGAGTTGTTGCTGTTCTGCATCTGCAACCCATTGTAACTGAACAACAGAACCATCATTCATGAGTTGGATAAAGTTTGTTTGATTCAATCCAAGCATAGATAACAGTAGATCTTCAGAACTATAGGCATTCAATTGATAGGATATATTATGGCCGTCAACTGCCGTCACATTGGCTTGTTTTATAACGGACATACTATTGAGCAAACTTAGAGCATTATGGTAATCATCAAGTGACCTGACATCTGTAACCGCTATATTAATTTGATGTTTTGGCTTACCAGAAAGTAACACAGCGTATTGTTGGCTCATTATGTCTGCTAACTTGCCTACGGCTTGATCCATAAGATCTTCTACTGAATCTGAAGTTACCTCAAATCTAACACCCTTACTCACTCCACCTACTAGCCAGTCAGATAACCATAACGACTGAGAATCCTGATATATTCGTCCTGCCAAAGTATATTCATGATCATAGCGCTTAGACGCCGTTTCAATTGAATCAGAAAACAATCCCCATACTTCGGAAGGACTGATAGATAATTCATCGACTATATCCATCAGGGGCAGTTCATAGGGTATTCCCTTCAGTAAAGCTGATGCATTTAAAGCGTCCACAAACTCATGAGAATCTTCCGATGAAAAAATTTCTCGACGACTACTTGTCTCTACAGCCAGGAATATCAGGGCTGATGGTCGGGCTTCATCCCAAATTGGCTTGTTGGACTGTGTTAATAAATTTTTAATCCGAAGCCGATCAAACTCCATCACTAGCTTTTTAGTGCGAACCACTTCTCCAAGGACATTAGTCAGTGTTTCAGCGCTGGCATCATAACGAAAATTAGCCAGATAATTTCTGGCGACAGTCAGTTGTTTCTGTATCTTGGCATCATTGATGACATCAGATTTCCCAGAGATTCGAACCAACACTTCTTCCATGGCGCTACTCATAGCGTTATTGAGTTCAGACTGACTACTGACTGCACTGATAATTCTGTCAGTATGATATATATTCGAAACTAATCCGGATGCGTAACTGACATTGGATATGAAGCTTGCGATAATGAGCCACATTGTAGATTTAAACGGCATAACTGGTTTCCTGAGCCCTTGTTAGACGAAAAATTTTACTGATTCGTATCATATCGTATTTACAACATGACGATGTACTTTCAGCATCACGATTACAAAATATTCAGTGACTTTATACAAATATTAATACTTAAATCAGAATACTGGTAAATCATGACAAAATTTATTAGTTTAGGATAACATTTATCCACTCTCCTCTGGTAATATTCATTTTTTGAAAAACGACGTCAATATATGTTTTTCCAAACTTTTAAAATCTGGAGCCCATTTAAATGAGCGATTCACTAAGTTATCAGGATGCAGGTGTAGATATTAATGCAGGTAACGATCTGGTTGACCGTATAAAAGCAGTGACTGCAAAAACAAAACGCCCGGAAGTCATGGGTGGTCTTGGTGGATTTGGAGCTTTGTGTGAAATCCCTGAAGGATACAAAAAACCGGTGTTGGTTTCAGGAACTGATGGTGTAGGTACAAAATTAAAACTTGCCATTGATATGAAAAAACATGACACCATTGGCATTGATCTGGTTGCTATGTGCGTTAATGACATAATAGTGTGTGGTGCCGAACCCCTATTCTTTCTGGATTACTATGCTACAGGAAAGCTCGATGTTGCAGCTGCTGCAGATGTCGTTACCGGCATTGCAGAAGGCTGCTTACAGTCAAATTGTTCCCTAGTCGGTGGTGAAACTGCTGAAATGCCCGGAATGTACGAAGGAAGTGACTATGATCTTGCTGGTTTCTGTGTTGGTGTTGTCGAGAAAGAAAACATCTTAACCGGCGATAAGGTCAAGTCCGGGGATATATTAATTGGCCTACCTTCATCTGGCCCACACTCAAATGGCTACTCACTGATCAGAAAAGTACTCGACGTTAGCAATACAAAGTTAACCGATGCTTTCGAAGGCTCAACCTTTGGTGACGTTTTGCTTGAACCTACCCGAATCTACGTTAAACCAATTTTGGCTGCCGTGCGCTCAGGCCTGGTAAGTTCTGTTGCCCACCTAACTGGTGGTGGCTTTCAAGAAAATATTCCCAGAGTATTGCCTGAAGGTACACAAGCTGTCATTGAAACAAAAAGCTGGGAAAAACCTGCCATATTTAACTGGCTTCAAAAAGCAGGAAATATCTCAGATTTTGAAATGTTCAGAACCTTTAATTGCGGTATTGGCATGATAATAGCCGTTCCGGAAAGTAATGTAACCCAGGTTATTGAGTTATTGGAAACTCACGGAGAGCAACCGGTTATTTTAGGCCACATTGAACAACAAACCAGTGACGAGCAAGTCGTTTTAAAGGGCACCGAAATATGAAACCCTACGGCATTGTTGTCCTGTTATCAGGAAGCGGATCAAATTTTCAGGCCATTCTGGATGCCTCGAAAAGTGGTTCATTTCCACAGGGCATATGTGCTGTAATTAGTAACAATCCACATGCTAAAGGGTTAATAAGAGCCAGTGATGCTGGCATTCCGGCTATCACATTGGATCATCGGGCATACCCCGATCGCGAAAGCTATGATGCTGCATTAGCCAAACTAGTGCAGCGTTTTAATCCAAAGCTGATAGTTTTAGCAGGTTTTATGCGAATTTTAACCTCAGACTTTGTCAAACAGTTTGAAGGTAAAATGATAAACATACATCCTGCTTTACTACCTAAATACAAGGGTCTCAATACGCACCAACGTGCATTAGACAATGGTGATTCAATTCATGGTGCCACAGTACATTTCGTTACACCAGAACTTGATGACGGTCCCAATATTCTTCAGGCTAGCTTACAGGTTAATCAAGTCGAATCTAGCGAGACATTAGCATCGAGAGTTCTTGTTTTAGAACATAAAATCTATCCAATGGTCGTTGACTGGTTCATGAACGATCGGGTTAAAATGTTTGAAAATCAATGTTATCTAGACCAGTATTTATTGCCAGATACCGGATATGAGCTTAATAATGAAGCTGAAGATGCAGGTATATAAAAAGACTTCCAACCTGTTAATAGGGTTGCTGTTAGTCTTGTTGACATCCGTTAGTTACTCTTATGAATTAAAACCATTTTCATTAAATCTTGACGCTAAAAAGTTCTCCAGAGTAAACATATCACTGGGTGGCAGTTTAACACTGATTAATCAAAGGAATGATCAGTGGGAATATAGCGTTCAAACTCTGAGTTCACTGATAAAACTCGCCGAAACATCCGAATTCATCTGGTCTAAGAATAAGGTCAGTCCCCTTAAATATACAAGTTATAGCCGCATTGCTTTTGTTAAACAGGTCGATACTACAAACTTTGATGATAAATCAGAAAAAATTGTAGTGACGCGTAAGAAAAATAAAAAGGCATATCCCTATAACGCTAACATTATGGATCCAAATTCTTTCCAGATAAAAATGATGCAGGAACTTACTGAAGGAAAAACCCATTTTTCCTATCTAGTCCAAGAAATCGGGCGCCAGGTAACCTATCATTTCCAGGTTTTAAAATCAGAGAACCTGAAGACACCGATGGGAAATATGAAAGTATTAAAACTGGAACAGGTATGGGATAAAGAAACCAATAAAGAGAAATATTACTGGGTCTCAGAAGAATACGGCTTCATCCCTTTACTCATCGAAAGCTATAAAAATGGAAAAATTGAAAGTCGAATCAGAGTAACCGGAGGCAGCTATGATGGCAAAGCCATAATAGACCTGCCATCCAACTAAACATACTTCCACGATATGATGCGTTTAGGGATACACAGCTAAACTGTCAATGTAACACGCTAGTGTTGATGGCCACCTTCACCATGGCTGTGGCCATGTGCTATTTCTTCATCTGTTGCTTCACGAACGGAAACCACTTCAATATCAAAATCAAGAGTTTTACCTGCTAATGGATGGTTGCCATCTAAATCCACAGACTTTAATCCGACTTTAAGTACTCTTGCCTCCTGCATACCTTCGTCGGTATTTACAACCACAACCTGTCCCTTAGTCAACTTACCCTTAGTTGCAATATGCTTTCTAGGTACCCTTACCGGCTCCTGGTCAGTTATATCACCGTAAGCTTCTGCGGGACTTAAAATAATATTAACCTTATCGCCAGATTCTTTACCTAGCATATCGTCTTCAACTTTTGAAAAAATATTGTTGTGTCCATGTAGATACAGCGAAGGCTCTGATTCTGACTGACCTAAAATTTCTTCTGTACCCTTTTCTTTCATCACAAAATTAAAAGTTACCACAGTATTGTTTGTTATTTTCATGTCTTACTTCTCTCTTAGTAAAGCTAATTATTCATACACAGAGAAAGAAGCTTCTTTTTCTGTTACCGGACATTTGAAGCTTAATTCAACGGCATTTAATTTCATTCCAGATTGGTTTTTATTACCCTTACCATACTTTGGATCTCCCATTAACGGAAATCCGATATGTTCAAAGTGTCTTCTAATTTGATGTTTCCGACCAGAGCCCAACCAAATATTAACGGTTGAATAGTTTTTTTCTGCATCATATCGAATAAATTCAAAGCGAGTTTCTGCGTCTTTTCCATCAAGTGGAATTTGAATCTCACCCTGTTGGCCATATTCTCTTAAATCACCCAACACCTGAATACGAAAACGCTTTTTAACCTGTCCGGATTTAAACAATTCGGAGAGTGTCGCAGCCATTTTACGGTTATGTGCAATAACCACCAATCCAGACGCCTCTCGCTCCAATCTATGGATCAAAAAGGATTCACGCCGTGGGCTAAAATAAAGTTCAACACGCCTTAACAATGCAGTGTGATCTCCCCATTCTGTTCCCTGAATTAACATTCCGGAAGGCTTATCCCAGACAGAGTATTCAATTCTATCGTCAATGGGTTCCAGCCTAATCGGTTTTAGCGACAACAATTGTTCGTCATAATAGACTTCCAGCAGATCACCAACCTTTAAATCTGTCATGGCTCGACGCAGCCTTGTTTTAGACTGGCTACCTCGTTTTAACCAAACCGCACCTTTATTCATGATGTCTTTTAATCGAGACTTTGACAAATTGACATTGTCGAGCAAAAAATCGATTGCAATTAGTGAGTCTGTTGCTTCAACTTCAAAAGCAACGTCAACCTGCAGTTGATCAGAATCTAATGTCATCTTAAAACCCTGGTAATTTGATTTTGCTCTTCAATTCACTTTCAAGCGCCTTCTTTTTGTCATCCAATTTACGCTGCATTTCTTTTTTAGCCTCTTCGACCTTCTGATCCATGCCTCCATCCATTAGATCTTTAAGTTCATTAGATTTTGCCTGAATCTCGTCCTTTACAGCATCAATTTTGACAACATCATCTTCATATTCATTGGTTGCCGATGTCATTTCAGCAAGCAGAGCCTTTTCTAAATTACTTTGTGTTTTAGCCCATCGCTTATTCAATTCAGCGTTCCAGATCTTACCTAGCTTTTTATCTAAATCTGAAGATATCTGTAATTTAGGCTTTTGAATCGAACCTGTTGCACCTATATTTATATCGAAATTCTCTATAGATGCCAGGCCAGTCGTCAAAACGTCTGGAAGTGCATCACTTCTTGTATTGTCCCATTCACTAGCACTGAATTCGTTATTTAACATTAATGTTAATTGCTTATTTTCCAACTCAATATTTAGAGTTGAATTCATTTTAGCCTTATTAATACTAACAGAAGGCATTAGAGTCAGATTATTAACGTCCTGATTACTAGAGTTCATCACAAGGGTTTGAAACCCGGGAGATACCACGAGTGTACCTTCTAATTTTTCGGTATTGGTATCCCGTCTGAAATCGGCAGTAGCTAGCTTTTTAATCTGTTTAAGGTCTGACGACCAGTTTTGAAGCTCAGCATTAACAGTTCCTTTATCTGTAATAAGGGTTAATGCTGCCATTTTAAGCCAAAATCGGGGTTCAGGATTATCTGTTGGAAACACCCATACCCTGGATTCATGCTCCTCAGCTTTTAAAGCCACAGATTCACTATCACTATTTTCCGAATCAGCCTCTGGCAACCAGGGCTTCGCTTTTTCATACCAATAGACACCTTGCTCAAGATATCCAGAATATTTTTCACCAAATAACTGAGACGAAAGTGCACCCGTACTTACATTACCAGGTTGATATTTATCTGACAGACGTTTCCAATCATCTTCCGGTACCTGTTTTAGTTCTGCAAACGTTAATTCAAGTTCACGTTTACCCTGATCCAGTTTTTTAATGGGCGCCAATGAAGATGCTTTCAGAGTATTAATTTCTTTTTTGAGTTGTGACCAATTTGATTCAAAAGTTTTAATAGACTGAACAGAGTCCAATTTTGTACTTTGCAAAACCTGATAACGACTCTTGAGCGCCTCAATATCACTACTCTTTGGGCTTGCAGCTTGAAGCTCATTTAATTCAACAACCAGCTCATTAGTTTGAGCCTTAAGTTTCGAGGATATTTTACGAATTAATAAATTATCTTGTTCTTTACTTAAGATCTCTGTTGCCGACAGACTCGCCTGTTGAGTCAGTTTATTAGTTTTTTCTTTTACAGCCACTGATATTGGGTCTAGTACGCTGGGTTCTTCAGAGGGGAGATCTTTGGGTAAAGGTTCCCAAGGGGTTGAACGCAATTGATCTGTCAATACTGGACCAATCGTTGCTTTATCGACAATAACATTGCCTCTTAATAAGGGCCCAAATCGAACCTTGGCTTCAATTTGTTGGAATATGAACGCATTTTTCTGTCTGTTTTCACTATCTGGCCATTGAACGCCACTAATATTAATCGACAAGGGCATTAGTGAAACGGATACATTGTCTATGGTTACCGGTAATTCAGAAGTAGCCTGTAATGTTTTTTGCAATGACCAACGAGTAAGTGGCCCACTCAATCCATATGCTAGCCCCGACATTAATAAAACAAATATCACAAACCAAATCACTGCTGACCATCTAAATATATTTTTCATTCCTTAATCCTCATAGCTGACTTATTCAGCTACGCTCCTGTAATCGCATAAATAGAGTTACCGCTTTAGAAGCCCTTAACCATTGAATCCACTTAACACTTTGTAATCGATCTTTTAATTTAGTTCGGTATCGAATCACTATAAAGTATGACAATAAAATCATAGGGAGGAGACTAACAACACTAAAAATAATGCCCCCCAAAACATCTGAGTTATTAAAACGGGATAACCGCCAAATTTCAGACTGATATAAACTCGTCCACAATTCATAAAGATCTGGATTAGCTAACAATGCATTACCAATCTGATTAAATAGTGGCATTAATGCCGCAGATATAATCGAGAACACTGCAACAGAAAGCCAGAAGCTGCCAAGATGGATTCGAAAGATAAATGCAATGAACAGTACCAATAAATTGTGAACCGACCAAAAAGGTGTTAATCCAACAATCATCCCTAAGCCGATAGCCACAGCAATCGACCAGGGGTTATCATCCGAATTAAGTCCTTTTATGACCTTACCTATTAAATTCAGCATGGCTACGTTTCCTTATATAGTTGGAATATTGTTAACTTTAAGCTCAGGCTATTGATCCCGGGTAATATAATTTATGACTTCGGCAGCAGCAAAAAAACCAAAGGTACCAGTCACCATAGTTGCCGCTCCAAAGCCGGATGCACAGTTTAGTTTAATATCACTGGCTTTTCCCGGTTTTACCGCGCAAACCGAGCCATCTGCCTGAGGATATTTCAAATGCTCTGTCGAATAAACACAGCGTACCCCAAACTTTCGTTTTAAATTCGTCGGGAATCCGTATTCCTTACGAAGTAATCTTCTTAAATTTCGGGTTAACGGATCCTGTATTGTTCGGGATAAATCATCGACTACAATTTTGGTAGGATCAGTTTGCCCCCCTGCACCACCCGTTGTCACAATCTTTATTTTGTTACTGGCGCAGTAGCGAATTAAAGCGGCTTTAGGCCTCAGGCTATCTATAGCATCAACAACATAGGTTGTATCTAATGGAATCAGCTCTTTAATATTTTCAGGGGTTAAAAACTCAGTTTTAGCGATAACATCACAATCTGGATTAATCTCCTGAATGCGCATAGCCATTGACTCAACTTTAAATTGTCCGAACTGTGAATCAACAGCGTGAATTTGACGATTTGAATTACTAATACAGATGTCATCCAGATCGATTAGGGTAATGGATCCAACAGCTGTACGCGCCAGGGCTTCTGAAACCCAACTACCAACGCCCCCAATACCAACCACAACAACTTTGGCCAACTTTAAATTGTCTGCACCCGAGTTACCATAAAGTCTGGTAATACCATTGAAACGTTGATCAAAATTAGATAATTGCTGCGCCATTGACGACCTTGATATATTTTCAAAAATATAATTATAGCTTTATCAAATATTCAAAGGTAGATGTGATAAAAGATTCCACCGAAAAACACTGTCTTAAATATTTCACAATAAGAATTTTACCCGACAAGGTTAATTCTCTACAGGTTTTACAAACAGGGTATTTCCTGTGATAGCAACAATTTGCACGGTAACCTCAGGCTCTATGGTGATGTCTCCACAATCCTCAGCTAACTTTGCAGGCCAATCTATGCCAGAATACCTCACGGTACCAGGTTTCATTGAAATGGAAGAAGTACTGACCACACTTAAACCGATCATATCACTGGAGCTATCTTTACCTGAGCCTTTATTTTGAAAGTTTTTTAGTGGTTTCCATAAAATAAAGGTCACAATTGCGGTAAGGGATCCTAACGAAAATAGAACTGATTCCCATCCAGATAACAAACCAATACTTGTCATAATTGCCGTTAAGAAACAGGCAATTGCAAAGAAAAGTAAAGGGCCACTTAAACCCATCACTGTCAATTCAATTACGAAACTAAGTCCGGCAACAAAATATAACACCTGAGCCGGGTGGTCATTCAAGTATTGGAAGAACTCCATTGATCACCCCCCTGATTGATTAAGCTTAACTGCCGAGGAAACCGCTATTGCCTGAGCAACGGTATTAGCAACATTGTCACCGGTTTTCCCATCTGTCAAAACAACGGTACTTTCTGCGGCAATGGCTCGGTGAGCCTTAATGGATTCTTGTGCTAGAGAGTAGGTTACGGCTTCATGACCTTCATCTGTCGAAGCAGACTTACCAATCACATCCAGTGCATTGGCTTCAGCAACAGCCACCAATTCAATTGCCTGAGCTTTACCCGCAGCGATCAATATTTGAGATTCTTTGTTCGCTTCGGCGTCCAGTACCTGTTCAGCTTTAGCAGCCTCAGCATCCAAAACTCGCGCTTGCTTTTCACCTTCAGCCCTTGTAATTGCAGCTGTTTTGACGCCTTCTGCGGTTAAAATGACAGATCGTTTTTCACGTTCAGCAGTCATTTGTTTTTCCATATCTTCACGAATAGTCGCTGGTGGTTCGATATCTTTTATCTCATAACGCGTCACCATAACACCCCATGGCGACGTGGCTTCTGTCATCGCAGAGAGAATTTGGGCGTTGATAGAGTCTCTATTCTGAAAACAATCATCCAGCTCCAATGAACCGATTGCATTTCTCATGCTGGTCATTGCTAACTGAATAACTGCATGTTTATAGTCAGTTACATTGTTGGTAGCGGCAGCAGCATCAGTAACCTTCATAAACAAAATACCGTCAATTTGAAGGGTAATATTATCTCTTGTGATTGCAGACTGTGAATGAATTTCTAAAGACTGCTCTTTTAAATTTCGGTCTGCTGCAACTTTTTGAATAAACGGGATGATAAAGTTTATACCTGCACTTAACGTTTTACTATATTTCCCCATTGTGTAGATAACAAAGCCTCGATTTTGCGGAACAAAATAAATGCCTCGTTTTAGGGTAAACAGGACGATAATGGTAGCCCAAACGAGCGGACTAAGTGCAAGGTTCAATAATAAATCCATGTAAGATTCCTTCTTTTATTTAATTTAATGTTGCGACATAGTAGGAGTATTTTAAACGGTTGTTAACCCGTATGGTGTAATCTGTACAATAAAGTCTGTGTTATATTAAAAAATACCCACCACCTTTATTGGGAATTATCCAGTTGAAACAGTCTATACCATAGTTTGCTAGTAATATGCATAAAATGCTTCCTAAAATATCAGATCATTCAATTGATTCTCTAAATTGGATTTAGCTGGGGTAAATAAAACATCAAAGAAAAACTCAAAACTTTAACAATGATTCAGTAGGTTTTAATTCATTAACTGAACATTTTTGAACGTTTCTGATAATATTTTCGTTCGGTTAATCTATGCGACACTACAAGAAGGGCTGCACTAAATCCTAATGAATAAATTGATTGATCATTGTTAATAATTGTTCAGGGTTTATAGGTTTTGGAATAAACCCCTGATGTTCTGTAAATTCTGATTCGATATTCTCCATGTGAACACTATATCCAGAACACAAAATCACCGGAATATGATTATCCATCTTCCGAAGTACTTCAATCATCTCTAAACCAGTTAGATTAGGCATCGTCTGATCAGTAATTAACAAATTAAAATAATCTGGATCCTTTTCTATCGCAGCTAACGCATCAATAGATGAAGAGTACCCGGTTACCTGGAAGCCTGCACCTTCTAACAGGTGTGATAAGAACTTAACGATTGAAACCTCATCATCTACGATGAGAATATTACCGCTCTTTTGACTAGATTCATTGTCATGATGTACTTGGGTGTCTATATCAGTGTTTGCCTTAGAATCTGCAACACTAGTTGGCAATAAAATTTTAAATTCGGTACCAACTCCTGCTTCTGTGTTTACAAAAATATAGCCTTTATATTGACGTACAATACCTAAGACCATAGACAGTCCCATCCCGGAACCTATGCCGACATCTTTTGTAGTAAAAAACGGATCAAATATTTTTTGTAAATGTTCATTAGATATCCCTTCCCCAGTATCAATCACAGATATTGATACATACTCGCCATCTACTAACGATTCATTAGTAACGTCTAACATGGGCTTATCTTTATTTACATTTTTTATTAACCTTGATTTGATTTTTATTTCAATTTGTCCTTTTCCGCCCATGGCATGAGAAGCATTAATACACAGATTCATTAATAGCTGATTTATTTTGACTGGATGCAATTTAACTTTTGGAATTACAGGTGCAAAAGACGTATGAAAGGTCACTGAAGTAGGTAAACTAGCTTGAAGTAATTTCAATATTTCTTGAACTGATAGCTTAACATCAACAGGGTTAGTAACTTCATCATCTGAAGTTCTACTGAAAACAAGCATTTGGCTCACCAGATCACGTGCTTTTTCTCCAGCAACTACCACTTCGCTTAAGTAATCTCTGAGTTGTGTTTCATCATCGGATACGCAACGATCCAATGCCAGACTGGTAAAACCCAAAATGGAAGCCAATATATTATTAAAGTCGTGTGCTATACCACCTGTCAACTGTCCAATAGCTTCCATTTTTTGAGCCTGTTGTAATTGGCTATTTAAATTCCGTTTCTCTTGATCTTCCAGGGCTTTTTCCGTTACGTCCTGGCATAAACCGTTAATGTGCGATGGTACATTATACTTGTCGAATTCAACCTTTAAAAAGACAAGATATTCCCTGTAATTGGTATTGTCATCATAAAAACTCAGTACTTTCTCAAATTTATAATTGTCTAATCCCTTATCGGTGAGAAGAGAATTAAATGTTGTCTTAATAACATCTTTAATTAAAGCGCTAATACTACTTTTTATCGGGTCATTGAAGACATCAATGCTGGAAGAAACACTTTCCCAAGCTAACTCGTCTTTTATTATGTCAAAGTGAAACGCAGTAGCACTGGCAATATCAAGTGCTGACTGTAAGAGTTCGTTACTCGATTTATTCTCTTGTTCCAAATTTTTACGTTCAGTTATATCAACAGTAATGCCTCTTATTAAGGTTTTATCATCCTGATCAAGGGTAATAGATACCACATCATGTAGCCAGACAATACGACCATTGCCAGTGAGCATTTGATAGTCAACAACATATCCTTGTTTTAATTTCACATGAGAAGAACGAAGCTTCTTCATATTAATAAGATCATCTTCAAATATTAAACCTTCCATAAATTCTGGCCGATTTAACTGTTCCATGGTAAACCCAAAAATAGTTTCAACTTGTTGACTCATATATATAAATTCACCGGATATACCATCGACCTCCCATACAACACCGTTCATAGAATCTACAAGATTCATAAACCGATCATGTTCATATAACCACTTGCGTTCCGCCCCCCTCATGTCAGTAATATCTTGAAAAGATCCGTACAATCTACTAACTTCATTATTCTCAATAATAACGCCACCTGACGCTCTTAGCGTCATGGGTATATTATTAGGCAACGAGATATTTACATCAAAATCCCAGGAACTTTGATCCTTTAATGCATGTTGAATCGCATCTTCAAACTGCTTTTTTGTGTCCCCCAACATATAAGAAGCCATGGTATTTATATTTAGGATGGAATCAGGATCTAGTTGAAAAATTTGAAAACACTCTTCTGTCCAAAACATAGTATTGGACGCTATATCTAGCTCCCATCCTCCAACCTTTGTTAATCTATTAATAGAATTTAATAATGATTTTTTTTCAACTAACTCTCGCGTACGGGTTTTAACCAGGGCCCCTAAAACAACAGAACGGCCTGAAATATAAAGTGATAGGTAGCCCGCAAGTAATAACAGTATAAAACCACTGAAAGGTATCCATATAAAAACCGGATGACGAACTAACAACGCATAGAGCGGGTCAATATGATATTGCAACTGCCACGTGCGGTTTCCAACCTGTAATTCACTGATAAAAAATTGATCATTGTGGTATGCCACTTCATGGGACTCATATAAAAATACCGGATATGGTGTATCATCGGTAATATCCTCTGCCTTAACATGAAAGTGATCAAACTCAAGCAAAAGATCTTCAATCAATAAATCGAATCGAACTAAACCAAATACAATACCATTTATATTATTTTTATCATTTTGATCAAATACAGGCGAGGCAAACAATATAACCTCAACTTTCCCATTAGGGTTGATATTTACTGGACGGCTTATAACGACAGGCAACGCAACATTAGCCGAAGTGAGGATGCGCATAAATTCTTCATTCTTTATAGCATTAAATCCAACAACTTCTCCTTGTCCGGCTACAAATTGCAATGGGAAATAAACCTCTTCTTTAACCCGACTGTTTTGATCGCCCATTGAAAAAGTCCATATATCTTCAACATACTGATTTTTAACAGAAGCATCAGAGTCTAATAATTGTTTCTCAGATTGACTTATAACCGGAGCCAAACCAACGACATTATAACGATGCTTAATCTCCATTAAATTTGTAACCAATGAATTAAATTCAGGTTGAGTGACATTTGGAGCATGACTAAGAAATGAGGCTAAAATTTTCCCATACCAGCTATGCTTATCGATATGATCCACGAGAAACTCTTCAAACCGATCCCTATCCGCCGAAAATTTTTCATTAATCACATCCATTTCTAACCTAAGAGTCGTCATTAGGATCACGAGCACTATTGCGAAAGTAGTTCCTATACTAAAAACATAAATAACCTTTCGGCGGGGGTTTATTTCGACTGACGCCTTGGTCATCAGGTAATACATGGAACCTATAGCCACTACGCCAATTACGTTGGCAAACCAGCTGATAATAAAAACTCCCCATAAAACTCCATGGGTCATGCTGTCAAAAATAAAGCAATAAACCTGATCAACAAGAGGGTTCACCATTGCACCGAATGAAAGCACCAGCAACCACTTAAATATATAAGATGATTTTATAAACTGGTGATTATTAGGTAGTAAGTATGAAGCAAGCATTGCAATCAACACTGATTGAGTAGTTTCCCCGAAAGAGAACGCAAGAGCTTTTGAAACATTACCGCTGTTATCAAGTGACGCAAATGTACTGTTTAAAAATGCAACAATAAATATGACTGGCCAATAACGAACGCCGTGCCCCATCAGAATTCCAGCAGAAATTCCGGCGGGTAACCAAATCACTATTCCATAACCTGATATGAAAAGCAGCTGATTCGACAAAAGCGCAAGCAGAGAGTATGAAACCAAGGTAATTAATATGATGTTTACTACATTGTGTTTTTTGTAAGTATTAAGAAAATTCACTATTAAATTCATTCCTTGTAAGAATTAAATTTCGTTTGTGTGTCTTAATATAATCGTTAGTCTTTAAATAATGATGAAATTAAATCTTTAATATCGTCTTCTGTAAAAGGTTTTGAAAGAATAGAATTTGCCCCAATGATCTCACTTATTTCAAGATAATCGAACCGCCCGGTAATGCCTCCACCACCTGAAACAGCAATAATTTTACCAGGATACTGCCTGTCTTTAAGTGCCATAATTAAATCAATTCCATTTACTTCTGGCATTACAAGATCAGTAATAATGAGATCATAAACGTTCTCGCTGACCATTTTGAGGGCTTTTGCTCCATTCTCAGCTTCGTCAATTGTATTGCCTTCAGAACCCAAAATAGCCGTTACTAATTTCCGTAGACCTGGTTCATCATCAACTATTAATATTCTCAATGGTGTTTGCATCATTTCATCCCTTAAAAAAATTCAATATTACCTTCTTCCATATCTTTTTGTTTAACCGGACTTTTCGTTTGATCAACCATTGATTGCCTGGCTTTATCTATCAATTCTGTGACACGCTTCGAGTCAGACTCGAAATCTTCTGGGTCTGCTTTTTGCAAATCAAAGACTAATTGGGAGGTTTCTGATGAAAATTCTTTTACGGAATAAATGCCTTTTTCAACATTTTCTAACAATTGGCGAGTCATATCTTCAAATTGTAACGACTGCAGGGCAAGCTCTACTCCCTCTCCTATTTTTTCAGACGTCTTGGAAACCTCTGATAACTCACCCGCAATCATCTGATTTAATTTTTCTACATTCTCAAGCACCACATCCATTCTATTCTTAGAGTTAACTGCTAGCGTCAGGTCACTTGACGCCATAGTTCCAACAACACTACCTGCACGATCCATAGTGAGCTGGGTTTCTAAAAACTGTTTTCTAATTTGCTCACTAAATGAAGATGCTCTTTGCGATAATGAACGAACCTCATCGGCTACAACTGCAAAGCCTCTACCCGCTTCGCCTGCCCGGGCAGCTTCAATGGCTGCATTCAAAGCTAAAAGGTTGGTTTGAGAAGAAATTTCTTCAATTTCGGAGAGTAATTTATTGATTTGAAGTATTTGAGATTTTAATTGCTGAATTTCAATAACCAGCGCTTTACTCGCATCACTCATAGATTCGATACTGTCAATAAATAACCCAATTAACTCCATCGTTTCAGTTTTAAAATCTGTAGAATTGTCAGAATTGTCAGAATTGTCAGAATTAACCAATATACTAATAATTTTACTGATGGCAGCTTCTTCTGATTTCACTTCCTGATGCAACTGATTAAAGCTTTCTATAAGCCCTCTAATCGCGTCAGACTGTAATGTATGCACCTGCCCTATATCACCTAACATGGCATCAAATTGAGAATTTTTTTCTCTATCTGCATCAGCCAGTAATGTACTGCAACGCTCCAGACGACTTGTGGTATCAAGTTCAACACCCTGATTACGACTAAACTTGTCCTCAACAATGGATAATCGATTTAAGAAGTATCCTATTGTTACCGCCATCACCAAAATTTGAACTAGAAAATGATTGAAAACTAAGTGCGCTGATACCCCAAGTATAAAAAAAAGCACTGACATAGCTATCGTGACGCCACCATGCTTTGGAAAGATGCTCATATAAACTCCATGTCATAACTTCAAATCGATGTCGTCTCAATATTGGAATTATCCGTAAAGAATTAATTCATCAATTTTCACATTCGTTCTCTGATTAACTCAGAATAAATTTATCTAATTACTATTTATCGGCGTGAAATAAATAATGATGACCAATAAATTAGAAGGTATCTTAATAATCAATCTTCATTACGCCCAAAAAGGTCAAGTAATCCACTAATGATTTATCATCAAGCTCCATAAACTAGCCGTGATTCATCTTTATGACAGTGTAAAAACCACTAGCCATTAATTTTTCTAACTAAAACGGTTCCTGTATCAGAATAGGCATAAATTTTCAAAGCACTGGTGCCACCCACACAGTGACTGATAATAGGAATATTTTCGTTGTGTAGAAAACGAAACGCAAAAGCGATATTGGTTGCGCCAATATCTATTTTTGAATCAATAACCTTGGCGCCACCAAATACTTTTGCCACTAATTTTTCTTTACGCGCCCCCTTTTTTAATAAACTATTAATTAATAACCCCATGGCTCCGACCCCATAATGCCCGGCTTTCATATTATTGTTATCCTTAATATAGTTTTGAGTACAATGAGTATCTTTGCCTAATGGCGCAGGCGGACCATAAGAATCGGGCAGCAGAAAATGATTCAAGCCACCAATTTTCAATTCTAGATCGCACAAATATATTGACACGCACGATCCCAAAATAGTCATGATAACGTTATCATCAACAGACACCCCAAATTCTCCTGGCATAAGAACCTGGACGGCACGACTAACGTCATTTGAATGAGTTGAATACGCAAGACTATTCATTTCGTATCAACTTTAATCATCTAACCAACTTTGCAAGAACACTCAGCAGTTGTTCTGGTTTAAATGGCTTTACCATCCAGGCTTTAGCTCCAGCGACTCTTCCTTGTTGCTTCATATCATCGGATGCCTCAGTTGTTAGCATGACAATGGGGGCAAACTTATTCAAAGGGAGTTTCTTAACTTCCTTTATCATTTCTATGCCGTTCATATTCGGCATATTGAGGTCGGTGACGATGGCATCAAACTTTGTAGCCGCGGCCTTTCCAATACCATCTTTACCATCTACTGCAGTTTCAACATTATATCCAGCCTCTTTTATTGCCATGCTTACTACTTGTCTCATTGACGCAGAATCGTCAACAAAAAGGATACTTTTAGCCATTTTAAATTTCCTTATATCTTTAGAAATCAACCTAGTTATAACTTCAAACAAACATCGCTATTAATCATCGTTCGTTATAGGTCTATGCACAATAACTTCTGAACCAGCAGCTATGGGTACTCTTAGATATAAGTCCAGATATGTCGATAATTCAAGTTTTCTTTAACTTTGAATATTACGTTTCTTATATACAAACCGATAAACTATTGTAATCAGGCATCATAATTCTTAGTCAATCATACCGATCTGAAACGTCCGAACTGTCACTGTTTTAACACCATTATTGACCCAGCACAGGTACGACTTAATTAATTAACTCCCCCACTGTCCATTAGTCTTGATATTTACCTTTCAAGGATCACTAAGCTCAGGTGGCACTAAAAACTATTAACATTTCCGCAATAATGTTTGTAAATTCAATTGATATTTTTTTCAAAGATAAACACTTACCACTGCTGTTCCCGGACAAAAATTATTTCCCTGTGGTTTAAAACAAACATTAGATATAAAACATTTTTTGAATTTTACGACTATATTGATTTCTAAAGTATTTAAAATAATGGCCGTTTTAATTTTTAATGAAACTCTTGACGTATAGCCTATTTAGTGTCTATCAAAAAAAGAGTTTTCATCAACAACAAGTAGTAATTGAACCAATCAGGTAGGTGGTATGGCGACCTTTGTCAGTAGTGAAGTAAAAGAATTGCATACGCAATCAAGTATTCATGGAGAGTTAAATATCTACTTTATAACTGAAGTGAAAGAACAGCTTGTTCAATTATTGAATGATACTGAACATCTCGTTCTCAATTTAAGTGACATAGATAACATTGATACCTCGGGCATTCAGCTTTTAGTTATGCTGAAAAAAGAAGCAACAGCTGAAAATAAAAACTTAACTTTTGAACAACATAGTCAGCCTGTTATCGAAATAATCGAGTTATTAAATCTTGCCGCTTATTTTGGCGATCCACTAGTCCTCACCAGCTAATAAGGAAAGAAGCGAATGTCAGAGTTTATGGATCAGGGGCTGGAGGTTTTTATTGAAGAATGTGAACACCTTCTTCTAGAGATGGAAGCCGCGTTAGACAGCCTTCAAGAAAATCCTGGCGATGAGGAAATTATTAATTCATTATTTCGATCAGCTCATACGATTAAAGGATCAGCAGGTCTTTTTAATCTTGACGAAATCGTAGAATTTACTCACAGAGTCGAAAATGTACTATCAAGTGTCAGAAGCAATGAGATAAACCTGAGTTCTAAATTGCTTGACCAGTTGATGCTTTGTAAAGACCATACGCAATCTTTGGTTGAACAAATTGGCACAGAAATAGACGAATCCACCCGATTAGATGGCTTAAATTTATTGGAAACACTTGAGTCAATTGCCTACCCAGAGAGAACTGAAAGCCAACCCCAGAATAAGCCAGAATCTCGAGTGTCCGGTGATACCGACACATCAGATATATCTTCCTCTGAAGACACCATTAAGACACCTAAAGCCTCTCAATTCGCCGCGAGCACTATTGATTTTAGTGCTGAGTCAGATATTAAGTATTGGCTCCACATGGATAACCAGACATCCATTCCAGCCGATGATATTTCGGTCAGTAGTGAGTATTGGCACATTTCATTGCGTTTTGATAAAGACGTGCTCAGAAACGGTATGGATCCACTGAGTATGATCGATTACTTAGCAACACTGGGTAAGATCGTTGAAATTGCGACAATAATCGATGATATCCCCAGAGCCAAAGAAATGGATCCGGAGTCTTGCTATATCGGCATGGAAATAAGTTTTGATTCCTCCGCAGAAAGAGAAACCATTATTGATGTCTTTCAGTTTATCAGTGAAGATTCACAAATATGGATCCTGCCGCCTAATTCGAAAATCACTGAATATAGAGAATTAATCGATAGACTCAAAGAAGATGATGATATCGATAAAATTGGTCAACTACTCCTCCAAACCAAAACACTTTCAGAGCGAGAGTTGGCCCAAGCCTTGAAATTGCAATCAGAGCGGCGTGACGCTAATGATCAGGGTACATCGCCCCCCATTGGCGAAATTTTAGTTGAACAAAAAGCCATTCACTCAGAAACGGTAAACAATGCCCTAAAAAAACAAACACAAGTCAAAGAAACTAAATTAAGAGAAAGCAAATATATTCGAGTCAATGCTGATCACCTGGATCAACTGGTCGATGCGGTTGGTGAATTAGTAATTGCCTGTGAAGGTACTAATTTATTAGCACAAGAGATGGAAAATGGAGACTTGTCTGAATCTACCTCAATGGTATCTCGATTGGTTGAAGAAATACGAGATCGTACGCTGAGCTTACGTATGGTTCAGATTGGCGATACATTTAAACGATTCAATCGCATTGTTCGTGAAATATCTAACGAACTGGGTAAAAGTATTAGCTTGGAAATCTCTGGTGGCGAGACTGAACTGGATAAAAGTTTAGTTGAAAAAATTGGCGATCCCCTGACTCACCTGATCAGGAATTCTATCGATCATGGGATAGAAACTAAAGATGATCGAATCGCGTCAAATAAGCCCGAAAATGGAACCTTACATTTAAATGCATTTCATGATTCTGGTTATATCGTCATACAAGTAAAAGACGATGGTAAAGGTATCGATGCCGAGCGACTCGTCACTAAAGCGATCGAAAATGAACTCATTGATGAATCAAGTAACCTGACAGATCAACAAAAGTTACAACTTATAATGCATCCTGGTCTCAGTACTAAGGAGGAGGTTAGTAACCTTTCTGGCCGTGGCGTCGGTATGGATGTGGTCAAGCAAAATGTTGAAAGCATGCGGGGCAGTATTGAAATCGATAGTCAGGTGGGTACTGGCACCGTCATTAGTATGCGAATGCCTTTAACATTATCGATTATTTCCGGTCTGCTTGTTGGGGTAGGCGCGCACAGATATGTGTTACCTCTAGATTCTGTTATTGAATGTGTTGAACTCCCTAAGTCAAAACTATCAAGCCAAAAAGAAGGTGACTACATCAACCTTAGAAACAAGGCGCTTCCCTATATAGATTTATCTAAGAAATTTGGCGAACAACACACAATTCAAGAACGTAAGAATATTGTTGTTGTCAAACACGGAGATAGTCATGCTGGTCTTGTCGTTGACCAACTATTAGGTGAATACCAAACCGTTATTAAACCTTTAAATAAAATATTCTCGGGATTATCTGGTATCAGTGGTTCAACCATCTTAGGAGATGGCGAGGTATCACTCATTCTTGATATTCCAGCATTAATTGCTCAGGCCAGAAACCTAAAGGCCATTGCGTAAATTAACAGACATGTATACGTAATTGAACCATCACGAAGGTAAAAGGAAAAATATTATGAATTGGCGTGATCTAAAAATTAAATCCAAACTAATGGTTGGATTCGGTGCTGTACTGGTTCTTTTAATCATAGCCAGTATTGTTGGATATAACGGTCTAGATATTATGGGCAAGGAATTGGATATTGTCGCAAAAGATGACGCTCCAATTGTTGGCTCAGCTAATGAAATGAAGGCTTCACTGCTGACCGCGGAACTTACCCTGGAAAGGTATAGTGCTGCAACCAATGTTATTGGAAATGCGAATGAAGATATATTGGAAGAGCTTCTCGCTGAATATGAGCTGGCACTACACGACTTCGACCTTTATGTGAACGCTATAATAGAGGGTGGAACCATTGGCAACATGGTTGTCAGAGCAACAAAAAATGACAAATTAGCGCAACTTGTATTAGATTCTGACCGGATACATAACAATAAATTTCAACTGGCTGCCAACACACTCATAAAAGATGGCCACGAGATGTTGGCTAACTACAAGCTATTGAAAGATTCTTTGAAAGTAACGCAGAACGATTACGATGTGATAATTGAATTAGCGGACGATGCAGAAACGACTGTAAAAAGAGAAGTTGCTAAAATATCAAACGCAACAAACGTCAGCGCTACGACTTTACATAGAACGCTAAAAGAAGACGTACCCATTGTCGATGCTGTGATGAAAATCAAAAATACCATCACACATTCCAGACTTATTTTGGAAGAAATCGTTCAGATGAAAACGATCACTGAGATCGAATCACACGAAAAAACATATCACGAAACTATTGAGCAACTCGATGATCTGATTGGTGCGATATTAAGTGGCGGCTTTGTCGATGGTACTGAAATTATCAAATCATCAAATAGTCAAATTATTAAAGATATTCAGCTCATTGAGGAAGCTCATGAACACTTTCAAAAATCTGCTGAGACCCTGATCCATGAGCAAAAGCTACTAATTGAAATCATGGAAGAAGTTCATCACGCGGAAGAGAATTTGTTGAGTGCTGGTCACGAAGCTTTAAATCTTCTAACCCAGATTGAAGAACTAGCTTCTGAAGAGATGGCTCATGCCGTTGCTTTAGGGCAGGAATCAAAAATAACTGCTGAAATCACTATGATTATAGTGTCTCTGGTCTCAGTAATCCTTGGTGTGACTGCCGGTATTGTTATTAACCGATCAATAGCAAATCCTATTGGAAATGCGTTAGATATCTGCATTGAAATTGCCGACGGAAATCTATCAGTGCCCATATCTGTGGATTCTAAGGATGAAGTTGGACAGTTGCTTGACGCGATGCAAACGATGAAAGACAAATTGAATCATATTGTTAGCGAAGTTAGAAACAATTCAATTGCTCTTGCCAGCGCATCGGAAGAAGTGAGTGCAACATCACAATCTCTAAGTCAGGCTTCCAGCGAACAAGCAGCCAGTGTTGAAGAAACCAGTGCTTCAATTGAGGAAATTACTGCATCAGTAACACAAAATGCTGAAAACGCTCAATTAACAGAAGGTATGGCAACGAAATCGTCTGAACAAGGTTCTGAAGGTGGCCAAGCTGTTTCAGAAACGGTTGAGGCAATGAAGAATATTGCGGCCAAAATTAATATCATCGAAGACATTGCCTACCAAACAAACTTATTGGCATTGAACGCTGCTATTGAAGCAGCTCGTGCGGGTGAGCATGGTAAAGGCTTTGCGGTAGTAGCAGCAGAAGTAAGAAAACTCGCTGAACGCAGCCAGGTAGCATCACAGGAAATTAGTTCACAAGCCAGTACCAGCGTAAAAATCGCTGACCGAGCGGGACAATTACTAGATGAAATGGTCCCAAGCATCGCCAAGACTGCAGATTTGATCCAGGAAATCTCGGCGGCATCATCCGAACAAGCTTCGGGAATTGGCCAAATAAATAGTGCCATGACTCAAATGGATCACGTCACTCAGCAAAATGCGTCAGCCTCTGAAGAATTAGCGGCAACATCAGAAGAGATGAGTGCACAGGCACAACAACTTATTGAGACCATGGCATTCTTCAAAGTCAGTGATGAAGGTAGTCAAAAATCCACTCCCCGTCATAAGACGCCAACACAAAAAGTTGCGGTTGAAGCCCCTGTCGATGTAGATATAGATGATTCCGAGTTTGTTCGCTTCTAGGAGATCGGTATGACTGAACTTATCACCACAAACGACCATGAAAATTTACCTGGTCAGACTGAAGATGAGGTGTTTCAATTCCTGACCTTTTATTTAAAGGAAGATTTATTTTGCTTACCCATTGAGTCCATCAAAGAAATAATTGGGCAAACCAAGCTGACTTCTGTCCCCATGGTGCCCGATTTCATACGTGGTGTGATTAACCTTCGTGGTTTAGTTGTACCCGTCATTGATCTGTCAATCAGATTTGGTTGGGAAGCATCTGAAATTACAAAACGTAGCTGTATCGTCATTATAGAGATTGAGCACGAAGACAAATCACTTGATATTGGTCTGGCCATCGATTCTGTTAGCGAAGTCATTGATCAATCAAAAAATGATATTGAATCTGCTCCAAGTTTTGGTACTAAGATAAGAACTGATTTCATTAGTAATATGATTAAAATTAAAGATGAATTTGTCGTGGTACTTGATGTCATTAACGTTCTCAGTGTGGAAGAATTATCACAAATGAAGTCGGTTACCCAACCTTCAGACAGCGACAACTAGAAACGTGAACATGCCAACCCAAGGACTAGGGAACGAGTTCGTTTTATCATCTGAAGAATTCGAATTAATACGTAAATTATTGTTTCGAAAAACGGGCATTACACTCGCTGATGGCAAAATGACATTGGTAACAGGCCGTTTATCCAAAAGGCTGAGACATTTCAAATTTGCAAATTTTGGACAGTACTATCAGTTACTGAAAGCCAAAGAATTTCAAGGTCAGGAGATGCAAGTTTTCATCAACTTGCTCACTACCAACGAAACCTATTTTTTCCGAGAATCAAAGCATTTTGAATTTCTTAATACTATATTAATGGATCTTCCTTCAACAAATTCACCCTACAGAATATGGAGTGCTGCAAGTAGCACAGGCGAAGAAGCTTATTCTGCAGCTATGACTATGGCGGGTCACACTATAAAAAGACCCTTTGAGATCTTGGCATCGGATATTAATATTGATGTTTTGCAACAAGCCAAACAAGCTATTTACCCAATGTCTGAAGCAGAAAAAATTCCTGAAATTCTACTAAAAACTTACTGTTTGAAAGGTGTTGGTAAGCAATCCGGTACGTTTGCTATTGATGAAATCATTAAATCTAAGGTCCAATTTTCTAAAATTAATCTTAATGAGACATTACCTAACATAGGTCTATTTGACGTCATTTTTTTACGAAATGTTATGATCTATTTTAATGAGTCCACTAAGTTAAATATTCTTGCTAATATATTGCCTAAGTTAAAAAAAGGTGGTTATTTTATTATTGGTCACTCCGAGACATTAAACTTTTATAAGGGTCAGGAAGTATCTATGGTTAGGCCGTCAATTTATCAAAAATAATTCCGGAGTCATATGAAACAGATATCTGTATTAATTGTTGATGATTCAGCCGTTGTACGGCAAGTAATGGCGGATATTCTTGAGCGGGATCCCTCAATAAAAGTAATTGGAACTGCGTCTGACCCGATTTTCGCGATGAAAAAAATGGAATCAGAATGGCCTGATGTTTTGCTACTCGATGTAGAAATGCCGCGAATGGACGGTATAACCTTTCTAAAAAAAATCATGTCAGAACGCCCTACTCCAACGGTAATTTGTTCAACACTGACCGACCCCAATTCAGATACGATGCAAGGAGTATTGTCTGCCGGAGCGGTTGAAATTGTAACTAAACCAAAAATTGGGTTAAAAAACTTTCTATCCGAGTCCTCTCAAATATTGGTTCAAGCTGTCAAAGCAGCGGCAGTAGCCAAGATATCTAAACGAAAAGCTCCAGTTCCTGAACTAAAAGTTGAAAATAAAATCTCAGTAGATTCATTTATGCCTACGTCTAGTCACCTGAGAAAGATTGAGACTACCGAAAAAATCATAGCCATTGGCGCTTCAACAGGCGGAACACAAGCCTTAGAAACAGTTATTACGTCTTTAACCCGGCAAACTCCTGGCATAATGATTGTTCAGCACATGCCTGAGAAGTTCACAAAGGCATTTGCAGACCGGTTAAATAGCATATCTGAAGTTACCGTGAAGGAAGCTCAGGATAAAGACCGTTTGTTACCAGGTCATGTCTTTATTGCGCCAGGTGGGCGGCATCTAACTGTGAGCCGAAATGGTGCACAATTTATGTTAAATGTTGTCGATGGTCCCTTAGTTAACAGGCACCGGCCTTCTGTTGATGTGTTATTCAGATCTGTAGCACAGCACGCGGGGATGAATGCCTTGGGTATTATTATGACCGGTATGGGAGATGATGGGGTACGGGGTATGAAAGACATGCATAAAATTGGTGCATTTACGATCGCTCAAAATGAAGCAACCTGTGTGGTGTTTGGCATGCCGAAAGAAGCGATTAAAGCAGGCGTCGTAGATAAAGAAGTACCTCTGGAACAAATCCACCAGGTAATCGACCTATATGGGCAAAATAAACTTTTGAGAAAAAAATAGAAAGTATCAGCTGTTGCCATTAATTTTTACGGCAGATCTAAACCAGAATTATGACACGGCGCCTCTTTAACTGCATAAAGTCCACGTCTGTGGTTTCGTTCTATCACTAATATCCCAAAAAGATAATCGGAAATTATGTGCTTAAGCTAACCTATGGTCTTAAAACTTAGTACATATTGAAGAACCTAGGGAGTTATCAACGTCATGACTCAGATTGGTAACCAATTCTAAACCCACCCCAATGTGTGTCATTAACGTAAATAGGGACCGATAAATCATGCATAACTTCACCGGTATCTCGTTTATAGGTCTGTAATAGAAATGGCTTAGTATTACTTGCACACCGACTTCCGGTTCGGTCATTAAATAATCGTTTTGTACGGCTATTCAATAAGTCTTTCTCATAGTTTCCAGTGACCGGTTGTGAAAACTGGTTATTGTGTGTTGGAAAGTAGCCATTGATATCAACAGCTCCCGCATACAAAATAAATTCATGCCGCTTTAAAATGGGTTCTTGTATCTCAGGAAGGTGCTGATCGGTGAATCCATCATATTCTGTATTATATTTTTCGGGGTTTGTACCACTAATGACACGATAATTTTTATCAAAGACCTGGGAGCTTGAGAGCTGATTATTGATGATAGCTTGCTCAAAAAGATGCCCAACCGCCGTTGCTGCAGCATAGCCTTCATCAAATACCTTCTGATGAATTTCAGGCAAAGCATTTTCTCCTATTAACGTATAAATGCTTTCAGCCATATCAGATAGCCCCATAGATTGGCTGGATATTGATTGAATACTGGTTGATGAATCATCCAGACTTTGACCAAAACTCAACAGTGAAGTGGTAATATTATTTTGATATTTGCGATTTTCTAATGATCGGTCACTGGATGATATAACCCGTTCCTCGACATCACTTGCTAAACTAAGAATTTCCTCGAGTTGGCTATTCACTGCAATGGTTTTTTCGCGACTACCAGCTACTTCATCGACCAGATTACGCATGTTTTCTGCCGCTGTTTTTGCTTCATCATGAACTTTTTTGACTTTATCACCAATTTCCTCGGTCGCATCTGATGTTCTGTTTGCTAAGCTTCGTACTTCATCAGCAACAACCGCGAAGCCCCTACCTGTCTCGCCAGCTCTGGCTGCCTCTATAGCCGCGTTTAATGCCAATAAATTAGTCTGTTCAGCAATGCCAGAAATAACCTGAGTGATGGCAGATATCTCATTTGAACTACTTTCTAACTGGATCATCAGGTCAGCCGTGTGCTTTGCGTGCTCACCTGTCTCAATCATATTATTAGAAGCTACTGTAATAGCCTCTTGCCCAATATGACTCGCTTTCCTGGTTTCAATTGCTAGGTTCTTTAGGGTATCTGAGTCGGAGACAGCACTTTCAATATTTTGTGAGATATGTTCAGCAGACGTCTTGATGGAGTTAATATGCTCGATTTGATCATTGATACGTTTAGATAATACATCAGCTGAATGAGATACTTCGGCACCGGACATAGCAATTTGCCCACTGTTTGACACAATATCACGACTTAATCGACTCGTTTGAATTAACTGTAAAATCTTATTGTGAGCGACGCTGGTATTAGCGTCTGAAGGCATGGATTGAAAGAAATTCAAATGTTGCTCGTTAAGGTCAGGATCTATATTGGCAACTTTTTTAATCAAATCCACTTGGTTTCTAAACACAAAATGATGAATAGCCCATGCAGTGATGCCAAGAGTCGTAAAAATAATGCCGAAAATAACAATTAAGTATTGACCAATAAATAAGATCAACGCTGACGACACTGCTGATATGACACAGAAAAACAAAAAATATAATAGCGTTAATCGCTTTTTAGTTAACATACAGAATCCCGAAAATGATGATAATAATTATTTGTAATGAGCTCCTGACTACAATATCGGCGGGCTACATTAAATATTTAAAAATCAAACATTTTTGTTTTGTCTAAAATTAAGAGATACGGAATTGATACAATACCGCTGACCACCGGGTGCTGGCCCATCCTCGAAACGATGTCCTAAATGTGCATCACAGTGTTTGCATCTAACCTCAATACGCAGCATATTATGTGACCTGTCTTCATATTCGGCTATCTGACCAAAGTCTAAAACTTCAGAAAATGATGGCCAGCCACACCCTGAATCAAATTTGGATTCAGAAGAAAACAAAATAGCATCACAGCAAATACAGTGATAATCCCCTTGGTCAAATTTATTCCAATATTCACCCGTAAAGGGACGCTCGGTTCCCTGATCCTGAGTAACAGAATATGCTTCATCAGATAACCTTTCTTTCAGATACTCTTTTGTATAAATTTGCTGTTTCATGCAACACTCCTATTTTTTTTAATTTCTGCTGAGGTATGATCATATGGTTATATATGAACATAAACACTTTACCCTAATCACACAGAGCTGGTGAGTTACTAAGATGAGTCAATTTTCAAAGTCTGACAAGTTAAAAAATGTCTTTTATGATATCCGTGGTCCTGTATTAACAGAAGCTAAGCGCCTTGAAGATGAAGGACATCGAATACTAAAATTGAATATCGGTAATCCAGCACCCTTTGGTTTAAATGCACCGGATGAAATCATTCAGGATGTCACTGCAAATCTATCCAATGCAGAAGGGTATTGTGATTCGAAAGGTTTGTATTCTGCACGTAAAGCCGTGATGCAGTATTGCCAACAAAAACGAATTTTAAATGTTGGTATTGAAGACATTTATTTGGGCAACGGCGTCAGTGAACTCATTGTCATGTGTACTCAGGCCCTACTGAATGATGGTGATGAAGTTCTTATACCCACGCCCGACTACCCACTTTGGACCGGAGCGGTCACCCTCTCAGGTGGTAAACCCGTTCATTATCGTTGTGACGAACAATCTGACTGGTACCCTGACCTAGATCACCTAAAAGCAAGCATCACTGATAGAACCAAAGCCATGGTCATTATCAACCCTAACAATCCCACAGGAGCTGTATACCCTGAAGCTGTACTTGAAGAGATGATTGAGATCGCACGCCAGCATAACCTGGTGATTTTAAGCGACGAGATTTACGACAAAATTTTGTTTGATGGCGCGATCCATACATCAATAGCGTCACTCTGTGATGATGTGCTCTGTCTTACGTTTAATGGACTTTCGAAATCCTATCGACTTGCCGGTTTTAGATCTGGCTGGATGATTATTAGTGGTCCGAAATATCGCGCCAACGACTTAATTGAAGGTTTCAACATGCTGTCTTCCATGCGTCTGTGCGCCAATGTTCCCGCCCAATATGCAATTCAAACCGCACTAGGGGGTTATCAAAGTATTAATGACCTGATACTTCCTGGCGGGAGAATCCGTGAACAGAGGGATATCGCTGTTCAGGGAATTAACGATATTCCCGGCTTAAGTGTGGTTAAACCCATGGGAGCACTCTATCTGTTTTGTAAAATTGACCGTAAGATTATTAATATTGAAAATGATGAGCGCATGATACTGGATTTACTCAGCCAGGAAAAAATATTATTAGTTCACGGCAGAGCATTTAATTGGCCAGAACCAGATCATTTTCGAATCGTATTCTTGCCTCCCGTTGATGTTTTAACAGAAGCCATGCAACGATTAGCTCGCTTTTTTCAAACCTATCAACAGTGAAATTAACCATGGTCGGCAGTTTCATTTAAAATGACACTGCACATAAAACCATCGAATCAGCGATTTTTGTAACTATGTTAGATATACACATAACAGAATTTTATAATGATGTCGGTCGAGTCTTTAATTTTCTTTACCAGCAGTTTCCCCGTCCGGTGACACTGTGGACAGATGACATTGGGGGCCCGGATAATACTGATGAATTTGGTATGCATAGCGAACGGTACCTGGCGAGTTTTGCAACCGTCACCTGGTTGAAAGATGAACATTATATACGGTTTGAGGATGTCGATAAGCAAGACGCCTTTAACCATTGTTGCTTAACTGAACAGGGCTTTCAGGCATTAATTGGCGTTGAACAAACGGTTCATAATGAGACGAGACCCATTGACCTGATACGACACGCATTACACGAAGAATCTTCAATATTAATGGAAGATGCCGTCAGGCTGGTATTTGAAAACAAATTAAAACCCAACAAGCACTAAACAAAAACATTGTTTAGCCGGTCTGGTACAAAACTGATCTGTATGGGATAACCCAAAGAAGACAGGTTTTGTTCTAATGACAACGCCCTAAAAAGTAACCACAAGCATTCTGATCGCTGGCTATTGCTGATGCCTCCACAGAGAGGCATATTGACCATTCAGAGCAACCAACTCCTGATGAGTGCCACTCTCGACAATATGACCAGACTCCATGACCAAGATACGATCAGCATCTGTAATGGTAGAGAGTCTATGGGCAATCACCAGGGTCGTTCGATTAGCTGACGCCTCCTTCATAGCAGCCAATATTCCCTGCTCCGTTTCTGAATCCAGGGCAGAAGTAGCTTCATCAAATATCATAATTTTTGGATTTTTTAACAATGCCCTGGCAATCGCTATTCTCTGTTTCTCACCACCTGATAGTTTTAACCCTCGCTCACCGACTATGGTTTTTTCTTTATCTGGTAATGAGGCAATAAAGTCTTCCAGGTGAGCCTGGCGTATAGCCTGCCAAACAGCACTGTCACTTGACTCGGGATCACCATAGGCAACGTTCATGAATATACTGTCATTGAATAGCACTGTGTCCTGAGGTACTACACCAATATGTTTTCGCAAGCTATCTTGGGTCACCTGGCAAATATCCTGACCATCAATATCGATATTTCCTTCTACCGGATCATAAAATCGATACAACAAACGAGCAATGGTTGATTTGCCTGAACCACTGAACCCAACCAAAGCGACTTTCTCACCTGAATTCACATTAAAATCGATTCTGGATAATACCGTTCGTTTTAGATCGTAGCTAAACTGCACCTGGTTAAACGAAACACGCCCTTCTGTTACCTCGAGCTTCGAAGCAAATGGTGGGTCTTCAATCCTGGGACGTTTTGATAGCAATTCAAACAGGCTTTCAATATCTGTGGTTGCCCGTCGGATTTCACGATACACAAAACCTAAAAAATTGAGAGGAATAAATAACTGAATCAGGTAAGCATTAACCATAACCAGGTCGCCTAATGTTAATGTGCCCTGTACCACATCATCGGCCACCAAGATCATCATAATGGTTACTGCACCCGAAATAATAAGTGCCTGACCCGTATTGAGAGCGGCGAGTGACAGTCTGTTTTTTAAACGAGCTGCTTCCCATTTTTTAAGGTATTGATCGTAGTTATTAGCTTCCCATTGTTCATTATTAAAATATTTTACAGTCTCATAATTAAGCAAACTGTCAATTGCACGGGTATTAGAACCTGAGTCTAATACATTTGCTTCCCGAACATACTTGTTACGCCATTCAGTCGTTATGATCGTAAAAGTAATATAGAGAATCACCGATGATATGGTCAGAATAACTAACCAGATATCAAAATTAACAAACAAAATCACCGCTACCATGACTAGCTCGAATAGTGTCGGCAAGATATTAAAAATCATCATTCGCATTAAAAAATTAATGCCACTATTTCCCCGATCTATATCCCGGGCTACGCCTCCGGTTTGACGACTGAGGTGAAACTCCAGATCCATTTGATGCAAGTGTTTAAAGGCTCTTAAACCAACCCTGCGCATGGTGTGTTCTGTCACTCGACTAAATACAGCATCGCGTGCCTCGCTAAGAAACACGGTTGCGAATCTCAGACCGCCGTATAGTAATAGAAAGGACAAAGGTAAAATCAACTGGGTATTTAACGTTAAATCCAGTGTATCTACGATATTTTTCAACACCCAGGGCATGGAGACCGCTGCGACCTTGGCTAACAACAGAAGTGAAAACGCTAAAATCACCCGTGATTTAAACTCCCATAGATAAGGCCACAGGGATTTAATGGCAGACCAAAGCGCCATTTTTACAGGTTTATCATGTAGCGTTTCTGCACGATATTTCAAATGGAGATCCCTTTATTGATCTGGAAACTAAAATAGGTTGAATAGGTCGATAAAATTGAACAGCCCGTTTACCCCTGTATTGATCCAACGACAGGGTTTATCTGGCTAAGCTCAACACATGCATTTATAAATTCAGTCGACGGCTGATCAATACTTTCGATGTGCGAATGCCAGGACCACTGCATAAATAAGTCACGCCACAGGTTATTTAGACCTGCATCTATAACCAGTATGTCACCCGTTACCGGATGTGGAAACTCAACACGTACAGCTCTCAGACCCAGGGTTTTCCAATGATACTGTTCTATTAACATTTTGTTATGTCGACCATCACCATATCTGGTATCTGAAATTAAATGATGCGAAATCTTACGGAAATGTTTTCGTATTTGGTGTTGTCTGCCAGTGATGGGCCGCACCAGGTTAAGTGAATAACGTGCCTGATCATACCGACCAACGGCATAAGGCAATTCAACCTGAGCTAATGACGAAAAACAGGTAATGGCATCCTGAGGTGGCTTATCTTTTTGGGCATATTTATCGGCAATGGGGTCCAGCGTCACTGTCAGTGGTTTATCAATAATTCCCGTTGAATCTGTCCACCCTCGTGCGATAGCCAGGTAGAACTTATTGATGTCGTGATTTTCAAAGCTTGCCAGCATGGATCGGGCAACATCGGAGTTTTTACCAAATATCAGTATGCCACTGGTGGGTCGATCTAATCGATGCAGGGTATGCAGCTTTTGACCCACCATTTCTTCCGCAATAGCTTGGGCGAAAACTGTCTCATGCCGATCAAGCCAGCTGGGATGAACCATTAACCCGGACGGTTTATCCACAATGAATAAACTATCGTCTTCAAATAATACATTAAGCAAAGTCATTTCGAGATCTATTATTCGTCATCAAACTGAAGTTCCGTGGTCACTTTATCACCACATTTCAAACAGCTCCCTTCAATATAAATAGTACCCTCCAATTCATATTCTTCGGGATCTTTCATACCCAGATCTACTTCCTGACAGGTATTACACCAGGTGAATTTTAAAAAATCTGTCTGCTCTTCTTCGGTTCGCTCAAAAAAGTTTCTCGCTACATGTTCTGACATTACTTATTTACCTGAGTTCAAAAAAGATTATTATAGCCATGCTTTTAACGAATCAGGACGTTTATTTTGAATCACCCTCCATTTATGACCATTGAAGCCAGTGGTTACACAGATCATAGTTATCCCTTAGCGCTATCCTGGATTCTTTCGGATGGCTCATATAAGAGTATATTCATAAAACCCGAAGACCATTGGCAGGAATGGGATGCGGGTTTAGAAAGTACTCTTGGCAAATCAAGAAGTGACCTCTTAAACACCGGAGAACCGGCACTGGAAGTCATTCAGGAGCTGGATTTGGACATTGAACAAGGCATCGTATATGTAGAAGATGTCCCTATGATGGAAATATGGTTAGGTAATCTATTCGATGCCATTGGTCGAGACATTCCCTTTGAAATTCGTTCCCTATTTGATGTCATGCCAGAACTGGATCACGATGCTTTTGATGAAGAACGGCGATTTTTAGTAGAAAGTAATAATATGTCTATGAGTTCCTCTGAAGATCAAATACTCATATTACAAAGAATATGGGCAGATTTTGGCCAGTCAGAATAGATAGCTAATTCGGAGTCACTGTCATTAGTCGCTCCAAATTTGAATAAAATATCTCTAACCCCGTTATTTGTTATATTTTTATAGCTAATAATTATTTCAATTAATTTTTTATTCCTATTATCTTATATACAGCTAATAGGAGATAAAAATGAATACCCCTGAAGATCGCTTTGTTAACGATCAAAATCTGGAACATTTAACACCCCAGGAAATCCTGCAACTCGCGTTTTCTACATTTGACAACATTGCACTGTCTTTTAGCGGTGCTGAAGATGTCGTATTGATCGACATGGCGGCTAAAATTCTTAGAGATACCCATAAAAAACTCAGGGTATTTAGCCTGGATACCGGAAGGTTGCATCCTGAAACCTATGAATATATAGAAAAAGTTCGCCAGACCTATGGACTCGATCTGGAATTATTATCTCCTGACTCAAATGATCTACAAAATTTTGTGCGTAAAAATGGTTTGTTTAGCTTTTTAAAAGATGGTCACCAGGCTTGCTGCTCTATTCGTAAGGTTGAACCACTTAAAAAGAAATTGGCGACACTTGAAGCCTGGATTTCAGGTCAGAGAAAAGATCAGAGCCCAATCACCCGCCAGCAAATTCACCTATTAGAGGAAGATCACATTTTAGGTAAGGATTCAAACCTGATTAAATTTAATCCTATCGCTAACTGGACGTCTAAACAGGTTTGGAACTATATACAGATGTTTGATGTACCCTTTAATCCGTTGCATCAAAAAGGCTTCACCAGTATTGGGTGTCAGCCCTGTACTCGTGCAATCCTGCCAAACCAACATGAGCGTGAAGGTCGATGGTGGTGGGAAGAAAGCCACATAAAAGAATGCGGCTTGCATAATTCTGACGTTATTGTATCAACAGCTCAAAGATAAGCCATAGGGATTTTAGAGCCTACTTTCCCTCACGTACTGGCACAACCAGCGCGAGGAATGAACCTAGCATCAATCCCAAGATTACACCCAACGCCAATATTAGTGACTTTTTTGGTTTTATTGGACGGGTGGTTGGTTCAGCCTTTGTTTCAATAGAGCCCAAGTCCTTAACTATGAGTTCTGGTTGAATGCTTTTTTGCTCATAAAGTGCGCCAATGTAAGGTAATAATAGATCAGACTGGTTTATATCAGCCAACATACCATGGTCCTTTAGAATTGTGTTAACAATACCTGTTAAACGTTCAATTTCGGCACTTCGATATGTTTCCATGTCATTTATAAAATTAGAAACCGCATATTCTAATACGAACACTGCTAATTCATTTAAATATTCAGCTGCAAATTCAGCATCAGAGTGGTCAATACTCAGCGTATATTGAAGAGTGTCTACAGAGACCTCAGGAACAGTTACTACGGGAGCAGTATAATTAGTAGACAACTTGTCTAATACAGCCGCACTAGCTTCAGAATTTTGAAATACAAATAAAACCCGATGAATTAGTCCATCATTAGTAAGATTTGGCAATGTACTATCTTGAAATGATAACAGCTGTTCAGCTACAGGAGCATTAAGTTGAACACTGACTCTATAAATTGGGGTTGTAGTTGCCAAATAAATCCAGGTAAATAACGCTGCGACAAACGTCGTCGCTAGTATCCACAACTTGCGCAGCCAAAGTTTCATTACCAATTCTTTCAGATCAATTTCATCGTCATAATACTGATGTTGTGGCTGATCTGGTGTTGTAGAATGCGACATCTATTATTCCTTAATTTCATTGGTTCTATTCGTTGCAAAAAAATCTGCCCTTAAATAGCGCTGATTTTGGGTCAACTTAAAACGGAAAAAAATTTAAATCTCTTTGCAGAGCCACTCTGGGAAGTGTTCTCGTACATACACATTTAATGCACGTTCTGCATCTGTATACTCTCTACCTGCATGTAGAATTTCACCCTGCGCTTTTTCTCTCAGCAAACCTGCTCCTACAGTAACATTGGTTAAACGATCAATAATTACAAAGGAACCGGTTTCACGTAGTGACGTATAGGGATCGAATATCAGGGCTTCGTTAACATTTAACACACCATGACCAATCTCGTTTAATTCCAGTGAGTCTGTTTCAACACGCTCAAGTGTATTCACATTGGTTTTATACGTCAGGCTTTCCAGTCTCCCTGGAGTCACTAGTGTGCCACATTTAATCAGGTATTCTTTACCCGCGATTAAAGGGGCCTCAGCCATCCAAATAAATTCTGCTTCAGCACGCTTTGACAAAAGAGGGTGATCACCAGAAACAATCATACTGCCCCTGGATATATCCACCTCTTCAGTTGTAGTCACCATGACTGCTTGATTGGTATCAACTTTGTCGACTTTTTCACCGGCAAGATAAACATCTTCAATTCTGGTTTTCTTACCGCCGGGCAATACTGTGATTTCCATGCCTTTTTCAACACAGCCAGCTTCTAATGTTCCCGCGAATCCCCGGAAATTCAAATCTGGACGTACCACAAGCTGAACCGGTAAGCGGGTAAATTTATTAGGAAACTCATCTTCAAAATTTACCGACTCTAACCATTGGGTTAATGTCTCGCCCTGATACCAGGGCATTCTTTCACTCGCATTGACAACATTGTCACCGACCAATGCCGACATGGGTATATATTCAGCCTGCTTCTCATCAATGCCAAGTTCTTTAGCGAACTCCTGATACTCTGTCTTGATTTCTTCAAATCGTTGTTCAGAATACTCAACAAGATCCATTTTATTAATGGCAATAATGAGGTGCCGAATACCTAGCAGATTACATATATAGCTATGCCGCCGCGTCTGGGTCTGCACACCATAACGAGCATCAATCAATATGACTGCAGCATTCGCTGTTGAGGCACCTGTCGCCATATTTCGGGTGTATTGTTCATGCCCGGGTGTATCAGCAATAATAAACTTACGTTTATCGGTAGAGAAAAAACGATAGGCAACATCAATCGTGATGCCCTGCTCCCGTTCAGATGCTAAACCATCGACCAATAATGCCAGGTCCAACTCCCCCTCACCTGCCTTACCCATGGTTTTACTTTCACTGGTAATAGCAGCTAACTGATCTTCAAATATCATTTTTGAATCATGAAGCAGTCGACCAATCAATGTCGACTTGCCGTCATCAACGCTGCCACAGGTAATAAATCGTAATAAACCCTTTTTTTCATGTTGATGTAAGTACTCTTCGATATTAGTACTTATAAGATCTGAGGCATGTGACAAAGTGAACTCCTTGATCGAATCCGATAATATTGGAATGTAAGGTCATTGAAATATATAGCTAGGGATTTTACTTGATTACGCACTCATAAAGCCAGAACGAAAATGAATAAGATTCAAAATCAAACGGACCAACGATCGATCATTGCTTTCTTTAGCATCTCGACACTGTGTTGATTTAGGCAATTGATACCCGCCGCCGCTTTTCGGCCCCCGCCAGTCTCAAATTTACGTGCGACTTCATCAGCACCGTCACGACGATGAATGGGAGCTCTTAAACTGACTAAATAATCTGAACCCTCTAATTCGGTTAACACGGCAATCGCCGTATCAGGATTTTCATTTGCCAATTGGTTCCCCAAAACGCCGCTAACCCTTCTTGCCCAAGCGTCATTAGGTAACATCACCAGTAAACAATGCGGATCAAAATTTTCAAGCGTGACTGACTGAGCCAACTCAAGATCTTTATGGTAACCATCAAGAAGAGATAGCCAGACTGGATTCTCATCCCGAATAATATCTAGTGGATCCGGGTAAATCCTGAAGGCATGAAATAAAGCTTCAGGAGTAAAGTGTAGATCGTTTTCATTGCTACCATAGCCATTGTAATTAATGCAGGTTCCTAACAACTTTAAATGTTCAGTATCATTTACCGACAGCCCTGATGCCTTAGCCATCGTTTCCGCAACTGATAGTAAATTATCACCAAAGGCCGCTGTAATGGCCCAGTTTTCGAATTGCCCTCCAAGTTGATGATTGACAATCAGACTGGTACAGGTGGTTGGCTGTGTATCAATAAATCCGTTAAACAGACTTGATTCAGGTAGCGTCTCACCCGGAAAATGATGATCAAAATAAGTAACCGGTACACTAGCATTAATCAGCTGATCAACTGCCTCTCTGTTTTTATCCAAACTTATATCCAATACCAATACAGAACTGGCCTGTTCAATATCAACATGCTTTACTAATGAAATATCGCGCTTTACACCCGTGATCAAACACGGTTTATCAGCCGGTTTATCAAGTCGAATTTGGATAAGCGCACAGATACCATCGGCGTCACCATTAAAAACATCAAACTGCATAAATAGTTCTCAATCGATTAAATTTTTCAAGTATAACGCAACTCATTATCAATCAAACACCTGAATCGATGGAAACGCGCCTTCAATCGTATTTTTGAGAACACGTTTACTCCTCGACTCACCATGTACCAATCGAATGATTTCAGGAGTCACAGGTATATTGGCAATAAACTCAATCAACTCCTGCTGATCAGCGTGTGCTGAAAATCCACTGATCTTATGGATTTGGGCTGATGCCGTAATCAGTTGGTTATTTACCCGGTGTTGATCTCCTGGGAGTCCATTTAGAATAGACCTGCCTAGGGTTCCTTCAGCCTGATAACCTACAAAAACCAGATCAGCTTCCGGTACATTTAAAAATGTTTCCAGATATTCCATAATGCGGCCACCCTGGCACATACCACTTGCCGCAATAATAATGGCCGGTTGCATGGATTGTTTTAAATGCTGGATAACCGCTTTATGTTCACGGTAGTTTTGCACCATGGCAAAAGATTTAAAACTAAAAGGATTCTTACTAACCTGAGAGTCATTCCAGTAAGGTCGCAAACGCCGAAAAGCATAGGTAATTTTACTGGCAAGTGGTGAGTCAAGAATGACCGGTAATTTTTGATCTTCCCAAGGTTCATCAATTTCTAAGGTTAGATCAGCTTCTTCTTTAATTTCACAAATAATTGCCAGAATTTCCTGAGTTCGCCCTAAACTAAACGCCGGAATGATAATGGGGCCACCATTTTCCAGTGATCGCATCATAATATCTTTTAATTGATCTTTTCGGCTCATCTGATTTTGATGATTTCTATCTCCATAGGTTGACTCTAAAATGAGTTCGTGGGCTTTGGCAGGCGAAGATAATTCCGGGTTTATATAGGACCCTCCTGTCCCCAGATCACCGGAAAAAACCGTTGTTCGGTTTCGATAAGTGAGTTCTACATAGGCCGACCCTAAAATATGCCCGGCGTTTTGCAAACAAATATCAACTAAGGCTTCGTCCCTGTTTTTGAAATGAAAGGCCTCACGGTATTCTAGAGGAACCAACTGCTTTTTTATTCGATGAATGGTTTGGGTTATTAAATGTTCCTGATCGGGTATTTGAATTTGTAATGAATCTTCTAATATTAACGGCAATAAGGTTGCCGTAGGTATCGAGCAAAAAATAGGCCCACGATATCCAGCCGCGATTAACCAGGGTAAGCGACCCACATGGTCAATATGACAGTGGGTTAATATGAGTGCTTCAATGTGTGAAATATCAAAGGTGAAATTCAGATCTTTGTGGTTAACATCAGTTCCCTGAAACAAACCGCAATCGATCAATATTGAAGAATTATGACTAAATTGCCATTCATGACAAGAACCGGTTACCCCA
>Ga0224506_10000072_pt1 | contig 103468 bp, 74 predicted proteins | sample SF_Jan12_sed_USG_2_FD_169108 | JGI IMG/M metagenome (GOLD analysis project Ga0224506, IMG submission 169108) | Sediment microbial communities from San Francisco Bay, California, United States - SF_Jan12_sed_USGS_8_1 | ecosystem: Environmental > Aquatic > Marine > Sediment | place: USA...
AATTGATGCTGCCCCTTGACGGATTTCTTCCGAATCGTTGGATTCCTCAGGTGTCTCTTCGATTTGATGACGTCGGCTTTCCACGACGCGATCAACCGTTTGACCGGTCAAAATAGCAAAACCGGAATTGATGGCTGCGGAATTTTGTTCCGCTGAACCGTTTTGTACCCCGACAGGTACTAAATTCAATTTTCTAAGCAATGCTTCCAACTGTGAAAATCGCAATGCTTGTTCGGCATCCTGGGTCTGCTCCAGGTCAATCACCACAGGAGCATTTTTAAAAAAATCGAGCGCCGTGGACAAACGCAAATTCAGTTCGTTTTCGATGAGATCCAAATCGGTACTGCTGAGTTTCAGAATGGGAAGAGTAAATACCGAGCCCTTTAGAGTAACGGCTGGTCCGCTTCGTTCCGGCAATCTTGATGCGCTGGATTGATCCGCTTGTACTGTTTCCATATTGACTCTAAGAACCGTTCTCCACTAGCTCCAATGTAGCAACCCCTTAAACGAGATCTCACTGACGATCTGCTTTGAAGAGTGACCCCTGATACAGGCTGGTCAATTATTAACCAGTCTGTCAACCTCAACCGGCGCATCATAACCAAAGCAGCGCTATAGTGCGAATGTTTTTCGATTAGCACAACAGCAACATTCGGCATTCTGTTCCCGATGACATTCTGCTTAAGTGTAGCACGGCTGGGCAAAAATCAATACTCGTGCTATAAATTAAGGCCTGCTATACATTGGCATAAGCCTCCTCCAAGCTGATGGAGCGGCCATTCTCTGTGACTATCCGCGCGTGGATACGCTGCAATTCTCTGGGCTCGCGCACTCCGCAGGAATGAGCAATCACCCCGACTTCGTGTTCCATACCTTTGGCATAGTTCATTACACGTATGGCTTTGTGTTCCGGATCCAATCCTTTTTGTAAATGACGATCATGGGTGGTAATACCGGTAGGGCAGGTGTTTTGGTTACACTGCAGCGCCTGAATACAACCTAAGGCAAACATAAACCCACGCGCAGAAACCACAAAGTCTGCACCGCAACACAATGCCCAGGCCACGTCGGCCGGGGTTATCAATTTTCCCGAAGCGATCAGTTTAACTCGCTTCGATAAGTCATATTGCCGCAGTTTATTGGCCACCAACGGTAAACTTTCCTTGATGGACAGCCCCATATAATCCATTAAACTCATAGGGGCGGCTCCCGTACCCCCATCAGCGCTATCAATAGTGATAAAGTCCGGAGCGGACTCCTGCCCACGATTGACGATTTCAGCAAATAATTCGTCCAGCCAACCGTAGGCGCCAATGACGACTTTAAATCCCACAGGCTTACCGCTGAGTTGTCTAACTTTGTGGATCATGTCTAATAATTGATCAACTGAGCCGATATCCGGATGGCGGTTAGGACTAATGGAGCTTTTCCCCACCGGTATCCCTCGAATGTGTGCCACTTCATCGGTTACCTTTTGACCAGGCAGTATGCCTCCCTTACCCGGTTTAGCGCCTTGACTGAGCTTGATTTCAAACATTTTAATCTGGTCATTATCACCCAGTTCGCGTAGTTTCGCCTCACTTAGCATACCGTTCTCATCACGAACACCATACTTGGCTGTTCCGATTTGAAACACCAAGTCAGCCCCACCTTGTATATGATAAGGAGACAATCCCCCTTCCCCCGTGTTGAGCCAACAATTGGCCATTTTTGCACCATGTGATAAGGCCAGCACCGCAGGTTTTGAAATGGCACCATAACTCATACCGGAAATATGAAAAAATGCTCGTGGAGAATAGGGTTTTCGACTTTGGGGCCCGATAGTCACCGGCGCAACCGAAGCCGTATCCAAGCCCAATAGGGGAAACGGACAATTCACAAACAAAATGGTGCCGGGATGTTTCAAATCGCGGGTAGAACCAAACGCTGTGGTATTCGGTAACGCTTTTGCCGCCCGGTAGACCCAACTGCGTTCTGCACGATTGAATGGCAGCTCTTCCCGGTCCATAGCAAAAAAATACTGCCGGAAAAAAGTTCCCAAACGTTCAAACAGGTAACGAAACCGGCCGATCACCGGATAGTTTTTACGAATAGCTTGTTTGGTTTGGGTGATGTCCCGAATATATATCACTGCCACCAACAAAGCCAAAGAGCCGACCAAAGCTATAAACAGTGTGGCGAAATACAACAGAATGTTCAGTACCGTATCTGATTCCAACATAAAGAATTCCGTTTGAGTAACTCCCAGGTGTCGCTTATAAACATAGCCCCATTTTTGTCAGCCGCACGGTTTAACTGGAATAAATTTGTAGTTTTTTAACAAGCTGACGAAATTTTTCCAAGCATAAAAAAAAGGCGCACTCTCGTGCGCCTTTATGAGGAACCTCGCGGGTTCCATCGCTGATTTAACGGTTTCCCACTTAGTTAACCAGAGAGGTATTAGGCGTATCGGGCAATCGTGGCATAGTGATTTTCGGAAACTTACCGGTTAAACTGTTCAGAAATGCGACAATTTCACCTACCTGCTGTTCCGTTAAGTCTTTATTAAGCTGTGTCTTGGCCATGACTTTAACCGCTTCGTCCAAAGATTGCACAGAACCATTGTGGAAGTATGGGGCTGTGACGGCCACATTACGCCAGGTGGGAACACGCCACATGTTTTTGTCACTATCTTTATTGGTGACCGAATACAACCCCAGATCTGCCATCAAGTTATATTTCTTGTCGTAGTTACTGCCTGAGAATGTGGGAAATTTTTGAAAAAACCCTTCTCCAACTTTTAAGTTCTTAGGACCGGAGAAATTGGGGCCTGTGTGACAGCTGGTACAACCAATATCTTTAACCAATTTCATACCTGCCTTGGCTTTCTTGGATAAGGCTTTTTTATCGCCACGCATATATCGGTCGAACTTGGAGTCCGGGGTAATCAACGTACGCTCAAACGTGGCAATTGCCTTTGCAAGGTTATCGTACGTTACCGGATCTTTACCACCAAACACCTTCTTAAACTGTTTGACGTATCCTGGAATTCCTTTAATTCTAGCCACCACTTCATCGGCAGACGGCATACCCATTTCAATGGGATTCAGAATCGGACCTTTAGCCTGATCTTCCAAAGAAGCGGCACGTCCATCCCAAAATTGAGTGGATAAAAACGCTGCGTTCCATACGGTAGGTGCGGAACGGCCCCCTTTTTGTGCATCAACACCCACAGATACCGGACGGTTATCCGTACCGCTGGCCATGACATTGTGGCAAGAATTGCAAGATACAGTACCGTCTTTTGATAAACGGGGATCAAAGAACAACTGTTTACCCAATTCTATCTTTGCTTTAGTAATAGGATTGTCTTTTGGTGCGGGTGCTTGCTTCGGCAATGCCTCAAAGGCCCAAGCTTGAGAGGTCAGTAGCGCTGCGCAGAAAAACAAAATTGTTTTTGACACAATTTTCATTAATTAATCTCCTTGTATTATTGTTACTGGTAGTTCCAAATAAATGTTTGTAGTACCACATTAAGGAACCTCTGGCTGACTACACAATGTTGACCACGCAATGATTTTCAGTCTGACCTAAACCCTAAGCATTGCTGTTTGCAAGCAACGCCTTTTGTAAGCAGCGGATTAATTGCATCAAAAGCATAGTTGCACGGGAGATAGAAATAGATGTACCGAAGGCCATTTTAGACGGTTTCCCTATAGTCAATCAGAGGTTCCCTAAGTTGATTGATAAAACCAACAAACTGAGCAAACCCATTATATATGAACCTTAGACATAAACAAAAACTTCTTTAGTACTGTTGCGCAAATAAACAAACACATTAGTCCACCATTAAAAACATCCCTATTGATTTTGACAATTATCAATTTGCACAGCCAGTTTATACTTCCTATATCAGTTTAAACTGTCGTGTACACGACACGTGTTCGGGATAAGTTGTACAACAGTTAAGCAACACCATCCTGGACCCCGGTCCAGATTGCGGCTACACTTTTTAATGGATCACTTGTGTTTTTTCTCTTGGCATATTTGCTAAGGAGCAAACCATGTACATGAAAGACACCCAAAGTGGCGACTTGGTGGAAGTACTGAATTTTCAGGAACTCATCGATCCCACCCAAGCCAACATCCATGGACGGTTTCATTGCGGCGAGGAAGTGCAGGAACCCGAATTGTTTTCCAAGCAACAACTGTCTTTTCCATCCAATGAACCCATACCGGTTTGCTGGGTAAATCCGTACTACAAAATGGCGGCTCATTAGGACGAGGCTGAATATAACAAGAAAAAAGGGACTGGCAACATACGCGCTCGCGAGAGCGAGGGGTTGGGCTTGCTCAAACAAAAATCCGTGGATTAAAACAAGAACTGTTTCAGTTGACTGTTTTTTCCAAAACGAGCAACCAAAAATGTTTGCTGGTCGGTAATGATGCGGCGATTTTGTAAAAACAAATATTCCGCTTTATTTGGTACATAAGGCACCGCCAGCAGTTTCTTACCACATTCTTCCGGAAGACGGCTGCCTTTCAGATTGTTACAACGACAACAAGCCGTCACCACATTCTCCCAACAGTCTCTACCGCCTCGACTAATGGGGATGATGTGATCCCGAGTTAGCTCGGAATGTCGAAACTGTTCACCGCAGTACAGACAAATATGACCATCACGCCGAAATAAAGCTCTATTGGTTAAATGAGGAACAAAGGAATGAAGCGAATGATTTTTAACCTGGGCGCGGGTTAAGAGGATAGAACCCACTTCGATCACTGAGCGGCGTTGAGTTCTTGCATTGATGCCACCGCGAAACACAAAGTTCTGCGACCCCAGATTAGCAATCACCCGGTCATTGGTATATAAGCGAATTGCTTCCTCATGATTGATCCAACGATCCGGATTACCGGCCTTGTCCAGCTTTAGAATAAGCGGATACGAACTCATAAATCACCTCAGTGTGTTTGCAGTACCTTATGCTATAGCGTTTACCTTCTTGTTACAGCCATCCATAAGCCAATTAGACAGTTTTTTAAGTATAAATTCAGTTAACTAGGAGTTTCATCGGTAAATTAACCGAAAGCCACAGAATCATACTTAGTTTATCGGCTTCTAAACAAATATTCTAAAATTACTGGGTCATAGCCCGGCTCTCCACCCGCTATTCAGCTGATGGGGACGTCCGCTTTTAACCTACGAATTCCATAGTGATACTATCAGTTTTATATAGGCCTTGTATCTAAAATATTATTTACCGTACATAATCAATTACTTATAAGATATTCGTATAGCTGGATAAATAATTCCTGAGGCAGTATTGCTTTTTCCTGACCTATCCTAGAGAATGATCCAACATTACAATTGTTGATTTTTGTCAGCTTTTTCCTACTCGATCGGGTCAAAACTAAAACAATCCTAAAAGTCGGGCGTAAATGACCCGCTTTGGATGCAGGGGGATTAAATCATGGGTTTCTTAAGCAAGCTGTTTTCATCCGGAGGAAATAACTCCGAACCGGTTGCAAAGCCAAAAGATTTCTTAGAATGTTTGAGTATTGTGAGAGCCTGGTCTTCACGCGCCGCAATCGATCCGGACTTCGACATGAATGATAGGAGCTTAAATATCGCCTTGAACACACCGGTGACCTGCCCCTACTGCAACGCTCATTATGCTTTTGGTCAGGCCGTACACTTCTCCGGCGCGTCCATGGAAGTCCAATGTCCTTCATGCAAAACGAAACCACGTCAAGGTTACCAAAACAGCAATTGAGCATTGTGCTTACATAAGCGCGAAACGATTTACCGCCCTGCTTGCCCTTGAATCATTCGAGGATTTAACGTCGTAGACTTATTTCGATCGGATTCTGCCATACTCAGATTGTTCTTCAGCAAATGCACGCCGGAGCGATTGAAAAAAGCTTCTGCGTACGATGGGTCCAATGCGATTGCCTTGTTAAAATCTCGAATCACTTTTTCCAGATCAGCTGAATTCATTTGTGCCGCCACCGCACGGTTGTTATAGGCATCGGCATAGGATGGATTGAGTAAAATCGCTTTGTTGTAGTCCCTAATTGCCGGTTTCAACAACCCGACAGCTTGCTTGGCCGCACCCCTGTTGATGTATGCCGTATCACTGTCGGGATAAAAGTAAATGACTTTGCTGTAGTCTGCAATGGCTTTTTCATATTGCTCCAAGGCTTGATATGCCAGTGCCCGGTTAAAGTAGGCTTGAGCATATTCCGGCTCAATGGAAATAGCCTTGTTAAAATCTTGTATCGACTCCCCTGCTTTACTGGTACTTAAATAACAGGCACCCCGATTTACATAGGCGACGGCAAAATCCGGCTTCAAGCGAATGGCTTCGGTAAAATCGCCAATGGCACCTACCCAATCCTGCAATAATTGCCGCACAGTGCCCCGATTGTTAAATGCCATGAAATAATCTTTCTGAAACCGAATCGCTGTATCGTAATCCTCTAAGGCTTTATCATGATCACCGACAACCTGGTAAGCAATGGCTCGGTTGAAATAGCCACTGGCATGATCAGGGTTGATGAGCACGGCACGACTGAAATCGTCTATCGCTCCGGTGTTATCCTTGCGCTCTAATCGGGTGACGCCCCGGTTGATATGGGCGTCAAACTCATTGGGAGAGATTTTGATAGTCTGATTGTAGTCTTCCGCCGCACCGACGGGATCGCCTAACAATTGACGAATCAATCCTCGGTTATAATATGCATCGGCATCATTGTGTGCGACGGTAATTGCGTTGCTGAAATTGTTAAGTGCGCTGCGCAAATCACCTTGCGCGTGATTTAATTTACCCAGATTGTAATAAGCAACATTGAGACCCGGTTCAATTTCCACCGCCTTGTAGTAATCGACATACGCACCTTTTACATCTTTTAATTCTGCCCGTATATTGGCTCTGTTGTTAAACGCTACAGCATTTTTTCGATCCAACTCAATGGCGCGATTGAAATCCTGTACGGCTTGACTCAAATCACCGGCCAACTGATGAGCAACACCACGATTGCTGTAGATATAGGAACTACGGTTTTGCTCCATCTGCAACACTTTTGAGAAGTATTCAATTGCCTTACCGGTGTCCATTACGTCCTTCTGCAAGTACAACCAGGCCATACTAAAGTACAATTCCGGGATCAACTCTAGCGCCTCGGAAGATTTAGCTAAACTCAGCGTCTTATGGTAAAAGTCTAATGCAGTTTCGAAGTGTCCGCCTAAGTAATACACTTGGGCCAAGATGAAACTGGCAAATAAATCGGCATGCTTTTGATAATCGGCAAGATTTAACTCCAACAAAGCGGCAGGAGAACGTAGCTGGGTGCGATGCCTTTGTCCTTTTTCAAACTTAGCGATACTGAACATGTCAACGTGGGGGTGATAGACACTGAGTTGGACAGACTGATCGGATCTCCTACCCCACACCACAATAGCCGCATTATATCTTTGAGCCAAATCTTCCGCAGATTTGGTGTGTAAAACACGGCTCTCACCACGGTAGATAAGCTCCGGTCCGGCCACACCATTGCCCTCTGCCGCACGAAGTATGGCATTTCCCAATACCTGGCCCAAAGCAACACTGTTGGCATCTACTGTAGTGCCGGTGGAAATCCCGGCCAATACCAAAGGTGTCACCGCTGCGGCATGGCGCCCGGACTCCGGCGACACCAGGGTATCCGGTATGTTTAATTCCATATCAAAACGACTATACATATAAACGGTTAATGCTGAACACACGAACAGGACGGGTACCAACAACAGTAACCATTTTAAGGACGGCGGTGAGCGTTTGGTGTGGTAGTCGCTCAGAGAATTGATAGGATCCATAGCGTTATTTTCCCGCTATGCGGAGAAAATATAAAGTGTGAATAATACCGCGGTCCACTGTTATTTTTATTTTAATAACATACAGTTAGGATTGAGCACCGATTTTTGCCTATGGCAGTCCGGAGTGTGACAAAACATCGGGGACCTTTTGATCACATTTCTCCCCAAACAACCGGTTGTGCACCACGGCGGTTGGGGTGAACCTTTTCCCCTTTTTGTAAAGCCCAGTTAACTGAAGCCTTGACTAACAAATCATTCCCGCAGTTTAAGTAGGCTTCGGCCATATCGAGATTGCCAAGACGATTCAAGGCACTTACCAAACTATTGACCATTTCGTCTTTGCCCAGTCCGATAATAGCAAATGCGGCGTTTTCGGCTCTCGCATAGTCGTTCGATTCCAGATCCTTCAATAGCACAGCCTCTGTGGTTGGCCAATTTGCCAGTAACTCACCTTTGGCTCGTTTCGCCACTTGAAAGTGCACCAGCTCCTCATCGGATCTTGGTGTCCAGTTTATGGAATCGAGCACGATTCCCGCCTGCTTGCCTATATACCAATCCGGCAGTACAGGAATCATATGACTCAGCGCATCTTTGCCCATTTCTTTTATGGCCGCCGTGGTAGCCAATAATACTTCAGCCTGGTCGTTGAGGTTTTTTTCCTGTTTGGATTCTTCCATATACTGTAACAAAAAAGGAATGGAACGCGGATCCCGCAGCCCCCCCAGTGTTCTGGCTATCTGTAATTTAACCGGACTGTCCTGTTTGGACATTTCCTGCATAAGTGCATCCACAGCAGCCTGCCCCACATCCAAGCATTTACTCCATTCGCGATTAATAACGCAGGACCAGCCTTGCTGCTTTTCGTCTTTAGGTTTCCAATCCATACTCAACAGTGCTTTGCCGGCGGCCACACGAACGCGATTCACTTCGTCGGATTCCACCCGTAACAACAACGCATCAACTGCTTGCCGGCTACCTATCTTGCCCAGAGATTCTGCAGTTTTTTCTCGAACACCTTCATCAAAATCGCTTAAGGCTTTGACCAATAAATCGGCGCTACGAGGGTCTTTGGCATCACCCAATACTTCCACGACTGCCGTTCGCACTTTAGGATCTTTATCATTTATAACATCCATCATGGGTTCAATCGCTCGATGATCCTGGAAAGCCCCCAGAGTTTTGACCACATATTCGCGCACGTGGGCATTGTTGGATTTCAGCGCATGAACCAAAGGCGCAATGGCTTTGGGATCTTTAATTTTTTTCAAGGCTTCGGCGGCCGCTTCGCGCACATCAGCTTCCGGGTCCTCCAGTGCCTGTATCAACGGAATGGTGGCTTTCGGATTTTTCATTTCTCCCAAAAGGCGTGCCGCCACCACCCGGACATTGCGATTATTATCGCCCAATGCGGATATGATGGGATTCAGCACTTTACTCCCGCCTGCCTTACCTACCGAATCCAGTTCTTTCTGTAATACGACGCTCGCCTCTTCGCGTACTTGTTGACTGCTGTTGTCTAATGCCAACATGAGAGCGGGTATAATTCCAGCGCTTTTAATCCGGCCCAAGGCTTTCACGGCTGCCAAGCGTACCGATTCGGATCCATCCTGCAGTGCATCAGACAGCGGTTTAACAGCATCCTCGTCTTTGATAGCCGCCATAGTCTCGACGACGCGAATTTTAATATTCGAATCTATGCTGTCAGATTGTAGTTGCTCTGCCAGAGGGGCGATGGCAATGTTACCCAAGGCAATACATTGATCCCATTTTCTTTGCGAAACGCAAAACAGGGCTTTTTGCCGGTCATCTCCCGGCTTCCAGTTCAACTGCTTTAAAGCATCCCCCACTTCTTTGCGTATATCACTATCCGGGTCCGTCATCGCCAGCAACAAGGGCTGGATTGCAATTTTACCCAGCGCCACACATTTGTCCCATTCCCGTAGCGCAGCACAGTAGCGTGCCTGGTCCATTTCAGATTCCGGAAACCAAAACAACTTACCCAAAGATTCCGCCGCCGCAAAACGAACTTCCGAATCCTGATCATCCATCGTTTTAATCAGAGGCTTTACCGAATGGGCACTGCCTGCCTCTCCCAGCGCCACAGCAATGCCATAGCGAATGCGCGGATTGCTATCCGTTAATCGTGTAATTAAGTGTTTAACCGTTTTTAAGTCCGTGAACCGACCCAACGCTATGGCCGCTTCTTCACGGACATCCCGACGCTCATGGTTTAATGATTGTATTAGGGGATCCACCGCACGGGGATCATTGATCGCACGAATGGCGGTGCTGGCTGCATCACGTACTGCTTTTGAACTGTCATTTTGCGCTTCGATGAGCGGTACAATCGCGGTGTGGTGTTTCAATGTACCTAATAAACGAGCCGCAATACTGCGTATATAGGCGTCTTCATGTTTTAGTGCAGCTAGAATGGGTTTATGGTGTGACGGATCGTTCATTTGCGCAACAACCGTCACGGCCTGCTGCAAAGCCAGCAAGGCACCGTCGGAGATCTTAATATCGCCTTCAGTCAGGCCATTAAATAACACATTAAAATAACGCAAATCTCGAGATTTGGTTAAAGACACGACAGTATCATTCAAACTCTTGGATGCCGACTCGCTGACAAATTTTGCTTCATCACCAAGCGCGCCCAGCAAAGGCTTAACGGCCAAATAATCTTTTAATTTCCCTAAAGACCGAGCCGCGGTTTCTCGTTCCACCCAACTGCTGGAATGTAAGGCGTCGGATAAGGTTTTTACGGCACGCGGATCTCTAAGACGACCCAAAGATTCCAAAGCCAGTAAACGCTCTCGCTTGTCGCCCGAATTTGCAATATCAACAATTTGTTCCACATTTCGATTGGATTCATAGCGCTTAATTTTGGTTTTTGTTGCTAATTTTGCCGGGCCGGAGCCACACGCGGAAAGCAGAAAAACCACACACAGAATCCAAGCAAACTGTACCGTTTGAACCGAACGTGTCATTCCCTTAAGCTGTAATGCGAACCTCAACAATCTGTCCCCCTATCAATTCAGATCCCCGGTGTGAATACTCATTGCGAATTCGGAAAAACTGCCAGGACAACTGGAACAGGCCACCGGCCAACTCTCGCGGTAGCCAATTAATGATGTCTGTGAAATTGGTGGAGCTTATAGGAACAATCGAGTCACCCTGAATGCGCCTACATCCTGCATCGATCCCCGAACAGAACGGCTCCTAAACTGAGTATGCACGTTGGCACATTATAAAACAATAAGTTACAAATGCAAAAAAACTACTTCAAACTTCACGAAAATAGTTTTATCCAATTGTTTTTAATAGTCTTTTTTACCTCGATTACGGGCTTTTCGGTGATTTGACCGGTTGACTTCCGGCACTGTTGCCCGGGATCTCCAATACCTGTTGCAATTGAGATTTCTCCTCAGCCAGTTTCAAAACCCGTAAAATCCGACTTTGCAAATCGGCAACGACCTGACGAATCTCGCAATCTTTAAACAATCCGTTTCTATACCAGAACAAGGCTTGTTTGTAATCAGCATCAACCAATATACCGTTTTCGTACATATCGCCAATTTCCCGATCGGCAACACAGTTACCCAGATCCGAAGCCAGCAAAAACCATTTTAGTGCTTCTGCACGCGTTTGCTCCAAGCGGGTATCGTCCAACTTTGCTTTAGCAAGGCGTTTGTACCTGGAAGCATTCATCAACGCTGAAGAAGCCCGCTCACGCTCATCACTCTGTCCATACATCAAGGGATGTTCTTCTTTGAAACGACCTAATTTTTCGTATTGTTGTGACCAGTAGCCCTGATTATACATTTGCGACAACGTACGATGAAACACCGGCCACAAACGTTTGCTCTGTGTTTTGTCCAGTTTTTCGGCATTGATAATCCAATCGCGCTTGAATGTGTTCCAATTCATGGATGCCGGCCATTTCGCTGTGGGAACCTTGTTTCGATAAAACCATTGACGCTTATTAATAAAAACGTCCCGCTCATCAACCAACATTAATGAAATCAAATGGGGATCCTGACATCTCGACTTTATAAAACCCAGTTCGGATTCCACCGCTTTCAATGCCTCGGATTCCGGGTTGTAGTTGTTATAATCCATCCCCAAAATGTTGAGCTGCGTCCTTGCCAGCCAGTAACGCAGACGGCATTCTTGCGCCAGTGGAATATTGTTTTTTGAAATAGCCAGTTGAGTGCGTATCGTTTCCAAGGAGCGGGTGTATTGGACTTGCAGTAATTTAGCCTCAGCGGGACGTACAGAAATCCGTTGTTGAAAGTCCAGCACCTCGCTTATAGAGAAGGCACTGAGATTGTTAATAATCATTGTCTCCACAATATCCCCAACGGCTGCCATGCTCGGTTCCTTGGTAGCAGTCGCATCCTTGGGTTTGTCGGTGTCCGCGCCGGTCTTAACGGCGTCGGGTTTTGTGATTTCGGGTTTACCTATGGCGGAGTTTGCATCCGGAGTGTCTGGCCCGGCTTCAACAACACCCGCATTGTTGTTTGTAATTGCACTGGTTTGCATGGTAATGGAAATTTCCCCACCTTCCAGAACCTTGAATAAGGGACGGGATATGACTTGCGTTTGGTACCCGGTTTTAACAAACACGTAAACCACCGGTGGCGGCCCCACTCGCACTGCCCGATGTAAACTGTTCGTCTCCAAACGTTCAAATACCTTACCCTCGCTATTGCTAATCCCTACCACACGAACGCGATCATCGGGGGTATGAATCAAAAAATCCCACTGAGCCGCCGGATTCATTTGCAACAAATATAACAAGCCCGCTTCTGCCAGCGTTTTGTTGGGTTTGTTCACGGTATATTGGCCGGATAAGTCCATCAGCCGTGAACTGATGATCAATACACCCGGAAGTGCTTTGCCGTCAGAGCCTGTAACACGAAGGACAGCATCACCTTGGCGTGAGTTTTCCGGGCTGGGCACCACTTTTCGTTGCTCTACCTCTGTGGTTTCCTCGGAGGTATCTCCCGGCTCCTCGGTGGTGGCACAGGATACCAGCGTTACTATAATAGCCGTCGACCACAGAGTGAGGAGTAGTCTGCAAGTCCGGCTTTTTATAAGGTTGATCAAACTCATAGTTCCTGCGCGAAAAATCCGATTTGGCTAGCCCCGATTATAACCGATACAGCACAATCGTGCAGACTGCTGTTTCTCCCGGATAGAGAAAACAACCGTATTGAACTGAAGTTTGCGATTATTGTCAAAGGACACCGCGAGGTCCAGACGGTACCTCGCGAAACTTGGCGCTGGTCAGGGAAAGTTTAGGTGGGAGGAGTTTTAGCCTGATCTTTGACCTGTTCATACCACAGATCATGATGCTGTTTAACCCAATTACTGTCCACTTCTCCACTTACCATGGCATCCAAAGCCCCCTCGACGCCAACTGAGGCTAAATAGACGTGGACAAAGAAAAATCCTATGACAACCACTGCGCTAATACTGTGAACCCAGTGGGCGTCCTGCATTAATACGCGTCCTTGTTCAAAATTTGGAAAGTCCAACACCAAACCACTGCCACTCAAAACCAAGCCGCCTAATACTGCCACCCAAAACCAGGCTTTTTGACCGGCATTGAATTTACCGGAACTGGGGTGTTCCCCGCCCAGATAGCCTCCTGCTTTAGCGAACCACGCTCCGTCCACCTTCATATTAAACACACTGTCTTTGACAAAATACAAAAACAGTAAGATAACAGCAATGATAAATACCGGACCCAGATAGTTGTGCAACAACTTGCATAACGTGGCGGTAACCGCAAAACCTTCCGGACCCAGTATGGGAATCAAAACCCAACGACCATACAGCAAAATTAAACCCGTTAACGCCAAAATGACAAACAAACCGGCAGCAAACCAATGAACATAGCGTTCGGCTTTTGTGGTTCTTTGGATGGTACTACCGGTTTTGGAACCTTGGATTTTTATTTGACCCACGACCAGATAGTACACTACAAACGCCAGGATAATCGCACTGAAAATTATACTGCTGTAAGGCACCAAGGTATCTGACCGATACTGACGCCACTCTTCGCCCTGCGTGCTGATGAGGACACCCCGCTCGATGCCCTGGATCTGAGTCTGTCCTTCTACGGCACCATCACGTTGGCGTATATCACGCCAAAGTTGAGCACCCGGATTGGGATTGGTAACTCCCTCTGTCACGGCTTCTATGGCGTAGGGAATTAAAGGCAGTATAGCCAGACACATCATCACTAAAAATGTGTTACGTATTACTCTCCGTGAGAGACCTTTACGCCTGATACCTTTATCGGGCGTACGATTCACTTCACTCATTGTATGCATGCCTGTCCACCCTTATGTCCGTTCCAGCCCTTATTTTCCTTTATAAGCGATACCCCAGCCCCAGGCGCCTGTACCGGCACCCCGATAGGTAACACGCTCTCTGTAAACATCCGATACTTTGTCGCTGTCTCCGGCCAATAACGCTTTGGTTGCACACATTTCAGCACAAATGGGTAACTTACCTTCACTAAGGCGATTGCGACCGTACTTTTTATGTTCCGCATCGGAATGGTCAGGCTCTGGTCCTCCGGCACAAAAAGTACATTTGTCCATTTTTCCGCGTGACCCGAAAGCCCCGTCCCCGGGAAACTGTGGCGCACCGAACGGGCAAGCGTAAAAACAATAACCACAGCCTATACACAGATCTTTGTTGTGCAGTACCACACCATCATCCGTGGTATAGAAACAATCCACCGGACAAACGGCAGCACAGGGCGCATCCGAACAATGCATGCAGGCCACCGAAATTGAGCGCTCACCGGGGGAACCGTCATTGATAGTGACCACTCGACGCCGGTTCATACCCCACGGCACTTCATGTTCATTTTTACATGCGGTTACACAGGCATTACACTCAATGCACCGTCCGGCGTCACACAGAAATTTCATTCGAGCCATTTCTTATCTCCTCACCCTGATTCCAGACCCAGGTTCAAGCGCGGCTTATGCGGCATAAAGAAGCTTTTGTTTCCTGCATTTGAGTCACCGAGTCATACCCATAAGTAAACGCAGTATTGCAAGCCTCTCCCAATACATACGGATCGCTTCCTTTAGGGTACTTACTACGCAAATCCTTACCTTGGAAGTGACCACCAAAATGAAAGGGCAGCCAAACCACGCCTGGTACGACACCGTGCTGAGTTATTTTTGCTTTAACCTTGATTTTGCCTCCCTCCGGTCCTTCCACCCAAATCATGTCACCGGGGCGTATTCCATTGTTATTGGCATCGACAATATTAATTTCCGCAAACATATCCTGTTGCAACTCAGCCAACCACGGGTTGGAGCGGGATTCGTCCCCACCCCCTTCGTACTCAACCAACCGTCCGCTGGTCATGATCAACGGATAGTCCTTGGAATAATCTTTCGCCTGTATGGATTGATAACGCACAGGTAAGCGGTAGAAAGATTTGCGATCTTCATAGGTGGGATACTTTTCCACTAAATCGCGCCGATTGGTATACAGGGCCTCCCGGTGAATGGGAACAGGATCAGGAAAGGTCCACACAATACTGCGCGCCTTGGCATTACCAAACGGCGCACAACCGTGTTTTATGGCCACTCTCTGGATGCCACCGGACAAATCTGTTTTCCAGTTTTTGCCTTCAGCCGATGCCTTTTCCGCGTCGGTCAGGTCCTTCCACCAACCCAGTTTTTTCAACATGTCAGCAGTGAATTCGGGGTATCCATCCTTAATCTCTGAGCCTTTGCTATAGGCTCCTTTTGCCAGTATATTGACGCCGTCGTGTTCCACCCCAAAGCGTGCTCTAAAGGTCAATCCCCCTTTGGCTACGGGCTTGCTCATATCGTACAGATTGGGAGTACCCGGATGTCCCATTTCCGCCGTACCCCAACAAGGCCATGGCAATCCAAAATATTCACCATTGCAAGGGCCACCCTGAGCTTCCAGCGAGGTATAATTAAAAGTATGCCAGTTCTGCTGCTGTTTTTTCATGCGTTCGGGACTTTGTCCGGTGTAACCGATAGTCCACATACCTTTATTGAATTCCCGGGTGACATCTTCAATTAGAGGTTCTTCACCGTTTATTTTGATGTTTTTAAACAATTGCTCGGAAAAACCCAGCTTTTTGGCAAACTTGTATATGATGGTGTGATCCGGCAAGGATTCAAACAAGGGATCAAATACCTTGTCTCGCCACTGCAAGGAACGATTGGAAGCGGTAACGGACCCATAGGTTTCAAACTGAGTCGCCGCGGGTAATAAATACACCCCGTCTTTGCGGTCGTGCATAACTGCGCTGACGGTAGGATACGGATCTATCACCACCAGGAGATCAAGTTTTTCCTGAGCCTGCTTCATCTCCGGCCCTCGCACTTGGCTGTTTGGCGCATGGCCCCACATAAACACGGCCTTAAAATTGTCTTTTTGAGCAATCTTATCCTTATCTTCCAACACTCCATCTATCCAACGGGAAACTGGGATACCTTTGGTGTTCATGGGTTTAACCGGCTTACCCTTAGCTTCTTCGTAACTGCCTTGGTCAAAACGGGATGAAATCCATTCGTAGTCCAGATCCCAAACTTTACTCCAGTGTTTCCAAGCCCCTTCAGACAGTCCGTAATAACCCGGTAGCGAATGGCTCAAAACACAAAAATCCGTGGCACCTTGTACATTATCGTGGCCGCGAAAAATATTGGTTCCGCCTCCACTGACCCCCATATTTCCCAATGCCAATTGGAAGTTACAGTAAGCACGGGTATTGTTATTGCCAATCGTGTGTTGTGTTCCACCCATACACCAGATAAACGTTCCGGGTCTATGATCCGCCATCAGTTTGGCTGCTTTCTTAACCAGGGCTTCGGGCACTCCTGTTACTTTCTCCACTTCGTCCGGCGTCCACTTCATGACTTCTTTTTGGATTTGATCCATGCCGTAGACACGCTGCTGAATAAATTTTTTATCTTCCCAGCCGTTTTTGAAAATATGCCACATCATTCCCCAAACAATGGGCACATCGCTGCCAGGGCGTATTTGTAAAAACACATCGGCATGCGCCGCTGTCCTGGTGTAACGTGGATCAATAACAATCAAAGGCGCATTATTTCTTTCCTTGGCGCGGAAAATATGTTGCAAAGATACCGGGTGGGCTTCGGCGGGATTCCCGCCAATTATCAATATGGCTTTGCTATTGTGAATATCGTTGTAGGAGTTGGTCATGGCGCCGTAGCCCCATGTATTGGCTACGCCGGCTACGGTAGTGGAATGACAAATACGCGCCTGATGGTCCACATTGTTAGTGCCCCACATGGCCGCGAACTTGCGAAACAAGTAGGCCTGCTCGTTATTAAACTTCGCTGAACCCAGCCAAAATACCGAGTCCGGTCCCGACGTATTACGAATTTCCAGTAATTTGTCGCCGATTTCATTGATAGCCTGATCCCATGAGACTTTAGTCCACTTTCCATTAACCAGTTTAGTGGGATACTTTAGACGCCGTTCGCCATGGCCGTGCTCGCGTACGGAAGCACCCTTCGCACAATGTGCGCCGCGGTTAAAAGGATGATCAAAAGCCGGTTCCTGTCCCGTCCATACACCGTTTTCCACTTCAGCGTATATACCGCAACCCACCGAACAATGTGTACATATTGTTCGAACTGTTTTGCTTTCTCCGGATTTTTTGGCGGCCGCAGGAGACGCAGCCTGTGCGTTTTGCATCATACCTAAAGGCATACTACTGACTGCGGCCAGCCCACCTACGGAGAGTCCGGAGCGTTTGAGGAAATCGCGCCGATTTAATGCCGTTGCGGTTTGTGTTGACCCGGAGCGCACTTGGGCTCCGGACGACTTCTTTACCAACTTCATGGACGGCCTCCTTGTTCGTGCACCGCACCCATCCACCCTACTTCGGCTTACAGTGCAATGTGTTCAGAGTTTAACCTTGATACTTAATACACTTCTCCCTGCCTGCTGACTTTTGTTACTGTTGCAAAACTGCCTTATTCGTTCAAACTATCATAGTAACGTTGCACGTGTTCGGTGAGTTGATAACCCTTGGAAGTCGGAGGATCGATTTTCGCCTGGACGGGCGCCTTCCTGTTGTTGTCATTGCCCAGTAAGCGAGCGGAAGCTGCACTGACAGCGGTAGCACCACCGACGGCAACCATTCCTGCCAAAAACGCGCGGCGTTGTTGTTCTTTGGATTGAGGCGTTGACGGCGTTGCAGATTTTGAAGACTGACGTTTTCCCATTTTGCGCTCCTTGTTAGCCCAAGCCTGGTTTCATTGTGTTACCAAGGCACAGCTTAAAACGAATGTCGTGACCCACATTGAAGTATTCAACCAAGTCGATCACTGGGGTAGTACTCTATGGTGGGTAATCAAACCACTGCTGTTCTATCAGCATGAATTGCCGGCCGACATCCGCCACCGCTTGATAAAATTCTGATGATTCCGCCTCTCTCAAATCGTCAAAAAATCGGCGCATCCATGACAGTACAAATGTCTCAACAAACTCCTGTTCTTGCTTAAAGGATAGTCTAGATTCTGTGATTATCACACTCATTGTTTCACAAAGTGCGGCCACATGGTCCTCCGGTTCATTTACCCCCTGCTGACGAGATAAACCCATTTCCTGCAGCCTGTTGCGCAAACGTGCCAAAGGTTTCTCCATAAGAAAACCGGTCAAATACCACGATGCGTAGGGAAGCAATTCGCCTCGCCCTAAACCAATAAACAGGGCAAAATATTCTGCTTCAATTTGCTCGGCACTATGCGCCTCTGCAGCCTGTACTAAATTGTTCCACGCAGCATTCATGGCGGAGCTTGTCGCGGAGTTTTTTGATGCGTTCTCAACGTCGTTTGCGTGCAACGCCCGAACGGTCGCTAACAAAGCCGGTGTAGGCGGTGACACCAATAAGGCCGCCAACAGTCTGTACACACCGGCCCTGACCAAATGTTCAGACCCCGGCGTCTTTGATGGCTGCTCTGATCCAGCCGCAGAGCTTGACTCTACTATCATCTCTTCTGTCATGGGACTTCCCGGCTCATGCCCAGTTCTTCTTCAAACATATCCTTAACGCGGCAATCTTCACACATTTTCAGGCGCTGTAAGGCCTGTCCTTGAAACATGGCATGCTGCTTTAACTTTAAGGTCATCTGCTCAATGATGCGTTGGCTGGCAAAGGCTTTCCCGCATTTGATGCATAAGAAAGGCTCCTCTTCGTTCAAAATTCGCTTGCTCTCCCGTTGGGCTCGATCAAACAAATAACGCGGCGACGGACCGATTGCGTCCTCAGGACATGTGCGGGCACATAGGCCGCATTGAACGCAATCGGCCTCCACAAACTTAATTACCGGATGATCCGATGCCGCAATCAGGGCGTTGCCTGGACACTGCCAGACGCACGCCATACAGAAGGTACAACGATTCTTATCCAGCCAAACTTCGCCAAATGGTGAACCAATCGGTAATGATACCAAGGGTCTGGGTGTTGTTGCATTTTGGTACAAATGGTCCAAAGCTCTGTGCAAGACTTCTCGTTTGCTGTTGCTGCTGAAAAACTCCGCCGGGTTTAGCGCCTTGTTCTCCGGTTCGGCGGCACACAATGCCGCCCAGCCCGATTCATCCATTTTATATTGTAAAACCGAGTCATCAGAATAACCCAGAGAATGCAGCAGGGTTCCCATAATCAGTAGTTGATTATCAAGCTCTTTTAATACCGATGCGGCGGTATGTGGTGTTGCCAGTAGTACCACTTGAACCGCGCCGTAGGCCAAAGCCGCCAGACACACATCCATTCCCACGACACCCAATTCTTCTATTTCCAGAGGAATCATGTTTTCCGGCCAGTGACCCACTACTTTATTGAGCGTTTCCTGACCGACTTCGGTATCGTAAAAAATCAAACGAGGATTTTCTCCTCCATGACGACGATACGCTTCTAATGCGGTATGTACCCGCAGCAGCTGATCTTCCAGACTGGGATAGGTATAACGAATCGCACCGGTAGGACAGGCCGAGGCACAACTTCCCGCCCCCTGACACAAATAAGGATCCACGTGAATGCCATTACCTAGAGTGGAAATCGCGTTAGCGGGACATACGTTGATGCATTGCGTACACGCTGTAATTCCGCTACGGCTGTGAGCGCAAATTTCCGGGTCGTAGTTAAAATACTTTGGCTTCTCGAATTCACCTACCATTTCACACACCCTATCCAATACTGCATCAGAATAGGCTGCTAACTTAGTGTATCCCTGCGGTGGTAACTGGGCGATAAAAAATTCCCGATCGCTCAAATCAACAACCAAGTCTACTGTTGCTTCGCTGGTTAATAAGTCCTGTAGACCAAACGAACCTTTAGGGGTGGAAAACGTGAATTGAAACCGCCCCAAGTATCCAACCAATCGAAGATCGCTGCAGAGAAAACTTTTTTCCAACACGGTTTTGCTTCGATTATAGTGAGTGACGCTGATAGTCTCCCTGTCAGAGGAGCTTTCGACGCCAAGCAAAGTGCAATGCAAGCCACCTTGGACCAACTTGTCCACCACCGCCTCTAACAGCGCGCTATCGGTTTGGTGTTTATCCGACAGCACCACTACCCAACCGCGTGATACATATTCAACTACCGTGGCTGCTTGACTCTGCAATTGCGCCACGGCCGTCAGAGAGTGCTGTAATGGCTTATCTTGGTAGGTGCGTTCAAGCACATCATTAAAAGGTTCTATTTCAAGCATCAGTTTTTTGAATTAACTCCACTTTGTTGACAGGGTCTACATCATCTTCAGATACACTTGGAGCAAGCAATTCCACCGGATCTTGTAATTCCTCCCGGTCCTCGTCTGCCGGGTCTTCCCGGGTTTCCTCGTCCCGAATTTTCGCTTCTTGTTCCTGAGACTTAGCCTCATCCTCTTTTCGTTTGGATTCAAACCGCAATCTCTCTCTCATTTCCCATGGAATCACATCCCCCAAGGGGGCAAACTGGGTATAATCTTCATCGTAATCGTTGAGACCGTCTGTCACATTAAACACCGGCATGGCAAATAATTTTCGCAAGGCACGGCGACGCAATGGTTCACTGACTTTCGGTGACATAAAACCACTGTAATCTGAATGCTCACCAAGACTCTCGATATCCGGCATATCCGCATCGCTCGGTTCTTCGGGCAGCTCTGATTGGGATAGCTCTGATTGGGATAGCTCTGATTGTGAGAGCGCTGACAAAGCGGGCTCCCCTGATGACACCTCGGCTGCATGAATATCGGTGCTTGCCCTTAACCCGGCATTCGCCTTTGTTGGTAGCGGCTCTTTTGGCGTCAATTGTTGATGATGCGATTTGCGCCGACTCCAACGCCTCAGAAAATCCTCTTCCACGTCATCCGGAGGGTCTATGTCAGACTGGGGTACATCTTTCATTCACTGCCGGCCTCACTCCAGTTTTTTCGTCGCCGCTTTTTACGCTGCGTGGGTATGTAATTTTCAAGCACAAATTGTTCGAGCAACAAGTACAATTCCGGCGGCATACTGACAGAAAACACTTGTTCATCGACTTCCATATAAGAAGCCGCTTCATCGTAACTTAAGGTAACCAGAAAAGGAGGGATAGGGCCGTCATTGATTTCCGCGGTATTCTCTGTAGTTTCACTGTGACAAATGACGAATACCTTAGGTGTTTCTGACATGAGATTGTGATAGTAACTATCGGCATCATCGGTATAAAGGGAAATACTGAGACCGGCACATAGATATTGAGATTGAGGGGAATCATTACGTAATGCGCGGGAGTCGTCTCCGGACACTGAATGGTAGTCGGCGTTACTGTTACTACTACCGTTTGCACTTGCACCAGCACTGTTGTCACTGTTTCCGGAGTGTTTCATTGAGTCGAGATGTTCGCCGACCAGTACCGCTCCCGCTTCCCACTGCCCGGACGACCAGGGGCTGGCGGATACCCGGTAATCCATAACAACACACACGGGTATGGCCTTCCGGCTTTCTGGGGAGATTTGGGGACTGGTCGTATTGTAGATCAATTTTTAATCCACTCTTTTGTAAGACGCGTCTAAAATCAGTATAGGAGTAATTTCCGGGAATGAAAGTTTTTTGTGGATTTACAAATCCAACAGCATGTGCTTAGCTTAAATAAATGACGCATTGGCTTTCTCAATGAACTGACCGGTATGAAATGGGTACAACTCCATCTATAGCCTCACCCAAACCGCTGCAGGACCGATTCGGACGCCACATCAACTATCTCCGTGTCTCTGTCACTGACCGATGTGATTTTCGCTGTATTTACTGTATGAACGAAAAAACTCAATTCACGCCTCGCAGTTGTATTCTAACGTTGGAGGAAATTGCGTTTATCATTCAGGCATTTTCGCTACTGGGCGTAAGTAAAGTGCGCATTACGGGAGGCGAACCTTTGGTTCGCAACAATCTCTCCTGGTTAATAAAGGAAATCCAAACCTTTCCCGAACTTAAAGAAACCGTATTAACCACCAATGGCTCACAATTACAGCGATTGGCACCGGAACTGCGACAAGCGGGCATAAAACGAATCAATATCAGCCTGGATACCCTGCGTCCGGAACGCTTCAAAAAAATCAGCCGTATCGGTCATTTAGAGACTGTGTTGCACGGGATAGAAACCTGCAAACAACTGGGGTTCCAACGCTTACGCCTTAACACCGTCATCATGAAAAATATTAACCATGATGAAATCCTGGATTTGGTGCACTTTGCAATTCAACAAAAAATCGATATTGCCTTTATAGAAGAAATGCCCCTAGGCAATCTGGAGGAACGCAATCGCGCGGATACCTTCTACAGCAATTCACAGATTAAGCAGGATTTAGAACAAAGGTTTACTCTACACACGTCCACGGCATCCAGCGGCGGTCCGGCAAAATATTTTCAGATTGAAAACAGCAACAGCAAAGTAGGATTTATCTCTCCTCACAGTCATAATTTTTGTCAACAATGCAACCGGGTGCGCCTGACTACGGATGGACGCCTGCTTTTATGTCTGGGTCAGGAGCATTCGGTGGATTTGAAAGCCATTGTACGTGCTCATCCGGGACGAATGGATGTGCTGCAAAAAGCCATTGTGGCTGCTATGGCCGTTAAACCGTTTGGACATGAATTCAATTTAAACCAACCGGTTGTTATTTCCCGCCATATGAATGTTTCCGGTGGTTAGTCCATGACGGTCTCCAGAAAAAACCGTAAACCCCAATTGAGCCAGTCCGGCCTCAGTCCAACTCACTGCGTACAAGCAATGGACGAGCAAGGAGATTTTCGGGAAGTCCAGGTTGCGGGTGAATCACCTTTGACACTGTATGTAGATGGCAAAGAAATTGTCACCTTGATGACTCTGGGGACCCACCCGGAAGCCTTGGCCTTGGGGTATTTGCGCACGCAACGGTTTATTGAGCGCCTGGAACAAATCAAGTCAGTGGACGTTAACTGGGACACCGAGTCGGCCCATGTGTGCACCTGGGATGGTGTTGATGGCTGGGATGAAAAACTGAAAAAACGCACAGTTACCACAGGCTGCGGACAGGGTACGGTTTTTAGCTGTACTCTGGACAAGCTTTACAACACCAGACTGCCCCGAGTCAGCATTCATCAAAGCCGGATTTATTTCTTGTTGGAAAACATTCGAAGTCATAATGAAATCTATAAACGCGCCGGCGCTGTACACGGTTGTGGATTATGCACCAATGGCCAAGTTTCTTTGTTCGTAGAAGATGTGGGTCGTCATAATGCCGCCGACGCCATTGCCGGATATATGTGGTTAGACGATATCCCGGGAGACGATAAAGTCTTTTATACAACCGGTCGTTTGACTTCGGAGATTGTCATGAAAGTCGCACTGATGCAAATCCCCATATTGTTATCACGTTCCGGTGTTACCCAAATGGGTTTGGAATTGGCGCAGGAGCTGGGCGTTACAATGATTGCCCGGGCCAAAGGAAAGCACTTCTTAGTTTATAATGGTAAGGAGAATATGATATTGGATCAAACCAAAGCATCCGCGACCAACACCCAACACGCGCCACACCCGGCCTAACAGTTATAATAACGATTGGGGGAACTATGTGTTGTGAAAGCAATCACTCGACTACAATAAAACAACCCGACGTTTTATTTTCCACAAGCGCTTTGCGCATACTTGCAGCTATCTTGTGCATATGGTTGCTTATTCCTGTGAGTATGGCTGAAACTCCGAAATCCGATTCTGTGATCCGCTTGGCTACCACCACGAGCACTGACAGTTCCGGTCTGTTAAAACATCTGATACCATCTTATCAGTCCGAAACCAATGATATTGTTCATGTCATCGCTGTGGGTACCGGTAAAGCCTTGCGTTTGTTACGCGAAGGTGATGTGGATGTGGTTTTGGTCCATGCCCGCTCGGCCGAAGAGCGTTTAATACAGGAAGGTTACGGCGTTAACCGCAAGGATGTCATGTACAATGATTTCGTTATTGTCGGTCCCCGGCATGATCCGGCCCAAATTCGCGCTAACCCCAATGCCGCACAAGCCTTACGGCAAATCATGATGGGAAAACACGCGTTTATTTCACGTGGCGACGACTCCGGCACCCATAAAAAGGAAACGTCTCTATGGAAGCAACTGGGTTTAACCCCGGTCGGACGCTGGTATCGTGAAGCCGGTCAAGGCATGGGTCGCGTACTGCAGATGGCAAGTGAATTGGATGCCTACACACTGACCGATCGCGGCACGTGGTTAGCCTACCTGGCAAAGAGTCCGCTGGAAATCCTGGTACAGGGAGACCAACACCTGTTCAATCCCTATGGTATTATTGCGGTAAATCCGCAAAAATACCCTGATGCCAACTACAAAGGCGCGAACCGGTTTATCCGCTGGATTACATCGCTTAAAGGGCAACAAATGATCGGAAGGTTTGCCATTAACGGAAAGCAACTGTTTATACCGATGGCCATGACCCAAAGAGCCCAAGTCAGTGAGCCATAAGCTTCATGGAATCATTGCGTGAAGCGAGCTGGAACGCTTTAGTTTTACTTTTCACCGGCGATACCGAATTATGGACTATAGTAGCCATTTCATTCAGCGTTTCCCTGCGCGCAATATTGATGGCCACGCCGTTCGCCCTCTGCGTGGCATTTGCCCTATCCCATTTGCATTTCCCCGGGCGCAAATTTCTTATCTCACTATTCAACACTTTGCTGGCACTGCCTGCTGTCATTGTCGGATTGACGGTGTACATGCTGTTGTCCCGCAACGGCCCATTGGGTGATTGGAAATTATTATTTACGCAAACCGCCATGATTATAGGGCAGTTCATTCTTTGTTTTCCCCTACTAGTGGCTGTCAGTCATTCGGCATTTAAAGCCGCAGATCAACGCGTATGGGAAAGTGCCAGAACACTTGGCGCCAAACCTTGGCAAGCCATGTTAACGTTAATGTATGAAGTCCGGTTTGGTCTTCTGGCAGCTATCCTGGCCGGTTTCGGCCGAGTGATCGCTGAAGTAGGCAGCTCTATGATGGTCGGAGGTAATATTGCCAACTATACTCGCAATATACCCACAGCCATTGCTCTGGAAACCAGTAAAGGTGCTTTTGCCCAGGGAATTGCGCTGGGCTTGGTATTATTGCTAGCCGCGCTGCTGTTAAATATTTTTTTGAGCTTCTTTCAAGAAAAAGGCGGAACCCCGCAGTGACAGCCTTAATTCACATTGAACATCTGCTTAAAACCAGAAGCCGCCACAGACTCCTGGATATAACAGGTTTCAAGATTCCGGAAAATACCTGCATGGTGCTAAGCGGTCGCAATGGCGCCGGTAAAACCACTTTATTAAAAATACTGGCCGGTCTGGAAGCACCGGACCAAGCAATGTTCCACTACCATGGCGTATCTCAGGACTGGCATTCACTGAGACCGACGCTGCTTCGTCATACCGTGTATTTGCATCAACACCCGTATATGTTTGACCGCAGTGTCTGGGAAAACGTCGCATATGGCCTTCGTTTTACCGCTTTGAACAAAACCCAAATCGATGAACAGGTGCAGCAGGCCCTTAACTGGGCGGGTTTGTCACACTTGGCGCAAAGAAACGCACAAAGCCTTTCCGGCGGAGAAAAGCAACGCGTGGCTCTCAGCAGAGCGCGAATTCTCGCCCCCAAACTTTTGCTTTTGGACGAGCCCATGGCCAATATGGACCGGGAATCCAGAGAGCAGACTATACAACTGATTAAGCGCCTTGAAGCTGAGGGAATCAGTTCCATTGTTACCAGCCATGAACCTCACTTCGCCCGGCAGTTCAGTCAAACCCATCGCCATCTATGTAAAACCGGTCCACAGCGCTATACTATCGTAGAACCATTTCTATACACGGGCCCACTAAACCCTTCGGCTGCGCCGGAAGAAAAAACCATTGTGGAAACGACAGCTGAAATGAGGCGATGGTTTGCAGTAGACCCGGCCAAACCCGCTTATACCGACAAAACAGAGATGACAACCGTTAATCTAACCAAACAAAAAGTCACTGCAGTTATCCTCGCAGGCGGCCGCGCCAGACGTATGGGGGGGCAGGACAAAGGTCTGATCCCCTTGCGTGGAACAGCCATGATCGAATACGTTCTGAATTCCGTTCAGCCTCAAGTGAAAACCCTATTGATCAACGCCAATCGGAATTTGGAGCAATATGGGCAGTACGGCTACGAGGTTGTGGAAGATATCATAGGCGATTATTATGGTCCCTTGGTAGGTATGGCCAGCGGGCTGCAGGCAAGTAAAACGGACTTGGTCGTTACCCTCCCCTGTGACTCACCATTATTGCCGGAAGACCTGGTTTCTAAACTGGTCAATACACTGGAACACAACGAGGCTGAGATAGCCGTAGCTCATGACGGCAACCGCATGCAACCGGTGTTTGCCTGCTTACGACGCTCCCTGCTGCCTGACTTGCTTCAATACCTGGAAGCCGGTGGACGCAAAATTGATACCTGGTATGCTCAAAAAAATACCGTTCTGGCGGACTTTTCCAAGGCTACCCAAGTATTCATCAACATTAATACCGAAGAAGATCAATGTGATATGGAAGCATTGCTCGAGCAACGGGAAAGCCACGCTTGAAACCGTGTTAGATCCTATGGGGGATTCAAACTGAATGAGTGATGACATCGTTGAGAATGTTTCCAGCAAGAAACGCAGCATCGCATCCTGTTGCTCCGATAGCATCGACCCCTCTTTATCTTTGTCACAGGCGCAGGAAAGAATACAAACCATTGCTCGTTCTTGCTTCCTTAACACTTTTATCCACAACACACTGTTACTGCCAATACGTGAGGCTTTAGGATACACCCTGGCTCATGATGTCAAAGCAATGTTTGATGTTCCGGCCCATACCAATTCTGCCATGGATGGATTTGCGCTAAACGGTGCCGCTCTGTCGCAACGCGACCAAAGACAATTTCTCATTGCCGGTACCGCCTTGGCGGGAAAGCCCTACCCCGACACCGTAAAACCGGGAAACTGTGTTCGTATAATGACAGGTGCAGCAATACCATCCGGTTGTGATACGGTGATTCCGCAGGAGTTAACGCAATGCGTAGACAATGTGGTCACAGTAGGAGCAGGACACCAATGCGGCGAAAATGTTCGCTATGCCGGTGAAGATTTGGCGAAAAATGATATTGCCATTCAAGCGGGTACTCCCATCACTGCGACAGAATTGGGTTTGCTGGCATCTTTGGGTACAACGCATATAGAAGTTACTCGAAAACCGAAGGTGGCTTTTTTTTCCACCGGAGATGAACTTAGACCGGTGGGCACCCGGTTGGGACCTGGTGAAATACACGACAGCAATCGATATACCCTCTATGGCATGTTGACTCGTTTGGGACTGGACTTGCAGGACTTGGGCGTCATCAAAGACAATCCAAGCGCTCTTAGAGCTGCTTTAGAGCACGCTAGCCGACATGCGGATGTGATTATAAGCAGTGGGGGGGTGTCAGTAGGCGATGCGGATTATATCAAAGATGTACTCGACGAAATCGGTGCTGTGGATTTTTGGAAAATCGCCATCAAACCGGGCCGCCCCCTTGCCTTTGGCACAATCAACGGGAAGCCGTTTTTCGGACTCCCGGGAAATCCGGTCGCTGTAATGGTCACGTTTTACCAACTCGTACGACCCGCACTGCTGACCCTTGCGGGCCTGAAAGCGAACCCCGCCATTCGGTTTAAAGTACCCTGCGCTTCCCGTTTAAAGAAAAAACCGGGACGGGTGGAATTCTATCGGGGTGTTTTGGAAAGTAATGAGCTCGGTGAAACCATTGTTCGCAGCAGCGGCAAGCAAGGCTCCGGCGTATTAAGTTCTATGAGCCGGGCCAATTGCTTTATCGTATTACCCCAATCTCAAGGCACTGTGGAACCCGGTGATCCGGTAGATGTAGAACCCTTCGAAGGTCTGGTATAACAGGCTCCGCCAAATCCCGGTCGGCTTTCGCCCTACAGTTTGAAGCAGGCATGACAAAGGGATATATCTTACTTTTGCACTATCCCGGTGTGGGATTCAATAAAATTGCAGATGGCGCCGGGATCATTGATATCAAGTAATGGCAAGTCCACGTCCATGCTTGGTACATCCGTGGCAATCGCGATTATATTAGGGTCCGAGAGATACAAAAATTCCTGCTCGGATTCTTGTCGATGCACTTCGATTTTCTCATGGGACTCGGTTTTAAATCCTTCGACCAAAACTAAATCCACCGTACTACAATCCAACTGTCGGAGCAGATACTCCAGATTGGGTTCTTCCTGGCGAACCGGATTTTCTACCATCAAAGCCCAACGCTTACGTGATGCCACCAAAACCTGCTGTGCACCGGTTTTGCGAATTTCGTAACTATCCTTTCCCGGTTTGTCTACATCAAACTGATGGTGGGCATGTTTAAGTACCGCGACGGCAATTCCCCGTTGCGATAAAACGGGAATTATATTGGTTAATAATGTGGTTTTTCCACTACCGCTGAATCCCACAAATCCCAGTACGGGAACAGAAAGATTGGCAAAATTTTCAAGCATAATGGTAGAATAGCGGCTTCGGTCAAGCAATACTATCCATATTAGATTCGAAACAGTTGCTTATTCAACACAAATTCAACAAAAAAGACTCATGATATCCGCAGAAGAAGCGATTCAACGCCTACGCGAAGGGAACCAGCGCTTTGTCACGGGCAATCAAGAGCGGGCTATGCATGAAAAGCACCGCACCGAACTCGTCGCCGGCCAGAATCCCTTTGCCGTAATATTGGGTTGCTCCGATTCTCGCGTACCGGCGGAACTGGTCTTTGATCAAGGTTTGGGCGATTTATTTGTCATCCGAGTGGCCGGAAATATCGTCGCACCTTCCCAAGTGGGCAGTGTCGAGTTTGCAGTGGAATGCTTCGGCACACAATTAGTAGTGGTCTTGGGACACACACTTTGCGGAGCCATTCAGGCGACGCTGGAACAGTTGGATCAACCCCAAGAACTTAGGTCAGCCAATCTTGCCTCCATAGTCAATCGCATCCGCCCCTCCATCGAAACTTTGGTGGATGTCGCAACCACACCGGAGAAACTGGTTCAATTGGCGGTACGAGCTAATATTCGGGCATCCGTCAACCAACTGCAACACGGATCGGTTATTCTGGAGAATTTGGTCCAACAAGGTAAGTTGACTATCGTCGGCGCTGAATACTCGTTGGAAACGGGGGTGGTAAAAATTTTTGACTATTAAATAATCTGTTTGTCTTTCCCTCGCTCTCTGCTGAATTACCACTCCCTACACTTTCCCCACCCTCTACACTTCTTTCCCCACCCTCTACACTTCCCCCACTCTTCATACGCTCCATACGCTCCATACTTTCTACACCATCTTAACTCACAAAGTTTACTAAGCTTCCTCAACTCTCAAACCTTCTTTTTTGGCTCTCAATTTATGTTAGCATCTAATCCGCCATCATCCGTAATGCAAGAGCTGTTATTATGGAACAATGATCCTGTGGATTATTATGTAGTTTCATTTTGTGACGACGAGAATGATTCTGAAACAAGGAGAAGTAATGTCGATTAACAAGTATGTTGTACTAAGAACCAGCGGGGCTATGGTACCCACCCTGGATACCATCGGAACCTCGAGTGCTCATGCGGCACTCACCGCCCTGGAATCCCTGGAAGTGGAAGAGGTGGAACTCTCTACCCGCGAGCGCCATGACTTGCGCCGCGACCCCAGAACCCGTGCCATTGCCCCCCCTATGCCCATGAAACTCATTAGCCCGGTGTCTGATGCAGAACCCGAGTCCCCGGTCAAAACCCCTTGGGGTTTAGAGGCGGTAAAAGCACTCCAGTCGCCTTTTGACGGCAGTAATATTTCGGTCGCGGTCTTGGATACCGGTATAGATCCTAACCACCCCGCCTTTTCTAACCTTGAGCTGGTGCGGCGTAATTTTACATCTGAAGAGGACGACGACAAAAACGGTCACGGTACCCATTGTGCCGGAACCATTTTTGGCCAGGATGTTAACGGTACTCGCATCGGTGTTGCTCGTAATGTGAAGCGCGCTATCATTGGTAAAGTCCTGGGGGAAGACGGCGGATCTTCCGCTGCCATCGCTCAAGCCATCCAATGGGCTGTTAGCGAAGGCGCACATGTGGTATCCATGTCGCTGGGCATCGACTTTCCAGGATATGTAGATAACCTGGTCAAACACAGCGGCTATGACATAAAACCAGCCACATCTATTGCCCTGGAATCCTACCGAGCCAACATCAATCTATTTGGTAACCTGGCCGAATTTGTTCGAGTCCAAGGACTCTTTGGCGAGGGCGCCATCCTCGTTGCCGCATCCGGAAACGAAAGTGCACGTCCTGAATACGAAATCGCCGTTGGCCCACCCGCGGCCGGTAGCGGTGTGATCTCCGTCGGCGCTCTGGGACAAACCAATAATGGATTTACTGTGGCCGATTTTTCCAACAATCAAGTGGATATATCCGGCCCCGGAGTAAAAGTCCTATCCGCTATACCTGGCGGAAAGTTGCGCAATTTGAGCGGCACCAGTATGGCTACCCCCCACGTAGCCGGCGTTGCTGCTTTATGGGCACAGCGGCAAAAAGAAATCAGTGGCCGGGTGGAAAACCGAACCCTACAAGCGCAACTGATCGCCAGTGGTAGTAGAGCTGAACTGGCGGTTAACACGGAAGAAGAAGACGTGGGTACCGGGATGGTTCAAGCGCCTTTGAGCTAAGCAGATTAGGCAAGGAGCGCTTCTCCTTGCCTAATCATCCCTTTTCCCTCGCCGCCCTGTAGGCATTTTCCGATTATTTATGCAGTCCAAATGATTAGGTATTTTGGGCGATAGGATTCGGCTCTCGAATACTTTACACTGAATTTTCCTCACAAAACGCAGATGTAGATTTAAGGAAATTCTCATGCTTGGCAAATCCGCTGTTGGATCCGCGGTCTTCATCACCACACTGGCTTTCGCATTGAATTCCACTTACGCTGCAAGCCCAAGTTTATCAATCAATGTACAACACGGTGTAGCCACATCCGATGCTAAACCAAGCGCCGCCGCCGCACCGACTATCTCACCGGTGGCCGGCGAAATTCTCGTCAAATTCAAAAGCCATGTTACCTCCCAGGTCGCGCAAAGAACATTACAGAACACATTACGAAAATCAGCAAAAACCATCAAGCAGTTTACGTCGGTTAAAGGTTTGCAACTGGTAAAAGTCGACCCATCCAAAGAATTCTGGGAAACATTGACACGTTTACAAAACGACCCCGCTGTGGCCTACGCCGAGCCCAACTATGAACTGACAATGGACTACACCCCTAACGACGCTCGATTTAATGAACTTTGGGCCATGAACAACCCCGGCGGTGCCGACATTAATGCCGAGCAAGCCTGGGACTTATCCCAAGGCAGCGCCGATGTGGTTGTAGCGATCATTGATTCGGGAATAGACCCCACCCATGAAGATTTGATCAACAACATTTGGCGAAATCCCAACGAAATTCCTGATAATAATATTGACGACGACGGCAACGGCTACGTGGACGATATTTTTGGGGTAAATATGATTGACCCCACTCGCCCCCCTATCGATGCCATTAACCATGGAACGCACGTAGCAGGTAGCATCGCTGCCCAGGGTGATAATGGTGTGGGCGTTGCCGGTGTTAGCTGGAACACCAAAGTCATTACCTGCCAGATATTTGACCTATCCAATGCCACCCTTAAAGGCGTGGTTTCGGATGCCATTGCCTGCCTGGATTACATTTACAATCTTAAACGCCGCGGCATCAATATTGTGGCCTCCAACAATTCCTGGGGCTGGGTAGGCACCAAATCCAAAGCCTTGGAAGATGCTATCAATCGCCAGGCGGAAGCGGGCATCCTGTTTATTGCCTCTGCAGGCAATAACTCCATAAGTAACGATGTGTGGGATGATTATCCGGCAAATTATCAGCTACCCAACGTGATTTCGGTAGCAGCCACCACCGATACCGATGGGCTTGCGTCTTTCTCCAGTTACGGAAGTCATTCCGTCCACGTGGGTGCACCGGGACACCGAATTACCAGCAGCGTACCCGGCTGGGAATTTGAGATCACGAATCCATTCTCCAATATTTTCTACGATGATATGGAAGGCAATGTTACTCAATGGAACGCCACGCCGCCTTGGAGTACCACCACTAACCAATATCACAGTATTACTGCATCCTGGACCGATAGTCCAAACGGGAGCTATGAGAATGACACAGAAGTGTCTTTAACCTCGCCGGTCATAGATCTCGCTAATGTTACAGAACCCTTGTACTTGGGTTTTTATGCAAGCTACGCGATAGAAACCGGCTGGGACAAATTATTTATCGAGGCTAATGTCAATGGGCTTTGGGTAACACTGGGAGCCTTAACAGGAAAAAATAACGGTTTTGAGTTTTACTATTATGCCATCCCTACCGGGTACTACTCCAGTCAGTTTCAATTTCGTTTTCGCTTATCGACTGACAGTTCCATCGTAAATGACGGAGTCTACCTGGATGACATCGGCATTGGTACCTTACCCGCAAACATAACCGCTTCGAATCGTTATGCGACTTTCAGCGGTACCTCGATGGCTGCTCCACACGTTACCGGTTTGGCCGCCTTACTGAAATCCTATGACAGCCAACTGGATTGGAAGCAAATTAAAAATCTGATCCTATCCTCCGGCACACCCACTGCGGCAATGCAACACCGCACCATATCCGGCAGACGTATTCGAGCGGCGGATACCGACGGCACCGGCGCCCTCACTTGTAACAACCAAACTGTGAATAAGCGACTTTCGCCTAAAACAAACAGCATAGAAGTGGGTAGCAGCGAGTGGATCACTCTATCGGTATTACATATCAACTGTGGCGACCCCGCAGGAAACCCCGGCATAGTCGTTGAAGAAACCAATGACACCATTGTCTTGTTGGATAACGGAGCCGGTGTGGACCACACAGCGGGAGATGGCATATATTCCGCGCAATTGAATATGAATCGCTTCAAACAACAATCGCTCAGCCTTAATTTTCCGGATAGCAGCACAGTGACTGTCAATCGGCTTAAAAACTATAGCGTATCCAAAGCAAGCTTCGATTGGCGTGATATTCAAGATACAGCCACTGCCGTGATCATGGAAACCGGACGCATTACGCAAGTGGACCTACCCTTCCCTATCCCGTTTGCAGAAACCCAAAGCCGATTCGATGCCATCGGCATTAGTGACTCAGGCTATATCGCTCTTTCCAATCAGAGTCGTTCCATAGATCGAATTCCATCCATTTCCAACACATTATTACCCACAGGCTTGTATAGCGACTTCTTTAACTTGCATGCTATTGTAGCCCCCTTTTGGGATGACCTTGTCGTAGCCAATCACAGTCATGTGGTGTATGCAGTCGCCGGTACTCCACCCAATCGTGAGGTGATCGTGGAATGGCAAAATGTAACCCATTTTGAATATGGCGGTGACATTACATTCCAACTCGTATTCTTTGAAAACAGTGCAGACATACTCATGAATTACGCTGATATCCAATTCGGTGACGGCAATGCAGATTATGGTGCTTCCGCTACCATAGGCATACAAACCACTGCAACAAACGCCACGACTTACAGCATTAATACCGCGTCTCTTGGTAACGCTCAAACACTACGCTGGACAACCCGGCCGCCTACCGGTGGCGGCGGCGGTGGCGTAATCAATGTTCTGCTGTTGGCATGCATTACAACTGAGATCGCACGAAGGAGAAAAAAGCGAAATCTTGAACGAACATAGATCAACAATTACTCAACTTTGTAAAAACAATCGACCCGCTGGCATTTTTCACCGGCCAAACATTTGTGTACTGCCGGGCTTGCGGATAATAGAAGCCGGCCATAAATTCAACGAGTCTGCTTGATGCCTAAAAAGTTCTTCCATCGCAATCGCGGCAACCACTTAGGAACGGTTTGTTGATACCTAAGCCATTCACGATTATTTTGACCAATGGCACAACTGCCATTACAAACGTCTTTAAACACCACAAACAATATCACAGCAATAATTGCTGAAATACTCACCCACAGACTTTGTATCACAACACCCCACCAGCCCATCGACAAAGTAATACCCACTTGCATAGGGTTGGAAATTATTTTGTACACCCCTGTGGTGACCAAACGCTTGGGAGGGTCATAAGGAAATGCGGTCCCGCCCCCCTTGGTGGCAAATTCATATAATGCGCTGATCAAAAAATATGCCGGTAATACCAAGGGAATACAGTTCAGCCCCATCGTTATTACATCCTTCTCCAGCAGACCGGACCAATCGCTTCCGCTTAATTGAAATATGACGGAAGGAAAAAACCAGAGCAACAAGGCCGCCCAGGCTAAAGATTGTAGAAAAGAACGTTTACCTATATTGGTATCCAATGCGGTCCAATCGGATAGCAACAATGCAGGGATTGCCACCAATACACCCATGCCCAAAATAATTAATACAAGCTGATGCGGGGTATAGTCCACCAAATTTGCCACAGTAAGCAGCGTTATTAGGAAGAATTGTACTAAAACCCTGCCCCCTACTCCCCATGCCAACACTCTGAACAATGGCACCAACGCGCCCACCATCGTGGCTTGTGCAAAAACCCATTCCAAGGGGACTCCGTAAAACAGACTGTCATTGACCGAGAAATGTAACGCGCCCAAAACAACGAGCATACTGCTAAGCATCAGAGTGGAAAAAAAGGCCCACACAAATCCAAGAAAAGTCGCTGTAATTTCCCGGCTGTTGCGACCTGGTTGAATGATATACCAGGCCCACAAACCCATGGGTAGCAGCAACAAAAGGCTTCGAATAATCATCGTAAAGTATTGATCAGAGTTTCTGCCAATATACCCACTGAATAGCGTTGTAGAGGTTGAACATACCAAATGGGATCCAGTTTCCGGGTAAACTCAATTCGCCATGTAACCTTGGTACGATGGTGCGCCACCGGCTCAAAAAAAACCGTACTCTTACCCCAATCTAAGTAAGACCTCATGTAACCGTCGTCAGAATAGGGTTTAAATTCAACAGACCCAGGCGTATGTTCGGTGACTTCAAAATAGGTGGACCCCCGCTTTTCATTCCAATAAACCCATTTAAAATAACTGATATCCACCCAGTGCTTATCACCCACCGACAATCCTTGCGCATTAACCCAATCCGGTCGCGGAAACAGTTTTCCAAACAACGCATCGGGTGACGGTACTTTTCTCTTTGACGCCAGTGTTTGCTTTATGTCACTCACGCTGCGGCCAATAATTTCGCTGCGTTCTACCACATTGTAGCGATTGAAGGTGGTCATATCGGTAACCCCTTCCATGGACATAATTAGGAATAATACCGGTAAAACAGCCACATTGAGTTTAGACGCATCCTCCTCGCGTGCCTTCTTTTTGCGGTAATGATCAAATGGCCAGGCAGCCAAAGCACCAACGACATAAAATATAGGAGCCGCCATTAACATACAGATAAAGCCTTCCTGCAGTAACGGTCCCGATATGAGAATGACAAAGGTAATGGCTTTCAGTGTTGACCCCACGGCGGATTTAGCAGACGATGTTGTAGCAAACACCAGCGCGATAATTGTAGGAATACCAACATATAACAATGCGGACCCATCTATGCCTCGGTGCCGCATCATATTAATAACAACACCGGTTAACGCGGATAATAGTATGACACTCATCAATATTTTTTGATTGACGCTAAACTGTAGTTTCGTTTGTTGTGTCATGACTAATTCCCAATACTAAATTCTGACCGTCGTAAATTCGCCACTATAGCGATATACCTGTCCAAACAGTGGATGTTGCAATTTGAAGTCCATTTTGAATCGACTATCAGCGGATTGTTGCTCCACAATAGTGGTGTGTCCGAGCATGAGCCATTCCGGTATGGGAATACACAATTTTCCGAGTCTCAAAACATAATACTCGCCGGTGTAGTGCAAGCATTCCCCTACTACATTCACCGACATGCATAAACCCAGCATTGGGTTTACATATTCCACCAGTTTGTTTTGTCCGGCATATACCCAGTGGCTTTTAAAATAAACGTTTTTGTTCTCATCCAAAGTGATGGTTCTTTGCCAAATCTGTCGCTCACCGTCCATGGTTTTGTGCACAACCGTGGGAACGTGACGCACGTTGCGATTCAATAGCGCCCCCATAATATGTAATAGGTTCAAAAATAGCTGCATCCACGCCGGGTACTCTATAGTCAGTTCGCCGATATCCCTGTTATCCTCATCCTGATAATGCGCCTGTAGCGCTACCGGCAATGCTTGCCATTGTTCTCCCAGTGCAAGCCGCATGATATTGTGGCTGTTTATACCTTTGCTCATAACTCACCTTAACCATTCACCTTAAAGACCATCAAACAAACGATGAGGACCATGGCCGTAAATGCCGGAACCCCCAAATAGAACCACCATCTTGCATACACCCAATACTGGTCGGGTAAGGAGGTGTTGTTGTTACGACTTAATAAAGCAAGCCGTTTCATTTTGATCTGCAACCACACCACGGGTAACCAACAAGCCCCCGCGATCATATACAAAACCAAGCTCCACAGTACCCAGGGAGTATTAAGGGGAAGATCCATTAACATCACCATTCCCATCCCCGTTAGCGGTTGGAGGATAACAGTAGGTGTGGTAAAGACCCAATCGGCAATGACCACGCAACGATTGGTTTCAGCAATGTGGTGAACATTACCGCTGCGATCGGCCATCCATTTGTACCAGGCACTACCCAGACCGGTCCCAAAAAGTAACACCATACTCAACAGATGAATCGCTTTCAAACTAAGGTATGTCACGCGGACACCTCCCAATGAGCTGAGTCATTGCCACCGAGCTGGCGGTATTACCCTGTTGCAGCATGCGCAAATTGTCCGGATGAAACAGTGGCAATACATGATGTATGAGATACGCAACCGGCAGCATGAACAGGAATGGTATAGGTACAATAAATGCCGGCGTTTTACCCAGGTGTTGCCGTAGTTGTTGTATCCACGCCGCGAACGAAAATACCTGTGGCCCGACAATATCGATGGTGCGTCGCGCCGGTTCTGCGGTAAGGCACGCTTGTATGGCGCAAACCAAATCATCGATATGTACCGGCTGCACTTGTTGTTGACCACCATCGAGCAAAGGCAACACGGGAAATCTTGCGAGCCTGTTAAAAAACCGCGTACTCCGCCCTGCTTCACCGTAAACCAAGGAGGGTCTTAGAATAAACCAGTCACAGGATAGCTGACGCAAGACATCATCAGCCGCTTTTTTACTTAACTGGTATTCTGTGAACGCCTGATCATCTGCGCCCAATGCCGACACTTGTATCACTCGTGCGATACCGACTTTGTCACAGGCGCAGAACAAGGCCGATGGTGCCAGGTTATGCAGTCGATCAAAACGTTGATACTCGGTTTCTACAATTATGCCAACGCAGTTAATCACCACATCTATGGATTGAAGAAAAGGCAACCAATCACTCGCCTTTAGCATGTGGTTAAAATCGCAGCCGTCCGCCCTGTTGACACCCACCACTTCGTGGCCGTCTGCTTCTAATGCCGTTGATACCTGCCGGCCGATAAAACCGCTGCTTCCTGTTAATAAGATCTTCATCTCTTTGTACCTTCATTACGTTTGAAGCTGTCTTGAGCCGAAGACTTGGGAGCTTGATGATTAGTCAATTGAGCAAAATCAGTGCATTGATCAGTTGGACATTGAGTGTCTATATAGTGGGACTGCTTGGTTCTAAATCCCAACCACTTCGAGACAAAGTAGCGGTTCTTAGCAATCGCACCATAAGCCAAATCTGCTAAGCGAGACAACACCGGCCAGCCACTGGGCACCATATACCAACCGTGGCCAACTTGAGCGTATACGTAACGTATCGCCGGCATTCCCACCAGCCAGATCCCCTCCCCGGTGAGCACATGCATTGCTTCGGACACTTGAGCATGTGATACCCCCCAATCTTTCTCACGAAAACTCGGGCCATTGATATTGATTAGCTCGAGCCGACCATCCTTATCCAGGGATTTCAAGCGCAGCATTTCCCGTCGACACAGGGGGCATTCATGGTCATACAGAACAACATTGCGGTTAGGACCGGCTGATATCGCGTTCTGTTCTTGGTTTTTGTAATTTCTGTAATTACTGAATTTTAAGTTTTTAAAAAAAGCCCATCCGGGCACTTTGTGCATCATAAACGATACCCTCATTTTCCAAGCAACTTGGTGACCTTGCTGCCCAGCTTTAGCAACTTCATGACCGAGGTTTTGGGAATATGGCTCATTTGCTCATACCAATCTGTTAAGGTCTCTAAAAACTCAGTCATATTTTTAATACGTTGTTTGATTTCCTCCGGAGTGGTTTTGTCATTCGCCGCTTCCAACTCGCATTGACGCAGGATGGTCAGAGTGGGATCGATTTCGCGTTTTTTCCGTTCTTCCACGACACAATTGAAAATCTCCCATAGATCCTTGGAAGATTCAAAATGATCCCGTCGATCACCCAGCACGTGATTCACTTTAACCAGCCGCCAGGACATCAACTCCTTAAGACTGGTGCTTACATTTGAACGTGCCACTCCCAAAGTTTCGCTGATCTCCTCTGCGTTAAGCGGTTGTGACGACAGGTATAGCAACGCGTGGATCTGCGCCACCGTGCGATTGACCCCCCAGCGGGTCCCCATCTCGCCCCAGTGCACAATAAATTTTTCCATTACGGAGGTTAGCTGCATGTTGACACTTCTGTAATTTCTGTTATTACTGAATTTAGTAAAATCTCAAACTTATGTCAAGGCCGATTTGGGCCGGCTCAATAAATTGATTATGTTTTTATGCAAGATTTTCAGTTACAGCGACCCGGGTTTTAAAGCTGTCACTACACTCAGCATGAGCTTTGTCCAACTCCGATTGACTTACAAGCCTTTGTTTTTTCGGGTTAAATATTCGAGAATGATAGTTTGACCGGCCTTTACTGAAGAATCATCAACGCGTTGCTAATTTATATCAAGTACAATAATATTTTTTCTGCCTGGCCATAATTTTCTAACAGGCCATCCTGCAATAAATGAACTTCCCATTAACATAGTTTAGGGAACTCGTTTAAGAAATTTGCGAAATGCTGTTTAAGAACTATCAACTCGACATTTGTGCCGTATGCTGTGAGCAATCACAACAAATTGTTTCGAAAATATCGAGTGAAGTGCACTATATTTGTTCTATATGTGGAGAATACTATGTTTCTAAAAAATTCATACCCGCATTAAAACAAGAGATAAAAAGGGAAAAACGTTTGGATCTCTCAAACTGGGTGTCCGATAAAAACCACTCAGGAGAGGTTCCGCATTTAACTCTGGAAATCATAAAAGCTCACTGTTTGACCCTTTGGAAGATATGAAACATTTGTCGGAAACACTTGAACGTCAAGACCAATAACGTCTTTGGTTTATTAATACAGTGCCCCATTTTTGGGTTACTACGTTTGGAAAATTCTATTACCTGCGAAATGGACAGTGGGGAAAAGAGGATTCGCATCAAAATTTCTTGGCATAATTATACTTATAGTTTTGATCGTACTAATTCGTACTTTTATTGCATAGAAATTAGGGAACCTCTGATTGATGAGCAGAGATGAGGGAAAAATTGCCACGAAGCAATTGGTTTTTCCGTCATAAATGCCAGTCACGGAGTTAATCAGAGGCTCCTGGAGTATAACAACAAGGAACAAGGTTTGTGTATAAGCACTAACCTGAAGCACCTGGACAAATTAGGTTAAACCCTTTACCGCAGAGATATGCACTTAGTAGCGTAGGCTTTACGGTTGCCCACTCATGAGACCAACGCGTTTTGCCCTGGTTAGATCCCAACGAGTATAAAGCGACAATATTCCCACTGTGATTAAGATAGTGACTTTATCGAAAAGTGAGAAAGGAACGAACATTAAGGTGGTGGCTACCTCAAGACAAATAATAGTCACAACCAATGAAATGGTTTGCCCCATTTTGAGTTTGGATAATACAAACGCACCAAGCGGAGCACCCAAGGAAACCACCGGCGCTGAAGACCACCAACTGCCCACAACAAAATCGCTGGGCTCTATCATCATCAGCAGCCAGGCGCTGGCGTAGATCGAATTGATTGCCATAAAGCACACAGTGGTGGGGATACTGCGTCGTATACAGCCACGGCAAACAAAAACCAAATAGAAATACAAGATAGCATCGCAACCCGATCCGATCTTGGCGGTCAGTAGCCCTCCGGCAAATCCGAAAGCAATTGGCCAGTACACAGAAATATCATTTTTTTCTTTGGAATGACGACGATCCCACAAAATCATAAAAGCACAGAAAATTATAAATTCGGAAAAAATGAAACGAATCGTGGTATTGTCCAGGGCAACGAAAGCCAACCCAAAAGGCAGAGACAAAAAACTTCCAATACTGGCGTATTTAATCACGTGCCAATCAATATTGATTTTGCGACTGATAAAATACAGTGTCGCGAAAGTCATACCGACAGATTGAATAAACAAGCTGAATATACTGGCATCAAGGCTATCGACATGCAGTACTTTCGTTAGCACGGGAAATGCGACAGCACCGCCGCCCAGGGGGGTAGCGCCGGCAACGAACGAACCGGCAATCATGGTCACACTACTACGCCAGTAGGTCTCGAACACCGGCACAATATTATCAAAACCTAATATAGCCAGCCAAACCAGCCAAAATACGGCCAGAGGACCCCAATAGATTAGTGACCTATCGCGAGGGAAGATTAGTCTTCTCATGGTCTATCCCAACAGTATTTTACTTAAAATATGGCGCTCAAAGCGTCTAAATCAGGTCTTTAGCAGCTAAACAAGACTGGAAATACCTGATGGATTTTGTATGTTGTCGGCGTTTTGAGAATTCGCTTTAGGAAATTGTGCCTTGGATTACACATGGAAGAGACAATCCACCTTTGAAGTAGGATGGATTCAACTGAAAACCTATCCCGAAAGATCGGGAGAGTCAGTTTTTTCTTATTTTCCGCAAACTTACCTGAAGATTTTTCAGGGTCGGAAACAAATGTACGGCGATACTTTTTTGTTTGCTAATTTCTATTGGCCAAACATCATTGCCATTAAATTTAGAGTATTTGATAATTCTCATAGGATTGCCTCAACCCTACACTAGCAAGACTACAGACGGTCATATTTGTCATTTCAGAACGACCACCAAATTTTCCAGGCTGTCTGTAAGACCTACTTATCTGTCCTTATCGGCAACAAGCCCAGCCGGTTTCGCGAACACCATACGTATAAAATTCAGCCGAATGGCACAACTACTATCGGGAAAACTCCTCAGCACTCAGCGGTTTGGCGGGCACAAGGGTTGCTGACTCTAATGTACTGGTAACCGGAGACCGGGCAAAGTGATGCTGCGACCAGAGATGGGATCAATGATCTAACAAATGGTGCAGTATTGCAGTTTCAGCGTCAGTACAAAATGAAATTTTACGTTAAACCCTTTCGCCGCAAACCCTGGACCGCATTTCGATACGGTCCGGGTCCGGGTCCGGCTCCCGTGCTATCGTTTCTGCATAAGATAGTGCACATACTGCAATTCCCCTTGCCTAAATTTGTTGTAAACGGAAGAACCTTTTAGAGCCGCAAAATCCCGCATTACCTTGCGCCAGATTTTAGGAACCGCGTATTGCAACTCCCTTTTTCGCTGCTCATACACAAGATCTAAAGCACGTACCACTTGCTGGTTGATTTGTTCTTCGTAAATGATGTCAAAACCGGCCTTTTGAAACAGACTCTTCACTTCATCAACACCACCCGGTGTGCGTAGATCACAAAACGTAAAAATACCATCGGGTCGTAGTACACGAAAAACTTCGTTAACGAATTTTGACATGTCCGCATAGCAGTGTGATGATTCGACGTTTATCACCAAATCCACAGAATGATCGTTTAATGGTAAATCCTCTGCTCTGCCTTGTAAGAACTCCGCATTGGGCAAACGATGATGTTGTCGACACCAAGCAACGGCAATCTTGGATAAATCCACTCCGGTGATTTTATGTAGCGGATAAGCTCCGGCCAAGTGCTTCATACCGCCGCCACGGCCACACCCTACTTCTAAAACGTCTTTATTTTGTAGATCCACTCGGTTAGTCACATACTCGTATAACTGTATCGGATAGCGATAAGGTTCATCCTGTTCTTTGAGTTTTAGAGGTGAGCCGGTGGCGACCGGATCAGCATATCCATAATTCATGAACAGCAAATCTTCAGAAGTATATTTTTTCGCCAGCCTGTTATACCACCATCGCCAAAGAGGCATGCGTAAGGGCTGTACTAAATCAGCAAGCAATACAAATGCAGTTCCCATCAAACTTGCCCTACTTGTCATAAAGGTTTCTCCTGTTAAATATGCTCTTTATTGCTGACAATTCTGCCATGCTGCTCGTTCCTGTGTTACAACCCAGTAAGAGTTGATTAATAATATAATGTTCCGGGTTTTAAAGATCGATTTTCGAAAATCCTCCAATCCATATACTATTGAGTACCGGTTACCCTAAATTGCTGCCAGGTCTTTGAAATTGTTTAAAGTTCAAGGAAACCCATAAATGACCACGTCGCCAAATCTCTGATGTAGCATTACCCCGTACTTCCGCTCGAAGTTGTGATATACTGAGCGGATAGTATTTAAAAATACGGCGATCATCTATCGGTGCCTCCCTACCGGGCACCCTTCACGATAAGACGTAAACCGTTTCCTACTGGACTGATCTCAGATGCATGTTAGAGAAAGCGGTTACCCTGATCCACAAATGGCAAAAACCTTAATATCACGAACGCGTCTGCTGTTTCGCACATCCCACCGAGCGCAATCAAACAATACGGTTTCATTCATTATAATTTCAAAGCGAGCTGACACATGAACATAAAACCAGGTACGACTCTGCCCAAATACCGCGTGGAAAGCGTGCAAAAATCTCCCCCACCCGAGGGTGTTCAGGACGGTGAATGGTGCAGTTATGTTATTAGCGAAGGTAATTCCAAGATTAGGGGCTATCAACTGGGAAGTTTCCATGATGTCACCCAGTACGTTGAATGCGTGGTTGATAAACTTAATATGCGGGCCGCCAACTGCTACTCCGTTTACACCTCGCGCAAGAAAAAGTAGTCGGCACACAAATACTATTTAGCAAAACTCAAAACAATCACAACTGGCCATAACGCACACATATTGACCTACCACAGTTAGAAACCCAGGAATAAAAACCGGGAGCTGAGTTTAGCTCCACGGTTTAACGGACACTAAAGCAATTAACTCAACCCGTGTCCTTGAAAAATAAGAAAGTCTTGTCTTTACTTTGCATAGAATAACCTCCATAGAAGTCTATAAAAATCTTTAGCATTTATAGAGTTACTCTAATTTCTCCTTAGTATTTACAAGGTATTGTCTATGCTGGACACGATAGCGAAGCTTATTAAAGTATTAAACGCCGAGGTTAGCCCCTCTCAAATTAGTCTGGGTTTCGCTGCAGGATTCATTGTTGGTCTGACGCCGCTCTGGAGCCTGCATAATTTGCTGCTGCTATTCCTGGTTTTTCTTTTCAGAGTAAACTTTTCCGCCTTCTTACTATCGTGGGCATTCTTCTCCGGAATCGCCTATTTGGCTGATCCCGCTATGGAACAGCTGGGCGCGACCCTACTATCCTCCCCAGAATTAAAATCTATATGGACCGGTATGTATAACCAGCCTGTATGGCGTATTACGCATTTTAACAACACCTTGACTTTAGGCAGTCTGGTTTGCGCAGTTGTGATTGCTGTACCCATGGTCTTTGTCAGTAACTTTCTCATCAGAAACTACCGTCAACATATATTAGGCTGGGTAGCGAAATCAAAACTCTCTCAGCTCTTAAAGGCCAGTCGCCTGTATCGCACCTACAATGCAGTATCAGGGGGTGATTGATGCTTAAGATAATACGCCCCGCCGGCGCGATGGTTTTCTTGGTAGTCATCACTGCCATTGGACTGGTTTGGTGGCTATTGGCCGACTGGTTAGTAAAAGCATCCATCGAATCGGTCGGTACAAAAGCGGTTGGCGCTCGCGTAGAACTGGCAAGTGCAAATCTGACTTTTTCACCACTGGGTTTCCGTCTACAAAACCTGCAGGTCACCAACCCGAAACAGCCCATGCAAAACATGATTCAATTCGATCAACTTGTCGGCTCACTGGAGTTAGAGCCCTTGCTTATGGGACTGGTGATTATCAAAGAAATGTCGGCAACCGGGATACGCTTGGATACCGTGCGACAGAAATCCGGTGCCATACAAAAATCCAGAACCGAAACCCAATCTGAACAACCGTCTACACAGAGATCAAAGCAGGACTCGTCCACAGAAAAAGATTCATTACCCAGCATCGATGAAATCCTCGCCAAAGAGTCCATTTCCACCTTGGACAATATCAAGGCTCTTGATGATCACATCAAAACCGAACGTACGGATTTTGACAAAAACCTGGCGGCGTTACCGGATGAGGCCAAACTAAAACAGCATGAGAAACGCATTAAAGAGCTGAGCGAAGCAAAAGTAAAGTCCGTTGAAGAATTAAAAACAAGAAAACAGGAATTAAACACCGTAAAGAACGACATTCGCTCTGACCGTGATACTCTGAAAAAAGTGCGTCAACAGCTGAAAAATGCCAAAGGAGAACTTAAACAACAATACGAAGCGCTGAAAAATTCGCCCACTGAAGACTGGGATAAGATTAAATCTCGTTATGGACTCGATGCATCCGGCGCAAACAATATAACCGGCCTGTTGTTTGGCGAAAGTGCCCAATTGTGGCTAACGCGCTTATTGGCATGGGCCCAACAGGCCCAAAGCCTGTTGCCCGGTGATGACGGTAACAATACTCCAAAGTCCTTGCCTCCACCTCGCGGAACCGGCCGCTACATTAAGTTTGCCACAGCCAATCCCCTGCCGGACTTTCTCATACGCAAGGCAAAGCTGAGCCTGGAGATACCCGCAGGCAATATTGATCTTGAGGTGAATGACGCCACCAATCAACCCCATATTCTTGGCCGTCCCATGCGCTTACACACCTCGGGTAGCAATTTGAAGAATGCCGGCAGCGTCAAAATCGACGGAGTATTCGACCACGTCAAACCTCATGCGACAAAAGACACCATTACCTGGTCTCTTTCCGGTTATAAAATGTCAGATGTTTCCATTTCCAAAAGCAGCAGTTTACCGCTTACCCTAAGCAGTGCGCTATCCGACTTTACCGGCAATATTGAACTCAAGGGCAAGGTGCTCACTGCGAATGTGGATGCTAAGTTTAACAACGCCAACTGGAGCAGTACAGCAACCGAAGGCATGACCGGCCGTATCGCCAAATCCATAACATCCATCCGCCAGTTTGATCTGCTTGGAAAACTTCAGGGTACATTAAGCTCACCAAAGCTTTCTTTACGCTCCGATCTGGATCAACAATTAAAAGAAGCTGTTTCAGGACAATTGAAATCAGCCCAAAACGAATTGGAAGCCAAATTTAAGGCACGGTTGAATGACAAGATTACATCTATGGCAGATCCGAGCAAAGAACATCTAGCCTTCCTCACTGACAAGGAAAACTCCCTGGAGCAACGAATTAATAGGCTGGAAAAAATGCTGAAGACGGAACTCAAATCTGCCACGGATACCAAAAAACAGGAAGTAAAGGATAAACTGAAGGACAAGCTGAAAGGGTTTAAGTTTTAACATCGGTATATGTTTTGCATAAAATAATGTTATAAATAGTTTAAAGAATAATTAAACTCCTTGTAAGTTGTATTCTACTAACATTGAACCATAATTACTCATCATTACTCATCGCCGTTTACTGGAGGCTGTCATGTCACCCACGTCAAACCTCAAACAGCGTCTTATAGTATTATTCGATGGCACCTGGAACGACCCGGAAGACCGAACCAACGTATACCGAATGTCGCGATGTTTGCAGGACTTCGATGGCGACATTGCTCAACGTTTTTTTTACGACCCCGGTGTCGGCACCTCACGCACAACACGGTTTCGCGGTGGTGTTTTTGGGTACGGTCTGGATAAAAATCTATTACAGGGTTACGAATGGCTGGCCCGCCGCTACCGGGACGGCGATGAAATCTGGGTATTTGGTTTCAGTCGTGGTGCTTACACCGCACGCAGCATGGTGGGCATGATTCGAAAATGCGGTCTTCTGCATATCGTTACTGAAGATTTACTGGAAAAGGCTAAAAAAATCTACCGTGACAAATCGGCCAAACCGGATGACGACACATGCAAACAATTCCGCAACGACTACAGCCAGGAAGTTAAAATACATTTCATAGGCGTCTGGGACACGGTAGGCGCCGTAGGGGTACCCGGTACGTTTCTTTCCGAACGCGGTATATTCTCCTGGTACGACACCCAATTGTCCAAAATCGTCGAACGCGCCTATCACGCCATGGCGCTGGACGAACATCGCGAAGCCTACGATATAGCCCCCTGGACCAACAAAGACGGAAAACAAAAACCGACTCAACTGGAAGTAGAACAACGTTGGTTCATTGGCGCCCACGCCAATGTCGGCGGCGGTTACGGGGATGAACCCTTATGCGAGATTCCACTGGCCTGGCTTCAAGAAAAAGCAATAGCGGCCGGTTTAAAAATTAATCAATGCTGCCCCGCACCTGATGCTTGCAAAACACCCCCGAAAGACTCTTTCAAAGAATTTCTGGGCGGAGCATATAAACTACTTCGCGGCTGGTTTCATAAAGGCGACGGCCGCCACTATCGACTCTATGATAAGGATTACAAAGGTAACCCAGCTATCAATGTAACAATTGATCCGTCCGTGTGGCAGCGCTGGCAGTCCAGCAGCGACTATAGGCCGCCCACCTTGACGCGAGCCGGTAAAAACCCACCTCCACCGCCACCAAAAAATCAGGGGGAAAGGACTTCTCCCAAAAGTACTCCATCCACACTGGAGACCGAGCCGATATAGTGGTATCCGGTCAGTTTACTGCCGATGACGCCCTACTCAAACATCACGCGGTCTCTCTGCGTGATGAAGTAGTGCTCGTTGCCAACCGCTACCCTGATTTCGTGATGTCCCGCTGATGTGGGCGGAATCCAGGTAACAGCGGTTAGGTTTAGCATATTGTCCACCGCCCCAACCGAACAGCTGCCTCCGGTAACCCAGCATTTCACCCGCTGCTCCTGAGCCACAGTCGCTTCCGGCCAGGTCACCAGATAGGTCAAACTCTGACCTCCCGCGGATGCAGTGGTATACGACTGTGATAAAGTGGCTTTTCGTGGCAGGACTTGCAGCCCTCCGGTGTCACAGGCAGCGTACGCATGTTCATTCGTGAGGCTCACGCTTCTTGCAGTACACACTACGCCGTAAGCACCTATAAGACTCGGTAGCGTAGGGTCGGTAACATCAAAGGAAAATACTGCCCCTGAAGTAGCCAGATAAACTTCGCCGTACTGCACTGTCACCCCGTAGGCAGAACCCGTGGTATCAAACGTGCTCAGAGTATTGGGCGTTTCAGGGGTACTCACGTCAACAACCAATAAACCACTGGACCCATCGGCCACATACACGTGGGAGCCCGAAACCGCCACCCCGCGGACCAAGCCAGTTGCCGTCGTTGCAATTTTAGCAACAAAGCTTGGATTCTGTGGATCGGCAACGTTGATAATGTGCACTCCCCGGTCATAGTTACTAACCGCGAGATAAGCGTATTCTCCCTGTACCGCCACATCCGTAGCGTAACCCGCGACCCTGTAAGATGCCGTCAATTGCGGCGAGTTGGGATTGGAAATGTCTATCATATGCAAGCCGTCAGCAAGCTCCCCGGTATAGATTCCGTCGACCATGTAGGCATGGTTGCCGGCCAATGTAACGCGGGTCGCAAAACCCAAGCTGTTGTACAAACCTGCTTCTGTTGGAAGGTTCGCATCACTGACGTCCACAACCTTAAGACCATATCCGTCTGTAACATAAGCGTGTTGGCTGGCATGCGCCACTCCCCAGGCATATCCCGAAACGGTATGGTTGCCCGCCCACTGTGGAATGCTGGGGTTGCTAATGTCGACCAGATGCAATCCTGAATCGCCTCCACTCAAATAGGCAAGAGAATCGGTCACCACCACATCAGTGGCATTTTGCACCTGGGTGTACTGCCCTACATAGCTGGGCAGGTCGGGTTCGGTAATGTCGATGATACGCAACCCGCCATAGGGTCCCGTTGTAACGTAAGCACGGTTTCCCGCCACTGCCACATCGCGTGAAAATGACCCGGTGTCATAAGACCCCTGCAGTACCGGATTACCCGGATCAGTAAGATCGATAATTTGCAACCGGTTGAAACTTACCGCATAGGCCTTGTCGTCAACCAAGGTAAGATCGTTCAAATCCCCGGCTGCAGTAAAAGTCCTGGTGTGCGTTGGGACAGTAGGGTTGGAAACATTGACAACCACCAAGCCGGATGCGCTGGCCACATAAGCATGATTGCCTGCCACTGCTATCCCCGTTGCGGTGCCCGATGTATTGTAACTGCCTTGTATTACCGGAGCGGTGGGATCTGCAACAGAAACAACAACAAGACTGACACTGCCGTCGGCAAGGTAAGCGTAATTGCCACTGACGGTAACATCATAAGCATGACCGGTAGTATCAACACTGCCCGCAAGGCTGGGTGTCGCGGGAGTACTTATATTGATAATTTGCAAACCGCTGCTACCATCAGCCACGTAGGCGTAATCACCCGCTATCGACACTGACACCGCCGAACCCGGAGTATCGTAGCTTCCGGTCAAGGTGGGCAACGCAGGGTCACTCACATCAATTATTTGAAGACCGGCGCCGGTGTCGGCCACGTAAGCATAGGAGCCAACAACCGCGACACGGTTCGCGCCGCCGGGAGTGTTGTAAAATCCCACTGCCCTTGGGCCGACTGGATTGCTGATATCAAAGATATATAGGCCGGTTGTGTTGATTGTGTTACAGACCAAATAAGCGTAATTGCCCGAGACGACCACACCACTTGAAAAACTGCAACTCTTGTCGGACACCCAGAATGGATTCTCTACCAGACGCCGATTGGTGGTTCCCGTATAGGCATTGCTGCTCAACGTAACTGTTGCCGGTAGAGAGTCGGATATACCGTCATTCACAATGAGCCTAAACACCAAGGTATCGTTACTATTGGGCACCAGAAAGCGAGGTGCAGCAGTGTTTTCGTCTTGCAGAACCACAGGTGCACCACCAATCTGCAACCAATCATAGCTTAGACTATCATTGTCTACATCGTAGCTGGCGCTGCCGTCCAACACGAATGTTTCGCCCCCTATCAGGGCCTGATCCGTTCCTGCGCCGGCCGTGGGAATATCGTTGACGGGGTTCACCGTAATACTGACCATGGCCGTCTGTGAGGTCTCGCTGCCGTTGCTTGCAGTAAAAGTAAATGCGTCAGGACCATAGTAGTTGTCATTGGGCGTATAGGTGCAGGCACCGGCCACATCGCACAGCAAACTGCCGTTTTTCACATCAGTTGTTACAGCGAATGTCAGGGGCAGATCGTCTGGGTCAGTTCCGGTCAAAGTGATGAGCAGTGACTCATCTTCGTTAACGCTGAGTCCACCCAGGTTATGGGCGGTAAGGGATTGCGGATTGGGCGATTTATCATCCGAACCGCCACAAGCACTTAGTATCAAAAGCAGCGACACCACACATACAAACCGCAGAGCATTACAAAACGGACTTTTGTGGCTAACCACTAGGAAAGGAACAATTTGCATGAGGTGCCTCGTTTGCCCTTGTCTGTTTTTAGAACATTCTGTCAGGATCTGGGCTGGATTCATAATTCTCTGCACTTGCAGGATACGATGAAAATATACTACCCATTCACCCTTTGTGTCAAAGCAAAACCGGGATCACAATGAGCTTCCTTGGTTGTTCTTAGTATGGTTGTTCTCGGCATGGCTGTTCTCGGCATGGTTTTTCTTATCCCTGTTTTTCGTTAAACTAATATCGTTACCAATTCACCAAGGAGATATTTTTTGGATAAAGTACTGCAAACGTTACTTGACCAAGCTACGCTATGGGTTCCAAGAATGGGTGGTGCCGTCGCGGTCGTTCTTATCTTTTTTGTGATCTCAAAATTTATTAAAACTGCTATTAACAAAGGCTCTGAACGTATTGATTTTGATCGACATTTGGCAGCATTTCTGGCTCGCGTTAGCGGCATCACCGTTGTCATAATAGGTTTTGTTACGGCACTGGGTACTTTGGGTATTAATGTGTCGGCAATTGTTGCAGGACTGGGGCTGACCGGCTTTGCACTGGGCTTTGCCTTAAAAGATACCATATCAAATTTGCTTTCCGGCATTCTTATTCTGTTGTATCGACCCTTTTACATAGGAGATACCATCAGTGTCTCCGGGTATGAGGGCAATGTCATGTCTATTGACCTGAGATACACCGAATTAAATTGCGAGGGGAAAAAGATACTGATACCGAATTCAAGATTATTCACCGATCCCATTACAGTGATTCAATCGCAACAGTGATTGAGGTGTAAAGACTGCTTACCATCATTTCCAACGACAGCGTAGACACATTCGTCGCCAGTACAGAATACATCGTGTAACCATGTCGTATTAGGAATTTTGAAAAAGTCTCCACTATTCGTGGGTAGAACCAATTCTGCTCGACAGGTATTAATTTCACAAAAATGGTATAGTAATCATATCGAAGTCAAGATTACATCTTATGAACAATAAACCCGTACTGTATCAATTCAGCATTTCCCATTATTGTGAGAAAGCACGTTGGGCATTGGACTTTAAGGATATTGATTATCAGATAAAAAACCTGCTGCCGGGCCTGCACCGTAAACCGATACTGCGTTTTGCGTCGGATACTGCTGTGCCCGTATTGTCCATTAATAACGCCCATATTCAGTACTCAGACAAAATCATCGACTATCTCGATGCCAATATACCGGTCAATCCCCTAACCCCCTCCGACACCAAGCTGGCTGAAGAAGCGCGAGAGTGGGAGCATTATGCCTCCAGAATTATTGGTGAACCGTTGCGTTGTTATTTTTATCACTACCTGCTGCAACATCCTCCGCTGGTTATTCAGCGCTGGACACGAGGTGGACCTTGGTACGGTAAATTGTTTTACACTCTAACTTTTCGCAAAGTTCAACAGCTAGTACGCAAGGGCTACAAGATAAATGAAGATACCGCAAAGGTCAGTCGCACCACCATTGAAAAAGCAATGGGAGAACTCGCTGAGCATTTGCGCGATAGAAAGTATTTGACCGGTGATCAGTTTAGCCGGGCCGACCTTAGTGTGTGCGCACTACTGGCACCCTTAGTACGACCGGACAGCTACGATACAAGCGTGCAATTGCCGGCGGAAATTGAGGCATTCTGCCAAGAGTTGCAAAACCATGCGGTATACTCGTGGGTGCGTGATATTTATCAAAAATACCGTCGTTAAAAAACCGGGGCCAAAAAAAACCGCACAAACCTACTCCTAACCGCTTTGTTTTTACTTTACTCAAGTACGAAATCTTAATCTCTTAATCTTGTAGTCCTTATGGTATTTGAACAAAACTCTTCACAAAGATTTTGTTAATATACGGCTGACCGGCAATATACTGAGCTCTTCCCGTAATTATAATTCTGTCGTTATCCAGAACCAGTGCGCTGGTAAACTCTTCAGGGGTATTGGCTTGCATGCGATGATAATCATATCCTTCCAGAAAGCCGTTTTCACTGTATCGAAGTAACATAGTATCGCTGCGGTTTTCTGACTGATAGTTACCGTAAGCCGCGACAATAATCTTGTTATCCGGTAAAACGGCAAGATCAGCGGCAACCGTAGTAATACCGCTCGAATCCAGTAACTGGTCATTATAACCCATTCGCAAGCTATGGATATTATTGATATCAGGATCAACCGGGCCGAAACCGGTAGAAGGAGAATCATCCAATGCCCCTTCCGCGGTGAGTCGAATCAGTATTTCACGAGTCGGGATGTTTCCTGAATAGGGACGCATACGCGCTAAAATTAATATTTTGTTGTCCGGTGTTTTTTTCATTCCTATAGCGTTACTGAGCGTAAAAGAACGGGCGCTACTGTAGTGTAACTTGTCACGAAGCAAGTAAGTGGCGCCACGAGCCCCCGAAGAAGAGTAGTGCCAAACAATCAGACCACTTCCTCCAGTTCCTCCTAATACAATGATGTTACCCGTGTCGGTAAGCTCTATGAAAGATCCTGTGTCATAGACTTCTGGCTCATTGATATTTCTACCCAACCCATTTCGAACTACATAACCTCGCCGTATTGTAGGATCATCAGGATCCGTAAGTCCGAAAGTGGTGTCCGGCTCACCTATTGGCGTAAGTTTCCAAAGGATCATATCATCGACGCTGCTGCCAATGGTTGGTCGAAGACCACGTGTCCCGGTTGCCAGAATACTGTCATCCCCCGTCAATATGACATCATTTAATCTATCTGCGTTACTCCCATAGGGAAGTAAGGTATAACCCAAACGTTGTCCTACATTGTTTCTATCCACGTCGCCAAATCCGGTATCGAGAAAGCCGTCGGCAGTGAAACGCCAAACAGCACTTCTGCGAGCGCCAGAAGCTGATTTTATGTAACCCACTATAACAATTTTGTTATCACTGGTGATGTCAACCGCCTTTACCTGCTCCCACCCGCCTCCATTCACTGTATTGTGGCCAGTGCTGTAACCCAGCCGTTTGTTACTGTTGTTGGGATCGACAGGACCAAAACCTGTCTCCAGGTCGGTATCCAATAGACCATCGGAAGTGTAGCGCCAGATTATTAAATCAACATAATTTATGCCCCCTTCCCGATTGCCCCCCACAACAACCAGCTTCTTGTCATTAGTCAGTGCAGAATCTTCAATCCTGTCCATACTTTGAATATTTGAGTTGGTATATCCTAGCCGTTGATTGAGGTTGATAGAGTCAACTTCACCAAAACTGGTATCGGGTATAACGATGTGTTTTATCAGATGAACACGAAGCGCTTGTTCGCTGGAAAGTCCCCCATCATCGACGGTTAACGTGATATTAAAGGTATTGTTTACATGCGTATCATCATACGATGGCGCATCAATAAACCGCAGTACACCAGTGTTCGAAACAGTGAACAAATTTCTGTCTGCGCCGCTAACCTGATAGCTGAGCGTAATATCTCCATCTTCATCAACAACGTCTATTTGCTGCACAAAGGTGTTGTTCTCGTAGGTGTTAACCTCATTACGAGAAACGATAGTCGGGGCATCATTCTCGTCCAGCACTTCAACAAATATATTATTGGTTGAGGAAAGTGAACCGTCACTGACGGAAATACTTATTTCATAGATGTTATCGTTATTACTGTCCCTGGGTGACTCATAATTTGGCGGGACTGCAAAAGACAACACGCCTTCACTTGATATATCAAAATCTGCTTCGTCACTACCGCCAATTGTAATAGTTATGGCCTCTTCCTCTTTATCGGTAGCGATAATGTTTACCACTTGGGTAGTGTTTTCTGCCACTTTTAAGCGGTTGCCGTTCAAAATCACCGGCGCACTGTTGGCAGGCGTATCAGGAGGGACATCGATAACCACTATGCTCAGATCAAAAGTTGTCGACTGGCTGTCATTACTAACACTGATACGGGTTTCATAAATATTGTCTGCATTTTCATCTAGTGCATTTTCAAAATCCGGCGCACTTCTAAACTGCAATACTCCCGCTGAATTTATTGTAAGTAGGGCGGAATCCGCAAGTGTATTGTCCAGGGAAAAGGAGAGAGTTTGCTCGTTGCTGCCTACATTAACCTTCATTACCTCGATGGTGTTTTCCTGAACCTCAATGATGCTGACCTTGGTTATTTCCGGCGAATTATTGGAATTTGGTACGGTGGGTTCGGTATCACCGCCGCCACCCCCGCAACCACTCAAAAGGATGATGGATAGAACAGATATTGTACAAAACAGGCGTAACATTAAAGTACACTCCGATGATTGATCTGATTAACTAGACTCAAAAAAGTGAAACTGAGGTGGACCCCAAGTTTAGGACGGATACCAGGATATTCTATATGAAAACTTCTTTACTATAAACACTCATCGCCACGCACCTGATTATGAAAGCAGATTTTTCTTGCTGAAATTAGGTTGTCAAATAGCAATCCGGCAATTAGACGTTTGTTCTTGAGAAATTCACAAATTTTAATATGAATCTGCAAAATGTCCGATCTGTCGAAAAGTATAACGAGTAAATCAAGTCAGTCATTTCTTACTCATTCGCGCATGAAAATATTCGATATTTTTAAGAGTCTAAAATTGGCTGACAACAGGCCCTACGAATTGTTGTTTATCATATGACTTTATCGCTTACGAATTAAGCTGTGGTGACAAGTCCCCAATACCCTCCTTAACTCGATAACCACCTCCTTTACCAAATGCCACCCACCCCAGTCAAACTATTATCTCATTGTTTTATATCAACAAATCACCCATAACAACTCAACTCCTAAACAATTTTCTTACAATTTACCCCCAAATCCCGCTGCCGGCGTTTATAAGCAGGTCGGTGTGATTAATGGTACTGGGAAATTACTTTCCGTCCAAGCGTCGTCGATGTGTTTTTATTGACCACATTCTCCCTACGGCTCATAATAGATCAAAATACTTCGGCTATGGCAGCCCGCAAGAATAATAAACAACAAAATAATAAATTGATTGGAAGTAGAATCATGTTCACGTCTATGGCTCAGGGGGTTCGTTATCTATCGTTATTCATAATCATTGCGTCTATCGCAGCCTGCGATGGCGGCGGTGGAGGTAATGATGGAGGCAACCAAAATCAAAACCAGGTCAATTATCCTCCGATAGCGGGATTTACTGCTGATAACGACACGATTGAAGTTGGGCAAACGATTACGCTTGACGGCAGCAGCAGCGCCGATCAGGACGACGAGTTCCTAGAATACTCCTGGACGCTTAGCCAAAAACCACAAGGTAGTGTCGTTGGCACAAACCTGGGAACCATGATCTAACCGCTAATGTCGACTGAAATATATCGCCTGAAATGGAAGAGTTACCACATCAAAAACGAATGCAAATGGGATTAGGACAGACCACAAAATCAAAGATGGATAGTTCTTTTCGTAGTGTGGCACTACATAACCGTAATTATTTTCCAAATCAAACCCGTGTGGTAGATAGACTAGTATGCTTCCCAGGCCATCGACGTCATCTAAAAACGGTTGTATATTTTGCTTGTAGAAAACGCCATTATCGTCCTTGAAATCATGATGATTGGTATCGCCGGAGTTTTTTATGGACAATGTGTCGTCCAAAGAAATTAACAAAAGGACAGGTATTTCGGTGTTGAAACTATATTTTGTCTTAGTGACAATCAGTTTGTTAAATCTGGTGTAGTAAACACCTTGATACACCTCGACTGGCATTGCACCCGAGATATATTCGCAAGGGGCGCTTTGTTTTATGATCATAAAGCGATCTTGGTCTAGCTTGTATATTGGCAATTTGTCCAGCGTCACAGTTTGTCCATTGCGCTGTCTTGTATCAATTGGAGCAGTCACAGTCAATACGATGCCGTATGAGTGTGGATAGTTAAGACCAACACACATAATTAACTGGTCTTTTTTAATTGAAACCATATCTGTTTCTTTGATCTCATAACCGTACGCATTATCAATCTTTTTTTGAACGATATCTGTGGCGCAACCGCTTAATAAAATTAGCAGCAGGACTGAAAGTATACACCTTGTGAGTGCCCTATAATTACCAGATGGTTTAACCATCCCAGACGTTCCGGGTTTGCATGAATACTAAATATAGTAGCACACAAATATTTTTACGCTATCGGGGAGTTAAACAAAATAGCAGCGAAACTAAACAACCGCCCAAGAAAAACACTAGGATCTGTAACGCCAGCTGATAGACTGGAAGCAGTGTTGCAGTGACCGGTTGAATCCGCCTCTGTTAAAAATAGGAGGATTACCGAGGAGCTGAAACGTAATAAGAGTCGTAGTGAAGATATCGTTACACTACAAGCGTATAGCCAAGTATACAACTCTCATAGCCGAGTTATCATGAGGGAAGATTTACCGATTTTTTGTCGCCTTGCGAATCACGCTATTGAGCGACTCAATGGCGTTTGTCGTATAGATGATTTTCCGTATTTCCTCAGGATAATCGTACAAGGCAATTAGGTTAGGCCAGTGTTCTCGCCATGACTTGGCTATAGCGGGGTATTTCGCATCCCAGGCGGCTGAAAAGCTCTCTAGTTCCATTTCTGCCTCGGTTACGTTTTACACAATTGAAAGGTCTTAAATTGACAATGATAAACAAATAATACAGACGCCCACGTCCTTGGTGTGATGGAAGCTGAAGTCCCAGACTAGTCATCTCCAGTTGGAACGATTGCTATCTAAGTTGAACGAAATATGTACAACCCCTTTGCAACTCGCCTCTTGATATGGTTTCACTATTCGCATTAACTACTTGATAATTAAAGGGTATGAATGGCGCATTTCCTACAGCATAGTACCGGCTAGATAGAAATTTCTTATGTTATAGGCTCCTGATAATCGTCTCATCATTTTACTCTTTATTTACATGATGGCTTAACAGATAATTTAAACAGTCATAGATCTTGGATAGAAATAAATGTATAAGAAACAAAAGAATTTTCTCACAATTTCTCTCTTAGACTTAGTGATCACATCCGCCTCTTCAGAAAACGCTATTAGTAAGGGGCACTATAGTCGTAGTAATTTAATTACTCCAATGAGGGCAATATGTGGTCCCGCATCTTATCTTTGATATGTTTTGTCATTGTTAGTGTATTTCCTACCCTGATAAATTACGATACTTTGGAATTTCTTAAGCCGGAATGGTGGGATACGGTGCAGTATGCCGAAGCGTTCGCAGACAATGAAGAAATTATGACGCAATCGAAAGCAGCGGATGCACGCTTATATTATAAACGGGCAATCCTTACCATCGAGGAATACCCAAACAACCATGAGCTTATTACTCAAGCATTGTATAGAGCACCTTTTAAACATGGTCTGACTAAAAATGAATCGGAGACACTAGCAGAGTACTACTTGGCTAACTACACCGGATGGCGAGGGACCCTGGCAGTCGTAAGTGCGCATACGGCTACCGAAGTTACTGCAAAATTGGTTCAGAGTTTATGTAAATCTGGGAGTACAGAAAAAGCATTATTTTATGTAAACAGTCTCATTTTGGAAAGAGGCCCAGAGATATATGATAGACCCAAAATTAAGGTGTACGATGAGTTAGAACATTGTCTACGTAAGGAACCAAGTAATGCGGTGTACCTGTATTTGAGTGAGGCGATCAAGAAAATTGGGCCAGTTACTCGGCAGAATGACAAGGATGATCTATTATCATTAGCTCAAAAAGTTGCCACGTACGAAGTAGAAAGATGGATCGAAAGTCCATGTAAATTGTTAAGGATAAAGGGCCAGCGGAAATCAAGTGGCGACGCTATTGATAAACGAATTCAAATGTACGAACGCGACAAATCTTGGAGTATGCATTTACTTGCGATCATGGATGCGATTATCTATGAGACCGATTTATCCATTTTGAGCGCAAAAAATATTCTTGAAAGGAGATTTTACAGCAACAAAATGCCTGATTGGGAATTACGTGATTCTTTTAATAATTTGCTCAAAAACATGGCATGCACGAAGAATCTAGAGCTAGTGAAATTACTTGTCCAGTATTTTTACGACAACGAAAGCCATGCCAAAAAAGAAGATCAAATTAATTTGGTAATCAGAAAACTGTATCCAGAGAAAGCGAAGTATAAACGGTCCACGAGGATAAGGTATCGCGGAAGTAAAAATATGGCGGAAGTTAGACTTCATTATTATGCAGGTCCATTAGATGCCCATGGTGAAACCATTTTATTGGAAGAATTCGAATTCAACGGAAAAACGTATTGGTTCCCTATTGCAGCAAAGAAGAGAAAGTGGATTTCTTGAAAACCCAATCAAGTGATCAAATTGTGGTAATACACGTCAAATTTTAGCAAAGATGGCGAGCCTCCAATAACTTTATACCTACAGGTAACCCACTCCTGAGCCAAATACTACCCCCTACCCCGCTCTTCATCCCATTGTTTTATATCAATAAATCACCCATAACAACTCAATTCCTAAACAATTTTCTTACCATTTAACCCCAAATCCCGCTTCCGGCGTTTATAAGCAGGTCGGTGTGATTAATGCTTTATAAGCAAATTGCACCCCTTTTGAAACCTTTTGCCGTCACCCGTGTATTAGCTAGTAAACCGGTGAGAAAAACTGTGACTACACTGTGAAAAAACGACGACTAAAACCATCAGGAGCCACAAGTCAGTGAGCGGATTTGAAGAGCATTCCTTGCCAGATCAGATGCTTGAAATTGAGCAGCGCTCCTGGCTACCGCGCCACGTCAGAGGTGACAAAAAGGCTTTTGAGAAGCTGGTGCGAACCTATGAGCAACCCATATTCAGTTATTTGGTGCGTTGTGGTTTGAACCGGCAAACCAGAGAGGATTTGTTTCAGGAAATTTTTATGCGCATCCATCGTGCAGCCGACACCTATCAACCCCATCGCCCCTTACGTCCCTGGTTATTTACCATCAGCGCCAATGTGGTGCGCAATTATTTTCGCAGTCATAAGTTCAACGAAGTGGCAGAAACCGACATTGAATCCCAGCAACCGGAACTGGATGAAACACTGGCGGTATGCGAAGCGTTGGAATGGCTGGAACAGGCCATACCCAAACTGCTGCCATTCGGCCAGGCCGAAGTACTGATTCTCACCACGGTAAACGGCTTACAGCAACAGGATGTGGCCGACATTCTGGACATGCCTTTAAATACAGTCAAAACCCAGCTTAGCCGGGCCCGCAAAACGCTGACGCAGGCCTGGTTGCAACGACAGGGTCAACTGCCCCAAGGAGACACGCCATGATTAGCTGCGCAGAGGTTCAAGCGGCCTTGGATGCCAGTGGGGTGCAACAGGTGGACGACACCCCCCATTTACGCAAACACATCGACCAATGTGAAGCCTGTAGCGCCTACCGCTACGCTTCATTAACGCTGGATGTGCAACTGGCCAGTTTGAAAGAACATGCCGCCCCCAAAAAGCTGCTACAACAAGTCATCAACTCGTGCGACCAAAGTGCCAAATCCAAACCCAAATTCAAACCCAAACCCAAACCCAAGCCCAATCGAAAGTGGTTGTTTCCCCTTGGCCCGTTTTCGAAAACAGCTTATGCGGCGGCGGCCGCATTCGCCATTGTGGTTTTTTTGATTGTACCCACGGTTATGTATAAACCCAGCACGGATATGTATAGCCTGGGCACCGGTGCAAGCGATGGACAAACGGTCGATCTTTCCGGTGAAACTCTGGCCGGTTTGGACTCACGCCAAAACAGCCCTCTACCCGCCGGGGCCGAAGAAATCGACAAAGAATCCCGATTAAAAGCAGAAAAAAACCAATATGCCCGGGAAAGCACGGTATTGGAACAACGCTTCAGCGAAGATAAAGCTTTGAAAAAATTTAAAGCCAAACCGAAACCAAAAAAACTCTTAAGCAACACCCTGGAAAGCACCTCGACAGCCGATGCTACGGATGCCCTAAGTCAAAAGGGCGCTGAGTTCTATAGGGAAGAAGCAGACGAAGTCATGGCAGAGAGTAAACCCGTATTAGCTAATCGATCGACAGCCCTGAACAGCAAACAGGATTTTGGACAAGCGGATTCGGGAAAAGATTCATCCGCGCCCTTGCAACTGCTATCGCCACCACCGCAATCAGCTATGGTCGCTGAAGAGGAAATGCAATTGCATGATGACTTCAATGCCGAAAGTGGCCGTCGTCGCCAAGTGGCTGGTTTGGTCATGAGAGACCCCATTAAAAACGAACAACAACGTTTTCAAAAGTCTGTTAAAAAACCGGCAAAATCCCGGTTGTATGGTGAAAAACGAAATCAGAGACCAGAGCGTGCTAACAGCGCAGAGCGAGATAAAGCCATTGATGCTCCAGAGCAAATAGCCCGCCTGGAAATGGCTGATCAGAGCAAAAGAGGCTTACTAGCGGAACCCGAGGAAATCATGCTGCCGGAAACGATGGAATTCTCTGACATCAGCGCACCCATTCGACAAAAGGCCCAGCAATTCTTCAGCGAACTGCAGTCCCTGAAAAACATCCGCTATCAATCCGCTCAGGGCTACTGGCGCAATACCTATATACCCGGTGATCCGGCCATGCGTTTATTACACAAACGCCTCAATGCCTGGGACCGACAACAAGCACAACAACTACTGCGTAGCAACATCACCATGGATCAATTGGCACATCAGTATATGCAACCTTTTGATCCACCCAGCCGCTCTGCTTTAGCGGTGTATCTACACAGTGACCACGCAGCCATCAATGACGAACCCACACGTTTGCGCTTGCAAGTGGGAATTCAAGCGAGTGAGCGCTTAAGCGGCCATCGTTCCGCCTTGAATATCGGCATTATCCTGGATCTTAAAGACTCAGTCGGTAAAGACCAATGGAATCAAATTCGGGCTTTTATCGATACCTTAAAATCGCTAAAACAACCCGGCGATCATTTCTCCATAACCGTTACGGGCAAACACGGTGGACTGTGGGTCGATTCCAACAACTTTCGCCACGGCCCGATTCATTTGGCCTTCGAAAAACTGCGATCACGACATCAGTTGCCTGACAGTGAAAAAACAAAAGGCGCGCCTCAGTATCTCAGCTTAAAGGACGCGATTTCACAAACGTCTGAGTCTATGCGCTTGCACGACGACCCCAGCAGTACTTTGGGGTCAAGCCGCATTCTGTTAATCAGCAACAATCAACAATGGGATAATCTGCACCGTTTAGAACAACAAGTGCACCAAAATGCGGTGGCCGGGATTACCTTAAGTGTGGTTGCGTTGAATCGCGATTTCGAGCAGGTAGATAAACTGGTATTAGCCGGTCAAGGCAATCGCTGGCTGGTCAACAATCTGGAAACAGCCAAACAAGCGGCACAAAAAGAATTGTTGTCGTCCAGTCGCGCCGTGGCCCGGGCCGTGCGTTTAAAAATTCGCCTGGCTAAAAACGTCAAACTCATTAGAGTGATCGATTCTGAAAAACTGTCGAGCCAACGGGCGCAAAGAGTGCGTGAAGCCGAACAAAGTATTGATCAACGGTTATCCCGCAACCTGGGTATTACGGCGGATCGAGGCAAAGATGACGACGGTATTCAAATTGTCATCCCCCATTTTTACGCGGGTGATTCCCATGTCATTCTGTTGGACGTTGTGGCCTCCGGCCCCGGTGATATCGCCGATGTCTCCGTAAAATACAAAGACCTCTTATATATGCGCAACGGTAACGCTCAGGCCCAACTGCGATTAAAACAAGGCCATACCGCCAGAGGCCCGATGCAATATAAAGTGATCAAAAACCTGCTAGCCAGCCGTTTGTCTGCCGCGATCAAACAAGCCCGTTCACAGGTATCTCTAGGGCAATTGAGCCTAGCCACTGAAGAGTTACGCCAACTGCGCGAGCTCTACGAAGAGCTGCGCCTACAGGTGTCCAGCTGGCACAACGATCCGGAGATCCTGGCCGACATCCAACTGTTAGACCAATTTATAGTAGTACTGAATTCACCCTTGTACAGCGACAACCACCAACGCCGTTTTGTCTTGGACGCGTTGGAGTACAGCGGTTGGAGAAAAACGGTAAGCCAACATGAATAAACCGATGTGGAGAACCCCAATGAAACAGGTATTGATTACTTTCCTACTGGCCCTACTGTTGCTACCCATAGCTGCTATGGCCAAATCCGTGAGCCCCGTTGGCACGCCACCGGCAAGCGACAACGGCGATGTCCGGGTACCATTGGCGGTTTATCAACAGCTGGTGGAAGCCGCCAGTCAAAAACCACAACCGGCTCCGGCTTCTTATGCCATTGGCAATGCCAAAGTAAAGGTGAGTATCAAAGATCTGGGGGAACACACCACCGCCACGGTTACGGTGACCGCCGAGATTAAAACCTTTGAAGACCAGTGGACCCTGGTGCCTATACTGCCTCACGGCGCTGCATTGACGGAAACCCTTATTAACAATCATGCGGTGCAACTGGTCCAGGGCGCTCAATGGCTTTCTTGGGGAACAAAAAAAGCGGGCACGGCGGCGCTCAAACTGGTTTATCATATCGATGCGTCGCGATCAGAGAACGGCTATGTTTTACCATTAACGGTGCCCAGTGCCGCAGCGACCCAGTTAGAGCTGTTATTCCCTGGTGAAAAACCCGATTTGGCTATCATTCCATCCGCGGACAGTCGCAGTACGGCGTTTGGTGGCGGTACTAAGTTTACCGCCAGCATCCCCGCCACGTCCTCTGTATTGGTGTCCTGGCGCATACCATCAAAACAGAACTACGCCATCAGTCGGGCTTTTTATCAGGGAGAATTAAAAAAATCGGCGATTACCTGGACCACCGACTTTGATGTGGAGGTGTTCTCGGGAGAATCCGTTAAACTCAAGCTCATGCCCAGCCATGTCACACTAAGTGGTGCCCGCATTAACAAAAAGCAAGCGACATTACTGGAAGAGGACGGCTATTTTGCCGTGATCATTAAAGGTCGTGGCAAATACAGCATACAAACTTCTTTTCAAACCTCGGTAAAACAGGAACAAGGTCCCCCGATCACCACTTTGAATATTCCCCGGGTACCGGTCTCCCGTTTTGAGCTGACATTGCCCGGTAAAAAGCAACTCACGGTGACACCGGAAACCCACGTGGACAGCAAAACCAAAAACAATAAAACCATCGCCAACGTCTACATCCCAATGCGCGACAATGTCAGCTTTTCCTGGTTAGACGCCATCCCGGAAGAGCAAAGAGTAAAAGTACGTGCCAACGCCAATATTTATCATGCGATTCACGCCGAAGAAGGCGTATTACACGTCAACAGTCTGATGGATTTTAATGTCACCCACGGTGAAGCAACGACTTTCTCCTTTGATGTTCCCAATACGGTGCAAGTCAATCGAGTATCCTCCGGCTCCGGTGGTGTATCCGATTGGACCGAAAAACCCAATAAAGGCGCCAAGGGCAAACGCATACAGGTTTTTCTGGATCGTGCGGTTAAGGGCCGGTTTGTACTGGATGTGAACTATGAGTCTTTGTTGAAAAACAAAGGTGAGCAATCCATACACGTGCCCCTTATCCACGCGACCGATATGCACCGGCAACGGGGTATGGTAGCACTATTGGCCGGAACGGAACTGGCATTAAAACCCATAACGGAAAATAATATATCCCGTGTGGGTGAAAACCAGTTACCCGGTTTTGTTAAAAACAGTATTCAGATGGGTATTCTACACACGTATAAATACACCAGTGACAAACCGCAATTATTAGTGCAAGCTGTCGCCCCGGAACGAAAACAGGGTAAATTTGATGCCCAAGTAGATACACTATTTTCAATCGGCGAAGTCACGGTAAAAGGGAACGCCACTGTGCAACTTGATGTGAAGTCCGGGAGCACCGCCAAACTGGTTCTGAACCTGCCATTGGGGGTTAACCTGCTCTCTGTTGCCGGGCCTTCACTGCGCTCTTATGACGTTAAACCCGGTGACACGGCACAAACTATACAGATTGAGTTTACCCAGCCCATGGAAGGCCAGTTTCGTCTTGAAGTGAATTACGAGCAAATCATGAAAGACGGAATAGACGAATTGGCGGTACCCACTCTGGGTGTTGAAGGCGCTGAGGTGGAGCATGGACGTCTTGCCGTGGAAGCCCTTACCGCGGTGGAAGTACAAACGTCCAAGTTTACGCAACTCACCACAGTTGATATTAATGAACTACCGCAACAATTGGTTTTAAAAACCACCAACCCCATATTGCTGGCGTTTAAATATGTGCATGCCAAGCCACCTTATGAATTGAGTTTAAAAATCACCCGGCATAAGGAAATACTGGTCCAGGAAGCATCCATAGAAACCGCAGAATACCAAAGTCTGGTTACCAACGACGGCTTGGTGGTTACCACGGCCAAGTACCTGGTTCGCAATAGTCGACGCCAGTTCCTGCGTTTGAGTTTACCGGCCGAATCCGAAGTGTGGTCCGTATTCGTCGATAACCAGGCGGAAAAACCCGCCAGTGCCAGCGAAGACAGTAACGGCATTTTGATTAAAATGATCAATTCCACCAGTGGATTTCCAGTGGAAATCGTCTATGCAACACCCATATCCAAACTCAGCATGATGGGTTCCATAGGCACACACCTGCCACTGCCGGATATGGTCGTGACCAAAACCCATTGGAATGTGTTTGTACCCTTCGGCCCCGACTATGTTGATGTGGAATCCAATATGGATATCATCGCAAGAAACGCCAGAGCCAATCCCAGGGACATGACCATGCATCAAAGCGGTCAGGCAAACAAAAATCAAGCCGGTGCTTTTAAGGTAAACGTACCAACACAGGGTATTCGTTTCGAGTTTGCGAAACTCTATGCCAACAAATCACAAACGCCTGCCTTTTTCACTATTCGTTACACATCCGTAGAAGGAAAAACTCTTGGTATTTGGGTCAGTATCATTGGTGTTTTGCTCATTTGGCTGGCCATCTTTTTAATCAAATTTCCCTCTGAAAAACTTGCGGAACAAAACAGACACAAAGCCAGTTGGTGGGTATTAGGTAGCGGGTTCGCCTTGGTGTTGCTGTCCATCGGCTACCTCGGCACCAGTTTACAAGTCGCTGCCACCACTGCATTATTGGGCGCCGTGGTGTTCATCATTAAACTGGCGGCACCTGTGGTACAACGTTGGCGCTCCTAGCACGGCAACTGACGTCCTTCCGCCAAAACCGGGGTCAAAAAACTTCCCCGGTTTTCTTCATTGGTTAAGGTGCAGTTATAAAACCCTTCACAAAAACTTTGTTTCCACCTTGCTGAGCTGTTGAATTCTCTCCCGCTACAAACACTCTATCACCAGTTAACAACATAGCTCTTGGAAAATCTTCCTCAGGTGTTGTGATACCGGTGTTGTGATAATCAAGTCCCTCCAGGAAACCGTCCTCGTTGTATCGTAGGACCACACTATCCACACGCTCAGAGTTTATGCGCTCGTATCCACTGATCAGCGTTTTATTGTTGGGTAATACGCTTATACCTGTAACTATAATATCAGCATTAGTCGATCCCTTTATCGGGTAGCTATGTCCTCTTCGATAAGTGAACCCAAAGAATTCGAAGGTTGGTCCAAAACCACTATATAGGTCACGATCCAAATACCCCCCTGCTGTTAGACGCACCAACACTGGCTCATCTACAAACGGTTCACTGTTCGACTTCGATTTCGACAACATCATAATTCCACCATCCGGCGCTATCGCCATTCCACTTAGGGAAGTAACCATCGTAGCTAAACTCCTTCCCTCGAAACTAGCCTGTGTACCGTCTTGATTGAATGCCCAAACAATCGGATCATCATTTGCAGTGGTACCTGCTACAACAATTTGGCCGTTAGTTTTCAGAGCAAGATACCTACCGTAAACTCCCTCACCATCGCCGGAAAACCATAGGGTATGTCCTGTTCTTACGGGTGGATTGTCAGAAAGCAAACCAAATGTGGTATCCGGTTCACCAGTTGCTGTTAGTTTCCAAAGACTCATAGCTGATCCAGTGCCACCCAATAAATCCGCAGAGCTGTGCCCGGTGGCGATAATTCCTCCATCCAATGCCAATCCCACATCGCGAAACCCCGAGGACAATAATATCACCCCATAACCTTTACGCTGTCCGGGATTACTCGCATCCGGGTCTCCAAACTCAACATCTAACTCACCGCTTTGTGTATAACGCCAAACGATGCCACGATAGTCGAATTTAGACAATTGACTAGAACCCACTACTACAATTTTGTTATCAGCAGTAACAACAACCCCACGGGCTCTATCATTACCATCTCCCCCAGCCGCATTACGGTGAGTGCTATAGCCAAGCCTTTTGCTGCTATCGTCTGGATCAATGGGCCCGAAGCCAGTAACGAGGTCCGTATCCAAAACCCCTTCTGCGGTGTAACGCCAAATTCTGGCGTCATAATCGACTCCGTTCCAAATACTACCCACCACAATTGGTTTTTGGTCACCGCTTATCGCTATATCGAATACAGTCTCTGCACCAGTTGGATTGCTTGACAGTGCTGTGAAAGCCAATCTTTGGCTGGGATTTTCCGGATTGATGTCTCCAAAATTTAAATTGGGTTGTAACGCATGCTGAACAATATAAACGCTTAACATCTGCTCCCTGCTTGACACACCATCATCAACGGTCAATACAATCTCATATAAGCTATCCCAACGATTGTATGCCCTTGGGCTCGCTAACTCCAATAAACCGGTATCTGAAACCGTAAATCTGTACCTATCTGTACCCGTAATGGCATAGGTAAATGAAGTGTCACCATCCTCATCCAGCACTTCTATCTGCTGTACTTTGGTCGTATTTTCGTAAACCCTCACCACATCTGAAGAAAGAAAAATGGGAGCGTCATTTGTATCCGTGACTTCTACGGATATACTTACAGTAGTGGACAGCGCTCCATCTGAGGCAGTAATTCTAAGCTCGTATTTATTATCTGTATTTGCGTCTACTGGTGATTCATAGTTCGGCGTGACTTTGAAGCTCAACGCTCCTGAATTTACATCCAAATTGAAATCTGAACTATCTCTACCGCTAATAGAGAAGGATATGGGATGTTCTTCTTTGTCGGAAGCAATTACAGTAGCCACTTGTAACTGATTTTCCTCAATCACAATAGAACTTGGACTCAGAACAAAGGGCGCCGTATTTACAGCAGCGTTTACGACAGCATCCGTAACCGATATGGACAAATCAAAGGAAACAGATTGTTTGGCATTGCTTACAATAATCCGAGTTTCATAAATGTTGTCGGAATTTTCATCACGTGGATTCTCAAAATCAGGGGCAATATTGAATACTAATGAGCCCGTTGAGTCGATGGAAAATAGTCTTGAATCCAGGAGCGAGCCGTCGAGAGAAAAAGAAAGGTTCTGATTTTCTCTATTTAACACATTGACTTGCAAAACTTCAATGTTGTTTTCTTGGATTTCGACCTCACTGACTTCGGTTACGACCAGGGGTTGACCACCCGATTCCCCCTGCGCAGAATCTGATCCACCCCCACATGCAACGATAAAGAACAGACATACCACCACAGTCAATCCAAAACGATACAGGTAAAACATAGCCACCCCCGAAACAGGACTATTTTTGTACAAATCGAGACTCAAAGGACATTTAGTCTGTGACACAAAACAGGCGTTAGTATAACACAAAAACTGGGCCCATTAACTCTGAGCCCTATTTTCGATCTGTGGGTTTTCGGGAATAAAACGACGATGTGCTCTTGGCATTAGCTAGCTAGCGAGGATGCCATTGTAATCTCTACTTAATTATATCAAAATAGCTCAATCAAGACCCTTGCTTGGACGTTTTCCGGTATTTATTCCTTTGTTTCAATTAGAAAGCTTGGTATTCCCATAAAGTTAAAAGTCCACATTAGGAAACCGGGGTAAGCCAAAAGTACAACGACACCCCCAATTTCTTTTTGATCCTTTTTTAAGGAGCCCCCTTAGGCACCCACTTTACCACCCAATTGATCACAGGCTTTCTCTGACATGGATACAAAACCCTGGCCTTTGCAGGACCCGTGTCCTTTGCACTCATTACTTGCCGTTTTACAGTCATTTTGACCTTTGCACTTGTTCACACCATAACAATGTATGTTCTCTGATACAGCCGATGTTTCCATCGTCGTGGTACTTGCACATCCGAATAGGCCGGCAGCAGCAATCGCAAGCGCGGCACCGGTTACTTTTGATTTTACACTCATGTTTTCTCCAAGTTAGTTAGATCGGTGTTGGGTATAGAGTGTAGTTATCTGCTTCCCTCAATACAATCGAATATGCACGAAGTTATTGAAACGTTATGGCTTTGTTATAGAAATTTTATATTTGAAAGCGAAATCACCGTCAGATCTCAGTTTGCGACACACGATTTACGAATCCAGCCCCACCACAAAGCGACACATATCGGCGATCAATTTATAGGAATCTTTGGAATAGCCGCCACTGGTCATGACGACGGTGGGGATTTTTCGGTCGTGTAATGCTTTTAAAACCGTTTGGTCTCTTTCCACTACACCGTCGTAGGAAACACGCAGCCCGCCCAATGGGTCTTGGTCCAGTATATCGGTTCCGGCATTGTAAAAAGCCAGTTTGGGTTTTTCGACACTGTTTAGAAATTCAGGCAGGTGCTGCTGTAAAGTGTTTAGATAGTGGTCTGTGTTGCTGTATGCTTTCAGGGGAATCAGATAAGGAAAATCTTTCGGTTCTCCCGGATGTATTCCTGGGTATACTTGAAAATTGTACATGTCCAACATGTGGACTCTGGGATCTTTGGCGTAGATGAATTCAAATCCGTTGCCCCGGTGTGCGTCCAGGTCAATCATGAGAATATTGTCGGTAGCGGAAATTAATCCTTTGGATCGGCAGTGTTCAATGCTTAAAGCGGCATCCGCGAAAAAGCTGAACCCTTCTCCGTGATCCGGAAAGGCGTGGTGAAAACCACCGCCGATATTCACTGCAATGCAGTCATGAGTTAAAGCCTGCGTGGCAGCTTCAACGGTGCCGGAAACGGCTAATCGCGCCGGTTTTAGAAAACTGTTTTGCAGTATTTTGTTAGGCAAATAGCTAACGGCACCCACTTCCAATACTTGGGCAATGACTTTAGAGGATGACAGCGAGTCCAAGTATTGTTGCGTATGGATGCTTAACAGCTGCTCCGGTGCAATGGGCTCCGTGGGTTCTATCAAGGCTTTGCTTAACTCTCTTCTTAGTTCTGTTCTTAATTCTGATTTTAAATTCGATCCGTAGTCTGCTTGTAATAGGTTCCATGCTTTGCTGTATTTTTTCCCGTCAAACGGATGCAGTTTGTCGAAACCCAGTAAAGAAAAGTCATATTTTTTGGAGAATATAAATTTGTTTGGCATAGTCCACAGTTTTGTTTTGTGAATGTCTAGCATTCTGCTATACCGTATTTGGAGTCTAACTTTCGGGTTTCAAGGGATAGGGTCAGTTACCGCTTGCTTTTATTTGATAAGAGGGAAAATCGCAAAGTTCAAAATACAAGTCAATTGCGAAGTTTAACCTCCTCGGCGAAATACGCGGGCCGAAGTGCAGGACGCACAAGTGTCACAAAAGGCAAGGAGCCGAGAGAGACTATGCCACCCTACCCTATATTGCCTTGTCGTATCATGAAAGTATCGTTGTTGTATCCGAAGATTATTTTGTAGCAGTGAAAGGGCATAGATTTGAAAAATTCAACAGCTGCGCTTGCTATCATTTTTCTTGCGACAATCATTGTTGCTGCTGATTGTTATAGCTCTAGCTCTACAAACGGTGAGGAACCAAGAATTTCCAGCTCCCCAACCATATCAAGCAGTGCACCTCCTTATAGACTGTCGTACAATGACAAGCAGAATCCAAAGGCGATTTTCTTTACTTTCATGATATTGTCTTCTATTGGCTCATTGGTCGGAGCAGTTTACTACCGGAGTAAAATAGCCTTACTGGATCGAGAGGTTGACTTATCTTACTCGTGGGAGAAAGCAAAAGGTCGTATCGTCACAACGAGCGTTGTAGAAGAAATCGCAAGAACTGGGGATGAAACGAATGATGATATTTACTACGCAATAAAAATCAAATATAGCTTTTCGGTAAGCGGTAATTCCTACGTAGGCGCAGCATTTGCACCGGGCCTATTCCAGTTGAATAAAGATTCAGAAGAGCAGGCAAAGCAATACTTGATAAATAATAATTATCATGACAATAGTGAAACCGATGTCTATTTCGATCCACGAAACCCTAAGGTATCGGCTCTCAAAAAAGGTTATTGCGAGGAAGTGGAAGAACAAAGAAATAGCGATGAACGGGACTCATATTCACTGATAGCAGCCAGTGTTGTGTGTATTGTGATTGGTATAGTGCTCCTTTCTCTACTGGATTAATTAGTTTTTCATGCTTCCTTAGCTTCGGTTTTGAACTCGTAAGAATCAAAAACTGGGGGGGGGGAATTCTAAATGCATGTTGGGAGATTTGTATTAAGTTTTTGATTGTTCATCATAATCAGCAGTCACCTTTTTCAAAAGTCGACTCAGTTCATCGATGTCATCTCGTATTTGAGCCGCATCCTGCTCTGCTGCGACAACCGCTCGTTTCTGCAACTCACCCAAGTAGAAAGAAAGCGCCTCTTCAACGCGTAGCAAAGTTTTGGGTTCCAGTTGCGCCATATTATTGCTCATATAAAGTCATTTTTGGTGGAGGTTCTTTATTGTATTCAGCGCGATACTGACTATCGTATGCATTTTCGAGATAGTGAAACAAATCGTTGTAAGCGGTAATTTTTTGATCTAACCGATATTGCTGATCGTTGAGATTGTCTAATTCATCACCATCGGCGTCTTCATCGCCATCAAGCCTGTCTACTTGATCCCTGATTTCGCTCAAGCGAGGGTAAATATCATTGACATAGGCTTTAATGGCCGCAAGCATCCAGGCAAGTTCGTTTGGTGTATAACTAGTCATTGCATCACTTATGTTTAAACCGGTCAAGCCAGGACCAAATATGTAGCTTTTTGCGAATGTGTACCCCATCAAAGAGGCTTCAAATTGGTTGTATTTTTATTATAGATCTAGTCGCATTTCATCACTCTTATCTTTGTAGTTGCTTAGTAAGATCTTAGCGTAACCGTGGTCATTGGTAATATCCGATCGATCGTCTTCATCCAAATTCTCATCAGCGAGCTGGGTTTCGTATTTTTCAAGCAGTGCTTCCAAAGCTTCTATAATGCAATTGATTTCGAAACAGTGTGAGTGTTTGCGGACTAGTGGATCTGTTGTGTTGAACCACTTACGAGAAGATATTGACTTCTGCTTGGCGGAATACGCGGACTATTCCGCCCTACCCTGGGGCTGTGTATGGTGCATGTGTGTTGGGTAACTTCAAATCACCCGCCCATAAAAAAACCGGTATTTAACCGGTTTTTGAATATTGGTCGGGGTGAGAGGTCGCTTCTGGCATCCTTGCCTTCTCGCGACACTTGCACATCCATGTGCTTCGGTCGCTTCTGGCATCCTTGCCTTCTCGCGACACTTGCACATCCATGTGCTTCGGCTTAGAACCTCCTCGTCGGTTCAGGTCCAACCTAACGAACAAAAAAAAACACCGGTATAAACCGATGTTTTTGTTTGTTTGGTCGGGGTGAGAGGATTTGAACCTCCGACCCCCACAACCCCATTGTGGTGCGCTACCAGGCTGCGCTACACCCCGACTGATTTGTGTCTGGTGGGATCTTTTGACAAGAAGTTCGGAAAAAAGGCCCGTTTTGACACAGGGCGGTATTCTACATGAAGACCGTCCTTTGTGGTATTGGAAATTGGTATTTTTTGAACGTTTTTACCGTTTTAGGATTTCTTGCAGGTCTTCCAATTCGCAGATGAGCTGGCGAACGACCTGCTTGCTGTGGTTGACGTCTTCCTTGGCTTCGCCGCCTTCGAGCTTCTGGCGGGCACCACCGATGGTAAAGCCGTGTTCATACAGCAGGCTACGAATTTGACGAATCATGATCACGTCGTGACGCTGGTAATAGCGTCGGTTGCCGCGTCTTTTTACCGGTTTAAGTTGGGGAAATTCCTGCTCCCAGTATCTCAGCACATGCGGCTTAACGCCACACAACTCGCTGACTTCACCAATGGTGAAGTAGCGTTTGCCGGGAATCACTGGGAGTTCGTTATTGCTGGCTGCTTCCAGCATACGCTTCGACCCTAGCTTTTAACTTCTGGCCAGGGCGAAAAGTCACTACACGTCGTGCCGTGATAGGAATTTCTTCACCCGTTTTTGGATTACGTCCGGGACGTTCGTTTTTATTACGAAGATCGAAATTACCGAATCCGGACAGTTTCACTTGCCGCCCGCCCTCTAAGGCTTCGCTAATTTCAGCGAAAAAGGCCTCAACTATTTCCTTGGCTTCGCGTTTGTTGAGGCCAAGTTCCTCGTACAGTTTCTCTGCCATCTCAGCTTTTGTAAGCGCCATTATTCCTCTCACTTATTCTCTAAGAGTTGCGTTCAATTCCTTGTTTAGTATAGACATTATTTCCGATAAAACCGAGTCTACCTCTTCATCCGTGAGCGTTCTTTCCTGATTCTGCAACACCAGGCCATAGGCCAGGCTCTTTTTACCGCTTTCGATCCGCTCACCGCTATACACGTCAAACAACTTCAAAGTTTTCAGTATAGACGGTGTTGCCCTTTTAATACAGTCACTTACTGCTTGTTCACGAATTTTTTCGTCTACAACAATGGCCAAATCGCGCCGAATTGCCGGAAATTTGGAAATTTCGCAAAATTTCGGTGTTTGGCGATAACTCACTGAATCTAAACGCAGCTCAAACAAATACAAGGGCTGTGCCAAATCCAGTTTTCTGGCGAGTTCCGGGTGAAGGGCCCCCAACCAGCCAACGGTCTCTTCTCCTGAGTCTGTCGGTTTTACAATCCGGGCACATTGCCCCGGGTGTAATGCTAAGTGCTTGTCTGGCCTATAAATAAATGTATCTGCTTCACCTGACAATTTCAATAGGGTTTCCGTGGTATTTTTCACATCAAAAAAGTCTACGGATCGCTGTTGTTCACCCCACTGTTCCGGCCAGGCACTACCAAAGTGCAAACCGGCCAGTATAGCCTCTTGATTTATATCGTCATTTGACTTCAGAAACCTTAGACCAGATTCGAACAAACGTACAGTCTCTTGTTGACGATTTATGTTATAAAGTGCGGCCTGTACCAAACCCGGCCACAAACTTGTACGCATTTCCGACATTTCGGCGGAGATCGGGTTAGTTAGCGCCAGTTTATTTTCATTATTATCGAATAAGATTTGCAAATCAGGATCCACAAAACTGTAGGTGATAGCCTCCTGATAACCACGAGCTACCAGAGTGTCGCGAAAACGACGCAGCGGAAGATGGTTTTCCGACTCTTTACCCACATGAGAGGCGCTTTTGCTGGAGCTACTTGGGATTTCTGCATAACCGTAAATGCGAGCGACTTCTTCAATGAGATCGATTTCGGTCTCGATGTCGAATCGAAAACTGGGAGGTGTCACGTGCCACTGGTGGCCCGTCACAGTGACCTCCATTTCCAGACGTCGCAGGATATCGGTTACCGTATGCGCTTCCACGGTAACTCCCAAGACTCTGGCAATACGCTCAGCACGCAGCTCAATGGGAACACGCTGCGGCAAATGCTTCTCACTGCTCACATCCGATACCACAGACGCCTCACCGCCTACCAGCTCCAACAAAAGTTGCGTGGCTCGATCCACGGCCTGCTTTTGTAATTGGGGATCCACACCGCGCTCAAACCGATGAGAAGAATCGGTGTGCAATCCAAAACGGCGCGCCTTCCCGGCCATGTACTCGGGGCTGAAAAAGGCGCTTTCCAGAAAGATATTGGTAGTGCTCTCATCTACGGCCGAATCGTTTCCACCCATGATGCCGGCTAAGGCCTGGGCCTGTTTGTGATCCGCTATCACCAAATTGTCAGCAGCCAATTCAATTTCCTGGCCATCCAGCAAGGTGATCTTTTCGCCCTTCTTGGCCATACGCACCACAATACCACCGGAGAGTTTATCCAAATCAAATGCATGCATGGGTTGACCCAATTCCAACAACACATAGTTGGTCACATCCACTACGGGACTGATGCTGCGCACGCCACTTCGACGCAGTTTTTCCTGCATCCACATGGGCGTTTGTGCTTTGGGGTTAATGCCTTTAATTATTCGCCCAACATAGTGTGGGCATTGCTCTGCCGCTTTAAGTTCGATGGAAAGTTCGTCTTTTAGTTTGGCTGCGGTTTCTGCAATCTTGGGGGCATTGACGCTTTTGCGATTAATCACTCCGACTTCCCGGGCGACACCGCGAATACTCAAACAATCGGCACGGTTGGGTGTTAAACCCAACTCAATGCTGTTGTCGTTTAGCTGTAAATACTCACTCACTGCCTCGCCGACCGGCGCATCCCCCGGTAAAGGTAACAAGCCATCGGCCTGTTCAGCCATGCCCAGTTCGGTAGCGGAACACAACATACCAAAGGACGGTACGCCACGCAGTTTGGCCTTTTTGATTTTGATACCACCGGGTAATTGCGCACCCACAGTGGCAACCGGATAGCGACCATCTTGCTCAACATTGGAAGCACCACAGACAATGTTCAGCAGCGCATCGGCACCCACGTCGACCTGACATACTTTTAATTTATTGGCATCGGGATGGGGTTCCAGGCTGATCACGCGCCCAACCACCACCTTATCCAAGGCAGCCGCTACCGGCTCCACGGCATCCACTTCCAATCCGGCCATGGTAAGCTGATGCGACAGCTGTTCCGTGCTAACGTCCGGATTCACCCATTCTCGTAACCAATTTTCACTGTATTTCATAATTTTTGTTTAACTCATAGTGTTGTTAAGCGCTGTCTGCTTTGGGTCGGTAACAATTAGTTAAACTGCTGTAAAAAACGTAAATCATTTTCAAATAGCAGACGCAAATCATTGATGCCGTAGCGCAACATAGCCATGCGCTCCACCCCTATGCCGAAAGCAAAACCGGTGTATTTTTCATTGTCGATTTTGACGTAATCGAAAACTTTGGGCTGAACCATGCCGCAACCCAGTATTTCCAACCATCCGGTCTGACTGCAGACGCGACATCCCTTACCGGAGCACATGACGCATTGGATATCCACCTCGGCTGACGGTTCGGTAAAGGGAAAATAGGAGGGCCTAAACCGCACTTCCAAATCTTCTCGCTCAAAGAAGTGCTTCAGAAACTCGTCCAACATCCCCTTGAGATCAGCAAAACTTACGGCGCGATCCACCAACAAGCCTTCCACTTGATGAAACATAGGGGTATGGGTCAGATCCGAGTCGCAGCGATACACTCGACCCGGCGCAATAATTTTTAAAGGCGGTTCGCGCTCTTCCATGACTCGAATTTGTACCGGAGATGTGTGGGTACGCAGTACCAAATGATCATTAAAATAAAAGGTATCGTGCATGGCACGCGCCGGATGCGACTCGGGAATATTGAGGGCTTCGAAGTTGTGATAGTCATCTTCCACTTCCGGACCCTCGACCACTTCAAAACCCATTTTGGCAAACATGGCTTCAATTCGAGCAATGGTCTGAGTGATGGGATGCAGACCACCACCGTTTAAGCCACGCCCGGGCAGGGTCACGTCTACGGCTTCCGAGGCCAGCTTGCGCTCCAGATCTTCCTGCTGCAGTTTTTGTTTGCGGGTTTCGATAGCGACTTGTACGGCTTGTTTGGCCTGGTTAATGACTTTGCCCGCCTCTTTGCGCTCCTCCGGGGGCAGTTTACCCAGAGATTGCATTTGCGCGGTGATGAGTCCTTTTTTCCCCAAATAATGGACTCGGTGCTGATCCAGCTCTTTTAAGTCGGCGGTTGATGTTATGGCTTTCTCCGCTTCGGATACGAGCTGTTGGAGCTCTTTCGACACGATGGTACCTCGATGAGTGATGGATATTTATCTACAAAAACACAAAAGGGGGGAAAAGCGTTAGCCTTTCCCCCCTTGTGTTTACTTATAAAGCCGGTAAAACAGGTAACTTAGCTGGAAAGACTGGCTTTGGCTTTTTCCGCTAAGGCCGAAAAGGCCTGTTTTTCAAATACGGCTAAGTCTGCCAGCACCTTTCGATCGATTTCGATAGATGCTTTTTTCAAGCCGTTAATAAATCGGCTGTAGGATAAACCACACTCACGTGCAGCCGCATTGATTCGGGCTATCCATAATGCGCGAAACTGACGTTTGCGCTGACGACGGTCGCGGTAGGCATACTGCCCGGCTTTGGTGACTGCCTGTACCGCTACGCGGTAGACATTTTTGCGACGACCGGAATAACCCTTGGCTTTATCCAGTACTTTTTTGTGTTTAGCGCGTGCAGTGACGCCACGTTTTACTCTTGCCATGATTCCACCCCCTTACACGTACGGCATCATGCGACTTACCATTGAGGTATCGCACTCTGCAACCAGACTGGGGGAACGCAAGTGACGTTTGCGCTTGCTGCTTTTCTTGGTCAGAATATGACGCCGGTGTGACTGGGCACGCTTGAACCCGCCTGACCCCGAACGTTGAAACCGTTTGGCAGCGCCACGGTTTGTTTTCATCTTTGGCATAACTAACTCCACATTTTCTAATTAAACAACTGCGTACGTTTATAACTGGGAGCCTGGGTGCCACACCGGCCAACAGCAGTACGCTCTTTTTTACAACTGCCCCAAATCGGATATCCAACCCAGTTTGGAACAGCTTCTACCTGCCTCGAATCAAACTTCTCGACTGAGGCCGATAGCGGCCGACAATATCAATTGCCGTTTTTCTTATTGCCCTTTCTTAGGCGCAATGATCATCACCATGGCTCGGCCTTCCACTTTGGGAAACTGCTCAACCGCGCCCAATTCTTCCAGATCCGCCTCTACCCGTTTGAGCAATTCCAGACCCAGTTCCTGGTGAGCCATCTCGCGACCACGAAATCGCAGAGTGACTTTAACTCTATCCCCGTTGGTGAGGAAACGTTTAAGGTTACGTAGTTTTACCTCGTAATCTCCAATATCCGTACCCGGACGAAATTTGATTTCCTTAACGTGGATCTGTTTTTGTTTCTTTTTCGCCGCATGCCGTTTTTTGTTTTCTTCAAACAAATACTTGCCGTGGTCCATGACCCGGCAAACCGGCGGATCTGCATTAGGAACGATTTCCACTAGATCCAATTCAGCGTCGTAGGCTTTCTGCAATGCGTCACTGACAGCCATTATGCCCACCTGTTCCCCATCCGCTCCAATTACCCGGACTTGAGGCGCTGTTATTTCATCGTTCAAACGAACCTGTTTTTCTGCGGCGATACTTTAAACCTCCAAAACATGACGGCCGTGGCTCGCGATTTCTTTTTCAAGACCCTTGGCGAAACTGTTCAAATCCATGCTTCCCAGGTCTTGACCACCACGCGTGCGTACGGCCACCGAATTATCTTCCTCTTCCCTATCTCCCAAAATAATGAGGTAGGGGATTTTCTGCATTGTGTGCTCGCGAATTTTAAATCCGATTTTCTCGTTTCTCAAGTCGGATTTAACCCTAAAACCAAGATTTCTTAATGAATTTTCAATTTTTTGGGCAAAATCGCTCTGTCGGTCGGTAATATTCATGACGACCACCTGCCAAGGAGCCAACCAGGCAGGAAAAGCACCGGCATATTCTTCGATGAGAATACCCACAAAACGCTCTACAGACCCCAAAATCGCTCGATGCAGCATGACGGGCACATGTTTTGTGCCATCCTCTGCCACATAATGAGAATCCAAACGAGCCGGCATGGAAAAATCCACCTGGATAGTACCACATTGCCACACCCGACCTAGACAATCCTTCAATGAAAACTCAATTTTAGGACCGTAAAATGCCCCCTCACCCGGTTGCAAGTCCCAGACAAGCTGTTTGGCATTGAGCGCCTGTTCCAGGGCGTGCTCGGCCTTGTCCCAAACTTCGTCAGACCCCACCCGTTTTTCCGGACGTGTAGACAATTTGACGATAACTTCTTTAAAACCGAAATCAGCATATACACCATAGAGCAAATCTATGAATGCCGATACCTCATCCTGGATTTGATCTTCCGTACAAAATATATGGGCATCATCCTGAACAAAATTACGTACCCGCATTAACCCGTGTAACGTCCCCGAAGGCTCATTACGGTGACAGGAACCGAATTCGGAAATGCGCAAAGGCAAATCGCGGTAGCTTTTCAGGCCCTGATTAAATATCTGGATATGGCAGGGACAGTTCATGGGCTTGACCGCGTAGTCGCGATTTTCCGATTCTGTTGTAAACATATCGTCGCGGAATTTTTCCCAATGACCGGATTTCTCCCATAAGGTCCTGTCCACCAATTGCGGCGTATGGACTTCTTCGTAACCCTTTTTCAGGATAACGGAACGAATATAGCTCACCACCTGCTGATAGATGGTCCAACCGTTGTGGTGCCAAAACACCATGCCCGGTGCTTCTTCCTGGGTATGGAATAAATCCAGCTTGCGGGCCAGTTTGCGGTGATCACGCTTTTCCGCTTCTTCCAGCCGATGCAAATACGCTTTGAGGTCCTTTTTATTGACCCAGGCTGTACCGTACACCCGCTGCAGCATGGCGTTGTTGGAGTCGCCACGCCAGTAAGCCCCGGCCAGCTTCATCAGCTTAAACGCTTTGATGTGGCCCGTGGCAGGCACGTGAGGTCCACGGCATAAGTCGGTGAAATCACCCTGAGTATACAAAGACAACACTTCACCCTTGGGAATATCTTCGATGATTTGGGCTTTGTATTCCTCGCCGATGCCGCGAAAATAGGCCACAGCATCATCCCGCGACATCACACTACGGTTAACCGAGTGGTTTTGCTTGGCGAGCTCCTGCATTTTTTTCTCGATTTTGCCCAGATCTTCAGGAGTAAACTGTTTTTCATAAGCAAAATCGTAATAAAAACCGTCTTCAATCACAGGGCCTATGGTCACCTGTGCGGAAGGAAATAACTGTTTCACCGCTTGAGCCAATAAATGGGCAGTGGAATGACGAATAATCTCCAGACCCTCTGCGTCTTTCTCGGTGATAATACTGAGCTCCGCATCGGACTCAATCACATGGGAGGTATCCAGCAATTTATCACCCACACGCCCGGCTATGGCGGCTTTGGCCAGCCCCGGCCCGATGGATTCTGCAACTTGATGGATGGAAACCGAATGATCGAATGGACGTTTGGAACCGTCAGGAAGAGTAATAACAGGCATGTTTTTTTCCTTGTCAGTGGTGATCCGTACGAGAGACCACGTGAATTACAAAATTCAATTAAAAAGTAGCTTGCAAGATAAATTCCACAATGGGGCGATCTTAACCTAACCCAATTTCTCAATCAATTACTTACAAACTTATTTTCATTTTCGGCGGCATTCTAATACTTTTGCGCGCTCTTTAACAGACAGTTCGTGGCTTGTTTACAATTCCAATCGTAGACCCATGGACAAGCGTCGACTACTGGTGTAGTCCTTATCCAAAACCGTACCCAATTGCACAAAACCGGTGCTGCCGCCGGGCAGTATAATGCTCATACCCAGGCCCAGTTTTAAATAGTCCGTATCCGGCAGATTGGAATCAAAGGCAAATCGGGTCTGAGTCGGGTCGGCATTAAAAAACCCCTGTACTTTACCCGCTTCTTCATTGAATTGATGTACCCAGTACAAATCCATCTGCGGCCGAATCACTGCTACCCCTGTGCTAATCGCATAACTCATGGACGTGCCCAGGATGGTCTTGGCTTGATTGCTCTCTCGGTCGTCTATGGTAACGGCAAACAGAGAATTGCCTTGCTCAATATAACCGTCAATGTTGGTTTTAGTATACTCTGCTTTAAAATCCAGACTCATATTAAACGCCCCGCTTTGGGCTAAATTTACGCCGGATTCCAAACGAAGGGCTACCGATGTGGCATCGTTTTGACTACTGACCAAATCATCAAAGGTTCCAAAAACTATCCGCCGTTCCGACTCAAATCTGGTAAAATTGGCGCTGATAATAAAGTCCACATAAGTTTCCTGAGTGGGATAGTAACTGCCATAGGCAATTACGCTGTTTGACAGCGCCTCCAGCCCACCCATTTCATACAACACATCGGTACTGGTTTTGGATAAACCCCACGCCAGCCCCACTACGCCTGAGTTCAAACGCAGATCCAGGCCGGTGGACACGGTGCCGGTAAAAAAATCAAAACCGTCTTCGTACAGGGTTTCTTCCTGCTCACCATTGCTGATATCTCCGTTGATAAACCAGGACAATGCATTTCCCCCACTACCGGCGGCACCCCCGCTTTGGGTTCCCTTTAATAGTTCTGCCAATTGTATGTTTTTGCTATCCAGCCTAAAGCTCAATCCACCTATCGCAACTTGTTGCTGCGTGTTTCTAAGAGCCGCTAAGTGGCGTGTAATATTATTCAGTTGTGCAGTAGCCAATAACTCGTCCATGGAACCCTGTGCAGCCACGTCTTCCGGAGTTAATGCTCTTATTAAAATTCGCCTGTCTTCGCTGCCTGCCGCTGTGGTTGCCAGTATGGTACATAGGGTTAACAAATCTCCCGTTTGAGAACCCAGGCACAAGGTATTTTCCAGCATATTCTCCACTTCTACCGCTGGAATCACGCCAACATTGCCTGCTTGACTCACATCCCCCACCCTAACAGTGACGGTAGCTACTTCGGTAGCGCCTAAATCGTTCACCACCGAGTAATCAAAACTGTCCACCCCCACAAAAGCCGGGTCCGGTGTATACAAAACACAAGCATTGCTCAAGTCAGAGCAGGTAACCGCAACCGCCGTATTCCCCGCAGCCGGTGCGCTGGCCACTTGTACGTTTACCGTCGTGATATTGGTGATCACACCGTTTAAATCGATGGTGAGGGGGGCACCTTGGGCTGTTTTAACAGAGTGGTTGACAACGGTGGCGTGTAGCTGCGTAGAAAACAAAGTTAACGATGTCAACAAAAATCCAACAACGGAACATTGGAAACATAACTGCCTGATTTTTCTAAATCGCATAATGACTCTCTATTCCTGCATAATTAGTTACAACCCTGCTCCGGCACAAGATTTTTTTCCAAACCTAGAAATCATCGGAAACCCAAATTCGTGGTGTTTGTGGATCTGCAACAAACTCAGCATCCGGTTGAGACCATATAGCGCTATAATTGGAACCACTGGGAGCAAGATAGATATTTGTTACGGCGGTTCCTTTATTTTCAAGCAGCAGCGATCCTGTCCATTCATTGGATTCATATTTTGCAAAAGCTGCATTGCCGGCAATACCCCCTATTACCGCGTATCCGTTGCCATTGGATTGTGTAATCGGTCTTACTATCGGGACCATGTTAGGAACTGTGTGTGAAGTCCAGTTGCTACCATCAAACAAAGTTGCCTGATAATCGGTAACACCCCAAACCATGTTATACCCAAACCCATTGGAGGCACTGTGTATTGGCGTCGTCGCCGCCACGGCGCCTGGTGCTGTAACCATAGTTTCAGCACTCCAGGATGGGCTTGTAAACCTGGACGTATACAAATCACTGGAAACCCAGGTAGCAAGAAAATCGCTGCCAACTGACGTAATGTGATTGCGGAATGCATTTGTTAATTGATACGTAGAAGCGCCGGTTTCTATGGTGCTGATTCGAGTACTTGGCGTCCAGGTCCCCGCATTGTAAGTGGCAGCGTACTGACTTGCGGAATAAGTTGTAGACGTTGGCTGTTCCCACCAATTGACCGCAAAACCACCCAATCCGCCGGTAATTTTAGGAAAGGCAAATCGACTGTTATAGGCACGAGTAATGGGTAATGTTTCGATCTGCCCCCATATTCCGGTTGCAGAATTTAATAGTCGAAACTTGGTCCCGCTACCCGGATATACGACTGCGTAGTCAGTACCATCTGATGCCAGAATGTTTGGCCCAGCGTAATAGGTAGTCACTCTGTCAGCGCTAAAAGTAAATATACTATCTGACGTTAAAGTGCTGCCGTTTAAATAGTACCCAATGACATCGGAGCCACTTTTACAGACCATCATAAAGCTGTTGCCGTTTGTCGCGATATGTACATTGTTATTTCTGAGTGTACAAGAATCCAATAACTGCGGTGGCTGCCATGTACCTGTTTCGTTCATACTGTAGTAAACACGATCAACTCCCACATCACTGGTTTGTCGCCAGACTGCCACTTTAACACCGGCATCGTTAATTGCAATTTGGGGCGCTGTAGCTGCACCTCGACTTACCGGCGGCATGAAGTCTATGCCAGACCGCGTCCACGCAGGAGGTACTATTGACATGTTTATACGTGAACCAAAGTATGCCTGCCCAATACCATCTTCCTGGCGCCAAAATGCCGTAAACCCGTTATCCACTGGCACCAAGCTGTGGCGAAAATTTTGCGATGCAATGCTGCTGGTATCTAATTGACTGACACCATACCAACGCCCAGCGTAGGAAACTGCATTAAGTGATGTATCCGGCCATCCCTGTTGCCAGATAATTGCGTAGTTAGAACCATTGACTTCTAAGGTAAGCCCCGTTAACAGCGCAGACGTATCAATCGGTGATGCGACCGTACTGACCCAGCCTTGTCCGGCGTTACTAGCGACATACAGAGCCCCTCCTGCTCCGTAGGCAATATGATACCCACTGGCATCTACTACTACATCAGACAAAGTAGATCCGCCAATCGATTGGGGGGTTCCCCAACGGCCTTGTTGAAAAATATTCGAAACCCAGGTTCCATTTTGAGCCCAAAAGGCCGCGAATCCGCTTGGTGAACTTATCAGCCTGGGATAAAGGCGGTTGCCCGCCGTGGTGTCGTCCAAATTCGCGGTATTCGCGGCGCTGGAACCGTCATTGATATAGATTCTGCGCCCATCACTCCACAACATGGCGTAACCGTTAGCATTTCCTGCCAGAATATAGTCCAACAATCCCGAGAAATTCACTAACAAATCAATATTGGTACCCCACGTTGCTCCATCGTGGACTTTTCCAATCAAGTTGACAGATTCATCCGTCAGGACATTGATCTCTTCCCACATGACAGCAAAACCTGTCCCGTTACTTGCCAATGAGATAGATTCAATCAATCGATCGAAATCCAAATGAATTTGGGATGGAGTACTCCATGTATCATTTGTTGGATCGTAAGACTTGAAATTTACAATGTAGCCATCTGTGGTAACCATTCCGATTAAGTCACCTTCACTGGCCACGGAAAAACTCCGCTGCAGAAAATAGCCGTGGTTGGTTGCGTCTGTAAATACCCCGCGGGAATAGAATTTGGTAAAAATTTGCCGTCGATCTGTGACACTGGAGCTACCGTCTGCATAAACCACCAACAGTCCAGCTGCACTTTCATAGAACTGGATGCTGGCGGCATACCCCGCGAATACTTGCGGATCAGACCAAACACCGGATAATGCATTATATATGCGATAGTAACTCGTATACGTATCGAGGTTACGCTCAGTCCAAATGTGAAAAATATTTCCATTGGAGGCCTTATAATGGGTGTCTGCAAAGTCAACAATATTGGCATAAGTTTCCGAACTGATAACCTGAGGCGCATTCATAACTGTTACGGGCCACTCTATGCTTACAAGCGTGCTTGCTCCTGAGAAATTTGCTACGGTCCCAGTAAAACTGGCCAAATAACTCGCACCGTAGTTCAATTGAACTTCTGGTGTAAAAATCACTTTATTGTCTATCACATTGACCGATCCAGGAACCGGTGCAGCACCACCTTGTAAGGTGAAATCAGTTCCAGTAACTGAGTTGGGGTCTATGGCTTGATCGAACACCAGAGAAAATGTTTGATTTAGTGCAGCTTGGGAATAATCGCTAACAGGCCGTGTCGATTGTAAGCTTGGACCGGACCCAATAATAAACGGTTCTGTATTTAATGTCGTACCGTTTATGCTTATCACAAAGTTATCCGTACCACGATTTGCTGCAAGATAAGACGCAGTGTACTCACCCTGTTGCGGATTAGCCACCAACAGCGATTGTTCATTGGCACTACCTGTTGCCATCAGCATTACGACATCTACATCCATTGGGTTTGACAATGCATCCCTAACAGAAAGCACCAGATCCACGTTGGTACCCGCTGACACCGGGCTGGGCGGTGTAGTGGTGAACGCACTAGAAGCCAGCACTTCGCTCAGCGGAATCACGCCAATGGATTTTAGCCCATTGAGATCCGTTCGAATGGAATCGCTAATGATAACGGCAATAGTAAAATCTGTAGAATACCCTGAACCAGGGGTCAGAAATACATTAGACAATGCAACATTCACATCTGCAGGCATTCCCACTAGGCTTAGAACCCCCGTTATCGGGTTAAAATCTATCGTTACTCCGGGCACCGCATCCGCTTGCAACGTGCCTGCTGCCACATCCGAAAGGGTTAACGTAACCGTAGTGGAAACCGGCGTTATATCCGACGTGGTCAGCTCTAATGGCGTTAAACCAAAAGCAGAAGAATTTTCCACTAAGGTCTCCACCGCGTTAATACCATTAGCAGTTAGAGTTGCACTGAGGACGTTTCGACTATAGGGGCTCGCCTCCACTATAACCGCATCAACATAGACATTGATTGTCTCTGTACCGACGTTAGTAGGAGTATATTGAATGGAGTAAACCCCCTCTCCCGATAGTGCTCCAACAAAGTTTTGACCTGAAATATTAAATGCTACCGCTGCATTTGCCGGATTGCCGAAAACATCGCTTACGGTCACCGACAAATCAACCGGCTGATTCTGTATATAAGGCCCAACGGGTATATTGGGAGCACTATTGTTTGGATCCGCCGCTGCGGCGACAATGTTTTTACTGTAACTGCCGGATATTGTGAAAGGTACGCTGTTGATTTCCACTGCAATATCGTAGGTATCCAGTCCGGCAATTTCCGGCGTATAACTGATACTATAGGTGCCATTTAAATTATCCGTTGCCGACAATGGAGCGACGATTGTCAGGGCTTCATTGGCCCCTGCAATATTCATTGTCACAATATCGCCGCCTATGGCTTTTGCAGTTCCGTTGGCATCTCGAATGGTGACCGTTATATTAATTGGTGTACCTGCGACCACATCCGCAGAGGGTGTGATACTGGCACTGGTTTGCGTTGGATCCACCGTCATTGGATTGACTGTCCAATTAAAGTTGGTTGTAACCTGTGCGTTAGGTGCCCCGCTAAGGTCATCCACAGTCACCACGACCGGATAAGGACCATCCAACGATGCCGTAAGATCGATGGCTCCGGTAATCTGACCTGTGACCGTATTGATATCCAAACCTGCCGGTAAACCGGCGGCACTATAGCTGAGTGTCGCTGACTCTATATCGGTAGCAGATGCATCTATATTGACTACATCTCCATCGACACTTGTGCGATCGGGTAACAAATGATTGAACACCGGTGGGTCGTTTTGTGCCGTTACCGAGACAATCTTGGTGCCGTTCACATTCAACGTGGCATTGGTCACCACCACTGTGATGTCGAAGCTAGTGTCGTGGTTCGCCCCCGGGGTAAAGGTCGTCGCTGCCAAAGCGGTGTTCACGTTGGCCGGAGCGCCGTCGGCTTGAACCAATCCCGCGGCTCCCGCAGTAATAGTAACTCCTGCGGTGACGGGGATGGTTATGACGCCTGCCGTTGCCACTGCCGGTTGCAGGGACACGCTTACATTTGCATCGGCTGTCACTACAATGGGGGCCAGTGTGAATGCCGGGCCGTCTTCGATGAACGCTTCAGCGGTATTAACACCGGTGGCGCTTAATACGTCCGGCACATTGGTCACAGTGATGGTGAAGCTTCTTTCCACAAACAAGCTGCCCTGGTCTGTGGCGCGCACACTGATGCTGTGGCTGGTATTGGTTTCAAAGTCTAACAAACTGCCATTAGCCACTTGCAGTTGATTATCGACAATGGCAAAACGACCACCGGCATCGTTGTTGGGACCCACAAAGCTATAGGTATGCGTATCCCCTGCCGTGTCCACGCTGCTCAATGTTCCTATAACCGTATTATCAGCACTGTTCTCGGCGATACTGCTGTTGCTCAGATTGATGTCTGTGGGGGCTGTGTTGTCGCTGGTAACAGTCCAGGTGATACTTCGGTTTGCTACTTCATTGGGTACACCTTGGTCGTTGACGCTGAGGTCAACGGTGTAGGGGCTGCCCAAAGATGCGGTGGCTCCCAGTGTGCCGGTGATTTGCCCCGTTCCGGAGTTGATAGCCAAACCCGCAGGTAAGCCCGTGGCGCTGTAAAACAAGTTGGGACCGTCCACATCTGTGGCACTGGCGTCCACGTTAACTGGTGTGCCTTCCAGATGGATCTGATCACCTAATCCTGTATTAAACACCGGGGCGTCATTCACCGCCGTGACTGCCATGTTTTTGGTTCCGGTGACATCCGGTAAACCGCTGCCACTGACGGTCACGCCGATACTGAAGTTGCTGTCGTAATTTTCCGCTGGGGTAAAAGTTGTTGTTGCCAAAGCGGTGTTCACGTTGCTTGGGGCACCACTGGCCGTCCACTCACCCGTACCTGCGTTGCTGTTGATTACCACACCCGCAGTGGCCGGGATAAACAAATTACCGGCTGCTGTTGTTGATGGCGACAACGACACGGTCACGTCCGCATCGGCTGTTACAACAATAGGCAACAGTGTAAAGGTTGAGGCATCTTCAATGAAGCCTCGCGCTGCATTGATACCGATCGCACTCAATACGTCCGGCACATTGGTCACAGTGATGGTGAAGCTTCTTTCCACAAACAAGCTGCCCTGGTCTGTGGCGCGCACACTGATGCTGTGACTGGTATTGGTTTCAAAGTCTAACAAACTGCCATTAGCCACTTGCAGTTGATTATCGACAATGGCAAAACGACCACCGGCGTCGTTGTTGGGACCGACAAAGCTATAGGTATGCGTATCCCCTGCCGTGTCCACGCTGCTCAATGTTCCTATAACCGTATTATCAGCACTGTTCTCGGCGATGCTGCTGTTGCTCAGATTGATGTCTGTGGGGGATGCGTTAGCACTGCCAATGGGTAAGGTGTAAGGACTGGACCCAATGGCCATTGTATCCACCAGGATGCTGACAAAATCATCGCCTGGGTTCAGCGGAGTATATTGCGTAGTGTACAAACCGCCACCTTGGGCAATGGCTGTCAGACTTGTCGCATTAACCCCTGTGATGTTCACCTGAACATTGGCGCTGGCGGCATTGCCATAGCTGTCTCTCACGGTGGCCGATATGGCGATGGCTTGCCCTTCGATGTAGGGACCGGCTGCTATGGTAGCGCTGCTGTTGGCCGGATCGGCTGCTGCTGCCACTATATTTCTACTGTATGTACCTGTCAGGCTTTGCGGTGTTCCGCTAATATCCACCGTGATGTCGTAGCTATCGGTTCCCGCAACTGTGGGAGTGTAACTGATGCTGTAGCTACCATCATTGTTGTCTGTGGCCCAGATGGAACTCGACGCCGTCAATGCCGCGTTGGCTCCGCTGATGTTCAAACCGACGATGTCGCCGCCAACGGCTTTAGCTGTACCGCTGGTATCTCGGAGGGTGATGGTAATGTTAACCGTGCCGCCTGCTGTTATGGGTGTGGCCGGTTCAATTATGGCGCTGGACTGCGCGGGATCCACTCCAACCGGGTTAACTGTCCAATTAAAGGAAGCCGAGGTCTGGGCGTTGGCTGCCCCGCTTAAGTCATCCACGGTGATGGTCACCGCATAAGGGCTGTTTAGTGAGGCGGTAGCCGTCAAGGTGCCGCTGACCAGGCCCGTGGCGGTGTTGATGTTTAAACCCGGTGGTAATCCGATGGCGCTATAGGATAAGGTCGGGCTTTCCACATCGCTTGCTCCGGCATCCAAAACTATCGGCGCTGCATCAATGTCGCTGCGATCGCTTAATACCGTGTTAAAGGCCGGGGCATCATTAATGGGATTTACACTGATATTGATGACAATGCTGTCCGCGCCGCCGCGCCCATCGCTCACTTGAATTTCAAATTGATCGCTTTGATCAAAGTTCGGGTTCACTGCGTAGCTGACAATAGCACTGTTGCCATTACCGTTGACTCCGGCTACACCATGGCTCGCGGCGGTCGATACGCTCCAGCTCAGAGTGTCTCCGTCGTTGTCGATGGCATTCAACAGTATGTTGATGGGGTCGGCATCCTCGTCAATGCTGAGGTTATGCGTCGCGCCTTGTTGGATTTGCGGTATTTGATTAGCCTGGCTCCGGGGTGTGCCGCTGACCGTGACCGACACCGGTCCGCTTTGCAGACTGCCTCCCGGTCCCTGTTGGTTTTGGGCGCTTACCCGGTAGTACACCGGAACATCGTTACCCAGCCCCGTGTGTTGATACTGTGTGTTGGGTGCTATAACGGTGGCGCTGTTGATGGTGCCCTGCAGTTCGTTGGCCGCGTTGACTTCCAATGACCATTCCACCTGATATTGACTGGCGCTGGTTTCCGCTTGCCAATGTACCGTGTTTTGTCCGTTGCCCGATTCCACTCGCATACCTTGGATCTGACTCGGTAACAGTCCCCGTGGACTGGCACTGGCCGGTAATGACGGGACACTTTCTTGCGCTGCAGTGACTGCCGTCACCACGTAGTAGTAGGCTTGTCCGTTGGTCAAACCTCGATGGGTAAAGGAGCTTATGGCGATATCGGCAATTAAAGTACCCCCAGTACCTACTCCGGGTGTGGTGCTCCAATATACATTGTAGCTAAACGGTCCTGTGCCCTGCTCTGGAGGCATCCAATTGAGGATAACCCGTCCATCGACCCCTTCTGCCCGCAGTGCCTGCGGGGCTGTGGCAACTATGGCTTGCGCCATGGCACTGACTTCTGCGCTGGGCGGACTTTCCCCACCGGCATTGTTGGCGGTGAGTTGATAACGATAGATTGTACCGTTGCTAAGCCCGTTTATTATATGTGTGGGACGAACATTGCTGATGAGGTTTCCGCTGCTGATCGGTTGTACCATCGGATTCGTATCTGTGGTCCAATACAGGTTGTAGGTGACCCCGTTTTGCGTATTCCAGTCCAAACTGATTTGCCCATCCCCAGGCGCCGCGCTGAATCCATCCGGGCTGGCGGGAGCTGCGGGCTCCGGTATGGCCGCCACCGAATTGCTTGGAGCACTGGGGCCCCCCTGATTGTGTGCTTGCACCGCAAAATGATAGATGGCCCCATTGTTCAGCCCATCGATTATGGTGCCACTTTGCACCCCGACACGTCGGGACCAGTTGGTCAAGGGTTGGGCATTGCCAGGTTCCATAGCCCAATACAGGGTATAGCTGTTGGCCGTAGCAACGTTCGGCCATTGCACTTGTACTTGGCCATCACCGGCGACTGCTGTTAGGTTGGCGGGCTGTGAAGGCGGATCGCTTTGCGGCATGGCAACGGTAAATTCCGACAGGCTGCTTTCCCCTCCTGCGTTTTGAGCCGCCAGGCGATAGTAATACACCTGGCCGTTGCTCAAGCCGCTGTGTACATAGCCACTTTGCACCTCCGGGCCACTGATTCTCGCTCCAAGTGAGGGATCAATGTCCGCGCTGGTAGACCAATACAGGACATAACTATCGGCGTCCGCCACGGGCGTCCAGTTGATCGTTACCTGGGAGTCCTGGGCGCTTGCCGCGACCGTCACCGGTGGCGCTTGGGGTGGGGCCGGTTGCGGACTGGCGCTGAATTCACGGGTGTATTGACTTTCGCCGCCTGCCGTGACGGTGGTCAATCGAAAATAGTAGCTGTTTCCATTACTGTTGCCCCCATCTGTGAATACATGACCGGGCAAAATATTGGCGGTAACCTGTTGTCCGCTGCGACTGCCATCGCTGCGCTCTCGTATCCAGTAGAGGTTGTAAGCAGCCGGACCTTGTGTGGCTTCGGTAAAATGGATAATGACCTGGTTATCCCCTGCTTCCGCCCAGGTATTGCTGGGCATAGCCGGTACAGGCGCTTGCGGGATGGCCCATACTTGATCACTTCCGCGGCTTTCTCCACCACTATTTACTGCTGTGACTATATAATAGTAACGAATGTTGTTTTGTAAGCCGGTGTGGTTCACTTGCCAGAATACATTGCCTTGGCTATCCGTTACCTGGGTATAGTTGGGATCGCCGTTGGCATCCAATGCCGGTATCAAACTTCCATTGGCGACTGACACGCCGGCTTGTTGTCGATAGTACAGACGGTAGCCTGTGACAACTTCATCCGGGTCCGCCGGGTTTTGAGCCTGAGCTTCAGGCCAACGGATCAGTACTCTTGCTGCTCCCGGTTCGGCATATATAGCCATCGGTGCATTCGGCGGCGGCTCTTTGGGGATCGCTTCTACGGCTTGGCTGCGTGCACTTTCACTACCGCCATTCATCGCGGTCACTTGTATGCGGTAACGCCGGGCATTGTTCAAACCGCCACTATAGTTGCCGGCATTGATGATTAACGGCGACTGCACCGGCGCGATTCGCTGCTCCGGCCCGGGCACAGTATCTGTCACGTCCCGAATGTAGACAACATATTCACTTGCCTGACTCACCGGCAACCAATGCAATCCAATGCTTTCGTCACTGCCGGAAGCGCTCAAGCCCGCCGGTACACCCGCAATGATTTGTTCCGGGCTGCCGTTGACTTGTACCGACAAGTCGCTTTCTCCGTTGGCGTTGACGGCACTGACGGCATATCCGTACTGGGTACCATTGTTGAGTTGAATATGGGTATAGGGGCTTTGCACGGCGGCAATTTTGTTGTCGGCTTTGCTCACCGTTCTGCTGCCGGATACCCAATAGATGTTATAGGCTTGTGCGTTCGCGGCACTATCCCAACTCAGACTCAGTTGGCCGTTTTCCACCCGCAGCGAAATATTGCCCGGGACTCCCGGCACAGCCCCCACAACAGCTACGTCTACCGTACCCGGCAGTTGGGCATGTATCGTGTTCGACAGGGCACTGACGCCGCGACCGTTGCGAGCCCTGACCTTATAGTAATAATTCTGTCCGGCGCTTAAGGGGCCATGAGTGTACGGGCTGCTGACCGAATCGATCACCGCGGAGTCTTCACTCACGTCATCGACATTGCTCCAATAGATGTCGTATTGGATATTTACATCCGATGCTGCACTGTGCCAATTTAATTGAACCGTGTCGGCAGTTATAACCGCGTTTTCCATTACCGGAGCAATGGGAATCGCTTCCAATGGCTGGGCGGTATGGACCTCAGAAACCACTCCCATTCCGACGTCGTTTTCAGCCACTATAATATAGTAGTAGCTTTGGCCGTTTTCTAAATCGCTGTGAACAAACGGCGATTCCACATCGTGTATTCGGTTATCGGCAGGACTTACCGATGCACTATAACTCCAATAAATGCTGTAAGAAGTCGCCCCCGGTACCGCGTCCCAACGCAGTCGCACCCGTTGATTTTCCGATTTAGCTTCGATTCCTTGAACCGCCGTCGGTATCGCCGCTTGTGGCCTTGCGCTGACCTGACGTGAAGGATAGCTTTCCCCTCCGTAGCGCTTGCTGGTTATAACATAATAATAAGTCAGTCCATTGGATAACTCGGTGTGACTGAGATGCGGTTCTACCGTGTCGATCGGTGATCCATTCTGGGGGGTAACTCCGGGCTGATTGGACCAATACACCGTGTAACCGTCCGCACCGGGTACACCGGACCAGCTAATATCTACAGCACGCGTACCCGCTACAACAACAATGTTTTGTAGGGAGCCTTTTTGTGAAGGATCATTTGCATCGTCTGGTTCACTGCCGCAGGCGTTTATCAGCAAACTCAAATTTGCCAGCAACAGTAATCTCCAGATTACCAACCATGAATTCAAACCAAAGTTGGATAAATACGACCCCGACATGATTGACCCCTGCATTTGGAAAGAAAGAATTTTGAAAGTTTATTGATTGCGATATTCACGCGATAATATCATAGCGATATAGCAGAAAAATAATTATGGTAATATGCACACGATTATATACGTTAACATAATATAGACCCGGCATTTTATCCTTTAATCAGGTTTAAAACCGTCTCCACTTGGTATACTTTTCGCGACTGTTTTTTTGCTTCAGGTTATAGAACGTCACCGCAGTATGGCACCCGCATAAGCCATATTAATTGTAGGTATAATATTAGATATTGGTCATTTATTAATCAAGCCGAGAGGATTTGAAGACAATCAGAAAAGATGGTAGGCACGACTGGACTCGAACCAGCGACCCCTACCATGTCAAGGTAGTGCTCTAACCAACTGAGCTACGCGCCTACGGAGGGCTGCAACAATACTGAATGTTAGTAATGTAGTCAAGCACTGGCAGCGGGGTGCCGTGAAGTACCCTGTAAGCGTTGAGTTGGGCCAGGTGACCTATCTAAACCCAGCCCGGTATACCATACTTTAATGTAAGGAGTTTTTACTATAAAACGAATTGGCATTATGTGGATTCGTCTCATCTGTCTGTGCACAGTCTTAATGGGGACCAGCCCTGTTGTTGGAGAGGATTTTATTGAACAACAAAAACTGGCCTCACATCTCATCGTCAGGCTGTTTCTGGTTAATTTGCGGGAGGGTGATATTGAACTTCTAGGCCGAAGTTTGGCTCGAGACGATATTATCCCCAAACAGGTGTCCTTTGCTTACGAAATCCAGACGGATACGGTCACCGTCCATATTTACAATGAGTTGGTAAAGCCTCTGACGGTTCCCCTGCAGCAAAACTTCGTGGTAAAAGGTGTAACCGTCATCGTTTCCGATGACGGCGTGATTCAGGAGGTCAAAGCGCATATGGTCGCGGAGCCCTAAGCACCACAACCCTTTTACTTACCGTTTAGAGGCAATGAATGGGCTATACCTTTATGGCAGTCGATACAGGTCAGTTTTTCATCAAAGCCCTTAATGTGTTGCTTATAAGCACGACGACTTTGGGCAGGATAATCCATAGAAGTGAAATCATGACAATTACGACATTCTCGCGAATCCGTACGTTTCATAGACCGCCATACGTTTTCGGCTAACTGGCCACGCTTAGCTTCGAATTTTTCCTTGGTGCTGATACTACCCAGGATTTTATGAAAGACCTCGTTGCTGGCTTGAATTTTCCGTAGCATTTTGTAGGTCCATTCCTTGGGAACGTGACAATCGGGACACGTCGCCCGCACGCCGGTACGGTTGTTGTAGTGAATGGTGTTTTGGTATTCCTTATACACAAACTCACGCATTTCATGGCAGCTGATACAGAAAGATTCCTTGTTAGTGGCTTCCATCACGGTGTTAAAACCGCCCCAAAACACAATGCCGCTCGCAAATCCCACTGTCAGCAACATCCCCAAAGAATATTTGCTGCTGGGACGCAGCAACAGTTGTTTCAATTGTTCTACGTTCATCTTTCCCTACTTGTTATTGCAAAGATTTAACCGGCTCAAATTGGTTTTTCACCAGTGGTTGGGCATTGACCTGGGGTACATGACACTGCACGCAAAAATAGCGTCTAGGTGCCACCTCAGACAGCTCGTTTCCATCACGGTCTTTGAAATGAGTCATACTGATTTTTGTCGCACCGGAACGTTTGGCATTTTTCCAACTGTGGCAGAGCAAGCATTTGTTGGAACGCAAATCGATTTTGTAGCCTTGAATCCGATGAGGAATTAGGGGTGGTTGTTGCACGTAGTTGCGCTCCAATACATCCGTGTCTCCGCTTTGGCGTTTCAGTTCCGGAGCATTCAAGGTAGAATCGATTTCCTTGTCACCACGTAGAGATTTTACGCCTCCGGTGTTAGCCAGGCTTACCGGTACGACAACACAGGTCAAAACACCACCCGCAATCAGCCATTGTTTCAATTTGTTCATGATCGTTTGCCTTTTTGCTAATTTCGTCATATTGCTCTTGGGTTAACTATTGTCCGTTACACCCGCTCCAACTTAACCGCACATTTTTTGTAATCGGTTTGTTTGGAGATAGGACAGGTGGCATCCAAAGTCACTTTGTTGATCAATACGCTGGCGTCAAACCAGGGCACGAACACCACGCCCTGCGGCGGGCGATTGCGCCCACGGGTTTCCACCGTAGCTTTGATTTCGCCTCGACGCGATGCCAGGCGCGCTTCCATACCCCGTTTTAAACCGCGTTTTTTGGCATCCTTCGGGTGCATATAAATCAGGGCATCCGGTACTGCGCGGTATAATTCCGGAACTCGCCGAGTCATGGTACCGGAGTGCCAGTGTTCCAGTACCCGACCGGTTACCAGCCACAAATCGTATTCTTTATCCGGCTCTTCGGGCGCCGGTTCATAGGGCAAAGCAAAGATCCAGGCCTTACCATCCGGTTTACCGTAGAATTCAACACCCTTGCCTTTGGCGACATAAGGGTCATATCCTTCGCGAAACCGCCATTGCGTTTCTTTTCCATCCACCACAGGCCAACGTAAGCCGCGTACTTTGTGGTAAGTGTCAAAGTCCGCCAAATCGTGGGCTTTGCCCCGACCAAAACTGGCATACTCTTCAAACAGGCCTTTTTGGATGTAAAAACCGAAGTCCTTGGCTTCGTGGTTTTCCGTTTCCTTATTGGCCTGACTCAGCGGGAATTTGTTCACATTGCCGTTCTGGAACAAAACCTGGAACAAGCTTTTGCCGCGTAAGGACGGTTCCTGATCCAATAACTCCTTAGGCCAGACTTCGTCGGTTTTAAAGCGCTTGGACAATTCCACAATCTGCCACATATCCGATTTAGCCTCGCCTGGAGGCGGGACTTGCTGATACCAGAACTGGGTGCGGCGTTCCGCGTTACCATAAGCGCCCTCTTTCTCCACCCACATGGCTGTGGGCAAAATTAAGTCGGCCGCTTGGGCTGTTACGGTAGGATAAGCATCAGAGACAACGATAAAATTGTCCGGATTGCGGTAGCCGGGATAGGTTTCTTCATTGAGGTTGGCTGCCGCCTGCATATTGTTGTTACACATAACCCAATAGAAATTCATATCACCGTCTTTGAGTTTGCGGTTATGCAAAACGGCATGAAAGCCCGGTTTACCCACAATAGTGCCCTTGGGCAATTTCCAGATTTTTTCGGCGATTTCCCGATGCTTTTCGTTTTTCACCACCATATCCGCGGGCAAGCGATGGGCGAAAGTACCTACTTCGCGGGCAGTACCGCAAGCGGACGGCTGACCGGTCAAAGAGAAAGGCCCGTTACCGGGCTCGGAGATCTTGCCGGTTAACAGATGCAAATTATAAATAAGATTGTTTACCCAGGTTCCGCGGGTATGCTGGTTCACACCCATGGTCCAGAAAGACACCACTTTGCGTTTGGGATCGGCGTAAAGCTCTGCCAGCTTCTTCAAATCTTTCTTGGGCACACCGGAAATCTCATGGGCCTTTTCCAAGGTATAGGAAGAAACAAATTTTCTGAATTCATCAAAAGAACTGGGCTTGGAACCGCCGGCTTTGTCTGCGTTCTTGGCATTTTTCTGTTTTTCGTGATCGGGACGCAGGCCATAACCGATATCGTCATTGCCCATGCGGAAGTTCACGTGCTGGTTAATAAAGTCTTTGTTTACAGCATTGTGTTGAATGAGATAGTTTGCAATATAGTTGAGGATGGCCAAGTCGCTTTGGGGTTTAAACACCATACCCACATCAGCCAAATCAAAGTTACGATTCTCAAAGGTGGACAACACGGCCACTTTGACATTTTTATTGCTCAAACGCCGTTCGGTTACGCGGGTCCACAAAATAGGATGCATTTCCGCCATATTGGCGCCCCACAACACAAAGGCATCCGCGTGTTCGATATCGTCATAACACCCCATGGGCTCGTCAATACCGAAAGTACGCATGAACCCCGCCACCGCCGAAGCCATGCAATGTCGCGCGTTGGGCTCAAGGTTATTGGATCGAAAACCGGCTTTCATGAGTTTGACCGCCGCATAGCCTTCCCAAACCGTCCATTGCCCGGAACCGAACATACCCAGTGCTGTCGGACCTTTGGCTTTCATGGTGGTTTTTATTTTTTCCGCCATAATATCTAACGCGGTTTTCCAACTGACGGGAGTAAAAGTCCCGTTCTTGTCGTATTTGCCATCGGTCATACGCAACAGGGGTTTTTGCAGACGATCTTCCCCATAGAGTATTTTTGGCAAAAAGTACCCTTTGACGCAGTTCATTCCACGGTTAACCGGAGATTCCGGGTCCGCTTGGGAGGCCACCACTTTACCGTTCTGAGTACCCACCATGACGCTACAACCCACGCCACAAAATCGACAAGGCGCTTTATCCCAGCGAATTTTTTCATCAGACTGCGGTGATTTGGACTTGGCAAATACCGATTGGGTCACAAGGGACAAGGATGATAGAGCTAAAGGCACAATAGAATTTAATTTTAAAAAATGTCTGCGTGAAAATTTCATAGCTGCCTCAATATTGTGTAAACGGATTAGATTTTCTCGGTGGGTTAATGCACGAAAAATTCCAATTAATCTGAGTGGAACACTGGGTTTTATCCCTAACAAATGTATGGCAAAGGCATTTTCGGCCCAAACGTCGGTTTCCTTTAATAACCCGGCGGCAGTATTACGCACAAAATCAAATCAAAGAACCTGTCTGTGTTGGGGAATGTGCAGAGCTGTTTAAATGTAAAAGGTGTGCAAAATTTTTTGGAGGATAGAGCTGTCAATATGCAAATTCCCGGCCTTTGGATTTATACGGACCGTGAACACCTTCCATAACATCGGCAACGGATTCAATCACCGAGAGAAGTTCATATGTGTACTCGGCGGTAATGCGGGCATACTCTGCGTATACTATATAAGCACCTGGGTTGTTGGATTGGAAAACGCAAGTTATATCATTCCTTCGATGGGCGCATAAACCATATTGATCTTTGCTGTGCCCGAAAGAGCCCCCTGGGGAAACCGTGGAATGTATTCGGTGGTCATATTCTTTCAGCCATCGCCGGTGTCACGTGTGCCTCACTCATTCCCATAGAGGGTGTCGCAATCGAAGCCGAACCAATTACTGAGGAGCAAAAACGTATATACGCTTTCCAATATCCCGATACGGTTTCCAAAAACACTCAATTACCTGAGCTTACAAACCGCATACTAACTACCCGCCGACGGCAAAGCACCTACGCCCTCGCAGACTCAAGAGTCGGGTTACTAGAGCGGGGTTACTTAAGTTTTGTTTTCCTCATATCGTTTTCTTGGTACGTACAATCTGGTATGCGCGTCCAAGATAACCTATAGGGGCACTCCAGATATGAACCAAACGTGTAAACGGAAAAAACAGAAATACTGACATGCCCACAAATATATGCAGCTTGTACACAATCGAGACGTCTCGAATTAAATCGGGGTTAGGTTGTAAATAGAGTATACTTTGCACCCAGTTTGCCAATAACACCATAACTGCCGGGTCTCCGGATTTCGCGTGAGAAATGGAAACCGGCAATGTAGCAAGACCCAGGGCAACGGTTAGTACTAACCAACCAAGTATATTGATATCCATCCAACGTGAAGCTGCACGTACTCGCCGGTTTAACATTCGCCGCAACCAAAGCACAACACCACCGATGAAACACATCGCCCCGAAAATCATACCGGCAGTTATTGCTGTCCACTGGTGCGCCATGTCAGAGACTCCAAGCGACAAGAACACCTGGTGAGGAGTCAGCAGGCCAGTGACATGGCCAAAAAACAAAGCAATAATTCCGATATGGAACATATTGCTGCCAAAACGCAGGTATTTCTTCGACAGTAACTGGCTCGAGTCGCTTTTCCAAGTGTATTGCTCGTGGTCAAATCGAATCCAGCTTCCCAGCAGAAAAACGGTTGTAGCGAAATAGGGGTAAACGCCGAAAATTAATGTGTGCAGGTCCATTCTTTCCTCCTCACGCGGCAATAGGGGCAAGTTGCCCTTTGCTTTCGACAACGCGTACCAATGCTGCATAGGGGCTGCCGACTTTCTCCAGATTGACTGCCAATTGTTGTAATACCTTCACTGTCTGACTAAGAAATAAATGTGCTTCAGTTTCATCCAATTCCGAGCTGAATTCCAGGATCATTGGCAGATAGTCCGGTAATTCTTTTTCATCAGCTTGTAATCCAAACTCTTTATAATATTCTGTCAAATCGATCAACGCGGGGCCTCTTCCGCGTTCATCGCCAAACAAGTGATGAGTAAGGTGCAGGCTGTGTTCCGGAACCAGATCAAAGGTCTGCACATACTCTTCCTGTAGTGTTGTCAGTTCCTTTGACTCCAATCGCTGTAAGAAATTTTCCAGCACATCACTATCCCGTGTCGACAGCGGCATCTCTTTCAACATAGTCCGTATGTCCACCACGGCATCAAGTAATTCCTGTTGCGGATAATGCAAAAGCACCGATAGAATTCTGTAAATAGACATATTATTCTCCTGCTACGGCTTGCTTGTGACGATTTCTGTACAAACACCAAGTTTTTGCTAACGTTCATCCGCAGAAGGTGCGGAATCAAGCGACTCCACCGATTCTCTGCGTCGTTCCGGAAACAATGATTTTGCACTGATGCCTGGCGAACTATCGTTACCGAAAGTGAAACCGTTCTGACCTTGAAAACTATGAAAATCTTCCAGACGGGTCTCTTCATGAGCCGTGGGTATGACGAAGCGGTCTTCATAATTGCCAATGGCGAGGTAACGGTACATTTCCTTCGCCTGTTCTTCGGTTATACCGGCAACTTCCAGGGCCCGAGTATCTGCAACTCCTTCAACGTGCACAGAACGCTGATAACTGCGCATTGCAATCATGCGGTTAAGCGCATTGCGAACGGGTTCTTCGTCACCCGCGGTTAACAGGTTGGCAAGATATTTTATCGGAGTTCGCAGTGTGTCTGCGACGGGAATGGCACCATCCGGCCCAGTGGGCAAATTACCCTGGTCGATTTGGGACTGTACAGGTGAGAGCGGTGGCACATACCACACCATGGGTAAGGTGCGAAATTCCGGATGGATCGGAAAGGCAAGCTTCCAATCGATAACCAACTTATAAATTGGCGATTTTTGCGCTGCGATAATCCAATCATCCGGTACGCCATCTATCCGGGCCTGTTTGATGACCTCCGGATCATTGGGGTCCAGAAAAATATCCATGTGAGCCTGATATAAATCCTGTTCATTTGATTTACTGGCCATTGCTTCTATTTTATCAGCGTCATAAAGCATTATACCGTTGTACCGAATGCGACCGACACATGATTCTGAACACACCGTCGGCAGACCAGACTCTACCCTCGGATAACATCCGATGCACTTCTCTGCTTTTCCGGATTCCCAATTGTAGAAAATTTTCTTATACGGACAGGCGCTGACACACATACGCCAGCCACGGCATTTATCCTGATCCACCAAGACGATACCGTCTTCTTCACGTTTATAAATTGAGCCGGAAGGACAGGCTGCCACACACGAGGCATTCAAACAGTGGTTACAAATTCGCGGTAAATACATGTGAAAAGTTTGTTCGAACTCCGAATAGATCTGCTTATCGATATCTTTAAAGTTCTTGTCGCGTGAACGCTTTGAAAATTCCCCTGCCAGATCGTCTTCCCAGTTAGGTCCCCAGGTAATTTTTTCCATGCGTTCGCCATCTATCATGGAGCGAGGACGTGCAGTCGGCGTGGCCTCCGATAAAGGCGCGGTTTGCAAATGCGAGTAATCGAATGTAAACGGTTCGTAATAATCATCGATTTCCGGCATGTCCGGATTTGCGAATATATTTAGCAGTCGTTCCAGCTTGCTGCCGGAGAGTAATTCCAATTTACCATTTTTTAGATGCCAACCACCTCGCCACACCTCTTGATTTTCCCACTGCTTTGGAAAACCAACACCGGGTTTACTTTCGACATTATTGAACCAGGCGTATTCTACTCCCTTGCGATTGGTCCAAACGTTTTTACATGTCACTGAACAGGTATGGCAACCAATACATTTATCCAGGTTAAATACCAGTGAAAATTGCGCACGAACTTTCATCTATATTCTCCTTACCTACCAAACTTTAAAGCGTACTTTGGCCACCATCGTTTACCTTGGTCCAATTCCGGGTGGATTCAATTGCCCCTCACGTTCAGGTGTTAGTGGTCGCTCCAACCAGTCGATATCACGATCCTCTATCTTGTGTAGCACTACAAATTCGTCACGTTGTGAACCCACAGTTCCGTAATAGTTAAAGCTGTACGCAAGCTGTGCATACCCACCAATCATGTGGGTAGGCTTAACCACCACTCGTGTGACGCTATTTAAAATTCCTCCCCGCTTACCCGTGGAATTTGAGCCGGGCACATTCACGTTTTTCTCTTGGGCGTGATACATCATTGCCATCCCATTTGGTACACGTTGGCTCACCACTACCCTGGCTACTGTTGCCCCGTTGACGTTTATTGCTTCCACCCAATCGTTATCTTCAAGTCCGATTTGCTGCGCGTCCTTTTCAGACACCCATATATACGGCCCGCCTCGAAACAACTGCAGCATGCGCAGGTTATCCTGATAAGTACTATGAATCCCCCATTTAGAGTGCGGTGTGATCCAGTTCAACACCAGATGGGGTTTATCTGTTACTTGCGATGGCACACTGATATGGGATTTCATATCCACCGCAGGACGGTAGGCGCAAAATCCTTCGCCGAAATCAAGCATCCACTCGTGATCCTGATAGAACTGTGCTCGCCCGGTCAGTGTTCGAAACGGAATGTGTTCGTGGATGTTGGTATAACCTGCATTATAGCTCACCTTTTCGGATTCGATCCCTGACCAGGTGGGCGCGGTGATAATTTTGCGCGGCTGCGCTTGAATGTCATGAAAGGTAATTTTGTCTTCTTGACGCCCGGCATACAAATGGTGGTGATCGATGCCCGTCTTTTCACTCATTGCTGTCCACGATTTGTGTGCCACATCACCGTTGGTTTCCGGCGCCATATGCAGTATCGCTTCACAGACTGCAATATCCTCTTCCAGTGAGGGCATGCCTTTAGTAATACCTTCGTCCTTTATCGTATAATTAATATCTTTCAGCTTGTCGTATTCCTGCTCCGTATTCCAGTCGATACCTTTAATATTGTTGCCGAGCTTGACCATCAGCGGCCCTAAGGCACTGTACTTTTTGTGAACGTTGGCATAATCACGTTCCACAACTTTCAACAGCGGCATGGTTTTACCCGGGACCGGTTCGCATTCGCCTTTTTTCCAGTCCTGTACACCTAATGGCTGCGCCAACTCAAAGGGTGAATCGTGGTGCATGGGCAAGGCAACCACGTCTTTGCGCACACCCAGGTGTTTCTCAGCCAGCTCCGAAAAGGATTTGGCAATACTACGGAAGATTTGCCAGTCGCTTTTGGATTCCCAACCTGGCGATACCGCCTCGGAAAGCGGGTGAATAAACGGATGCATGTCGGTTGTATTGAGATCGTTCTTCTCATACCAAGTCGCAGTCGGCAAAACGATATCGGAGTAAGCACCGGTGGAATTGAGTCTAAAGTTTATATCCACCATTAAATCCAGCTTGGCGATGGGACCTTCCTCCACCCATTTGATTTCCTTGCTGTCTTTACCATGTACGCCTTCCTGCATGACTCCATTTTGTGCGCCAATCAAATGTTTTAGAAAATACTCGTGCCCCTTAGCGGAACAACCTAGCAGATTGGCACGCCAAACGAAAAGATTGCGCGGAAAATTAACCGGATTATCGATGTCTGCATAGGCAAAATCCAACTCGCCGCTCTTTAGCTTCTCCACCACATACTTGGCCACTCCTGCTTCGTCTGTGGCACCGTTTTTCTCTGCGTCATCTACAATATGCAGCGGGTTTCGATTAAAGTGAGGTGCAGACGGCAACCAACCCAACCGTTGTGCTACCACATTGTAATCTGCCAGTGTGTAATTTTTGTATTTGCCCTTGGCGGTTGGAGCCAGCATGGCATCAGCATCCAGGGTTTCATATCGCCACTGGTCGGTATGAAAATACCAATAGCTAGTGCTGTTCATATGACGGGGCGGCCTGTTCCAGTCCAAAGCAAAGGCGATGGGTGCCCAACCGGCTTGGGGCCGCAATTTTTCCTGGCCCACATAGTGCGCCCAACCACCGCCCGATTGGCCTACACAACCACACATATGTAACAAATTCATAATAGCCCGGTAATTCATATCGTTGTGATACCAGTGATTGATCGCCGCGCCCAGTATGACCATGGACTTACCTTTGGTTTTTGAGGCGTTATAGGCAAACTCGCGGCCGGTACGGGTCAGATCAGCGCGTTTAACACCGGTTATTTTTTCCGCCCATGCCGGGGTATATGCAACAGTCTCATCATCATAAGATGACGCGACATTGTCACCACCCAATCCTCGGTCCAACCCATATTGCGCCAGTTGCAGATCAAACACGGAGGTCACATAGACTTGTTCGCCACTGGCAAGTTTTAATTTCCTGGCGGGGATGTTGCGGTGCAATAGCTCCGGTTCATCCGGTGTAAAGTGCGGAAAAGCCACGGATACGACTTCATCACGATTATCAATACAACTCAATTCCGCTATGATTTCCTGTTGATTGGCGGCATTTTTGGGCAAAACATTCCATTTGCCTGTTTCACCCCAGCGAAAACCGATTGAACCATTGGGCGTGACAAACGTCTTGGTGTTGCCGTCATAGACAATGGTTTTCCATTCTGAATTATTACTTTCCCCCATGCCGTCGGCGAAATCTGAGGCACGCAAGTAGCGATCACTCACGTAAGCGTCACCATGTTTTCGCAACATAACTTGTACCGGAAGATCAGTATAAGTACGTGCATATTCGTGGAAATACGCGTCTTGTTTGTCGAGGAAAAACTCTTTAAGTGCAACGTGTCCCATTGCCAGAAACGCCGCCGCATCGGTCCCTTGTTTCACCGGCATCCACAGGTCAGCGAACTTAACATACTCGGCATAGTCCGGTGCCATGGAAACTACTTTTGCACCTTTATAACGGACTTCTGAGTAAAAGTGCGCGTCCGGGGTCCGGGTCATGGGCAGATTGGC
>Ga0224506_10000073_pt1 | contig 103255 bp, 99 predicted proteins | sample SF_Jan12_sed_USG_2_FD_169108 | JGI IMG/M metagenome (GOLD analysis project Ga0224506, IMG submission 169108) | Sediment microbial communities from San Francisco Bay, California, United States - SF_Jan12_sed_USGS_8_1 | ecosystem: Environmental > Aquatic > Marine > Sediment | place: USA...
GCATGCGCCGTACACTAATCATTGGCACCGCCATTCCACTGGGCGTGTTAGTCACCTTTACCATCATGGCGGTTAATGGGCTGACACTGAACATTATGACCCTGGGTGGTCTTGCTCTGGGGCTAGGACTACTTATTGACAGCACCATTGTTATGCTCGAAAACATTACTCGACATCAACACGAACGTGACTCGGAGGGTGAATACGCAGTGCTGGCCGCCGCCGAAGTCAACAGCCCGATTATTGCATCGGCGGGCACCAACCTTGCCGCGATACTACCTTTTCTATTTATCGGTGGCCTCACCGGTTTATTATTTCAGGAACTAATTATTACCATTTCATCTGCCATGTTAGCCGCGGTTGTGGTTGCACTCACACTGGTTCCGGCACTAGGTGCCAAAATTAAAGATGAAGGTCGACAGGGTTTTGAATTTTTAAATAACTGGCTGCATTCATTAAAGAGCCATCATGCAAATGCCATACACTATTGCATCGAACATTCCTGGAAAACATTATTGTTTTTTATCGGCATCCTTTTGCTTTCATTCTTCACTTTGCTACAAAGTGGCAACTCACTGCTGCCCTCTATGGATGACGGTCGTGTCACCATCAATATTAGCGGTGATACTGACATTCAACTTGAAAACATCGACATCACCACAGAAGCTATTGAAAACCTGTTGCTAGAACAGCCTGATGTCAGCACTGTATTTGCACTATCAGGTGGACGCATTTTTGGTCGCTCGCAAACAATCACCCCCAACAAAAGTACACTGGTTGCACAACTGGTAGCTAGCAGCGAACGTCCGCTAAGTAGTCAGGCGTGGGTAGAAAAAATCCAGAAGGAAATAAGTAAACTTCAACTTACCGGTTACAAAATAAGAATGCGAGTAAGCGGCGTTCGCGGCCTGCATTTAAGCAGTGGTGAAGATGATATCAGCTTACGAATTCAGGGCGATGACTTACAGGTATTACAAAAATTAGGCACTCTGGCTGTCGAAAAATTACAGTCGATTAAATCACTTCGAAATATTACCCATACTTATGAAGAAAGCAGCGATGAAATTAAAGTCGTCATCGATCGCCAACGCGCGTCTGATCTGGGCATTCGTGCCGACCAGATAGGTCAGTCATTACGCATTGCAGTCGATGGTGTCGTGGTATCGACTTTCATTGAGGGTGATCGCGAATTCAACATCCGCCTGCGACTCCCCGCTGGTGATGTGGCGAATACTCAGGCGCTACAAAATATTCTTATTGGTTTCCGCGATTCACAGGCGATACGATTGGGCGATGTCGCCAGAATCGAACATGGTCCCACACCCAGTGAAATCATGCATGATCAACAGCAACGCATCGTCGAAATTAGCGCGTCTTTAAGCGAAGGTACCAGCCTGAGTGAAGTCACCGAAGAAATTGAAAAACAGATGCAGGATTTTGAATTACCCGAAGGTTACGCCATGTACGACAGCGGTAGTAACCAGATGTTACAAAGCGGTCAAAAAGCAGGCATACAAGTTTTATTACTCGCTATCTTTCTGGTCTTTGCGGTCATGGCGATACATTATGAGTCACTGCGAAACCCCTTAATCATTATCAGCAGCGTTCCCTTTGCCGCCATTGGTGTTGCTTTCGGACTGGGCTTATTCAACATGGCGATTTCTATGCCGGTCTGGTTAGGTCTTATCATGCTGGCAGGTATCGTGGTAAACAACGCCATCATGCTGGTCGAACAAATAGAAATTGAACGCGAGCATATCGCCGATGTTCAGCAAGCCATTACGCAGGCGGCGAGTCTACGGTTACGCCCTATTCTCATGACCACTCTCACCACCGTCTTCGGCATGCTGCCGCTCGCCATCGGTTTAGGTGAAGGCTCAGAAATGCTACAGCCTTTGGCGTTTGTCATTGTATGGGGATTAAGCTTCTCAATGTTAGTTAGCTTAATTTTGATACCTTCAATGTATCAACTGTTCCACCTCAAAAATAATCATTTAGATTAAGCTTGTTCAAAGTTGCTAAAAGAACTATAAGTACTTAAGGGAAATCAAATACAAAATTCATCAAGATAGCGGCGAAACTAAATGATAACAATTGCTAACGAACCCAGTTTTCGAGAAAGTGTTGACCTGATGGTCGATAGGGCTATGACCGTCATGAACCTGGACGGTGGCGCCGCCGCTGCAATCAAATCCTGTGACTCACTTTTGCAGGTTCAGTTTCCTGTAAAAATTCGCGGAAAAATTGAGGTCTTCACTGGCTGGCGCGCCACCCATAGCTCCCATCGCCTACCTTCAAAAGGCGGCATTCGTTATGCCCCCTACGCCGATCAGGATGAGGTTGAAGCACTGGCCGCATTGATGACTTACAAATGCGCCATTGTAGACGTACCATTCGGTGGCTCAAAAGGTGCCTTGCTTATCGACCCTGAACAATATGAACGCGACGAACTGGAGATGATCACCCGTCGCTTCGCACACGAACTAATTCGCAAAGGTTTTCTCAGCCCATCTACCAATGTTCCTGCGCCCGATGTGGGTACCGGTCAAAGAGAAATGGCCTGGATAGCTGATACCTACAAACACCTTCATCCGGAAGACATTAATTACATCGCCTGTGTCACTGGCAAACCTTTGCACCATGGTGGTATTCATGGCCGCGTCGAGGCCACGGGTCGTGGTGTGCAATATGGTTTACGTGAATTTTTCAGGCACCCTGAAGATGTTAAAACCGCCAATTTATCGGGATTTCTGCAAGGCAAAACCTGTGTAATCCAGGGCCTGGGTAATGTCGGTTATCACGCAGCAAAATTTCTCAGCGAAGAAGACGGCGTTATTATCACTGCCGTTATCGAACGCGATGGCGCTTTGATTAATGATGAAGGCATTAACATAGAAGATTTGTATCAACACATTAACGCTCACGGCTCAATTATTAACTTCCCCGGTGCAACGCTTGAAGAGAATGGCGCTGCGGTACTCGAAAAGGAATGCGACATCCTCATACCCGCTGCACTGGAAAGTCAGATCACGCTGAAAAATGCTGAACGCATTCAGGCCAAACTCATCATAGAGGCAGCTAATGGTCCCATCACTTATGGTGCTGATGAAATACTTAATAAAAAAGGCACTATTATCATTCCCGATGCCTATGCTAATGCGGGCGGCGTTACCGTTTCCTACTTTGAATGGATCCGAAATATTTCACACATTCGGTTAGGTCGTATGTCAAAACGCCACGATGAGACTCAGGGTATGCAAATGGCTGCCATGCTGGAAGAGCTCACCGGCTCAAAGATCTCAGAAAATTTGAGAAAATCTGTCGCACGCGGTGCAGATGAACTTGACCTGGTACGTTCGGGTTTAGATGACACTATGCGCACGGCCTACCAGCAAATTCGTGAGACACTGACGAGTAATGACAACATTAACGACTTACGCACAGCCAGCTATGTCACATCTATAACAAAAATCGCCCGCTCCTATCTGGATATTGGTGTTTACTAAAAATTAAATCCACGGATATCTCTATAGCGTGATGTCACCGGCAGTGTGACAGGTTAAAATCTCGCTCATGCTTCAATTTAAAAATCTCACCCTGCGTCGCGGGCTCAAACTCCTGTTCGAACAAGCCAGCTTTCAGGTACATCCCGGTCAGAAGGTCGGCATCACTGGTGCGAATGGCACAGGCAAGTCCAGTCTGTTCGCTTTGATACTTGATAGCCTGCACGCCGATGAAGGTGATTGTCTTTATCCTAAAGACTGGGTGATCGCACATGTTGCACAGGAAACACCCGCTGACTCACGCCCTGCTATTGAATATGTACTGGATGGTGATGCTGAATTACGTGAGGTGGAAAGCGCTCTGGCTAAAGCTGAAGCGGATAATGATGGAATAAAACTCGCTACCCTGCACACCCATTTCGACAATATTCGCGGCTACACTGCGCGCAGCCGTGCCGGTCAACTGTTGCATGGACTGGGTTTTAAAGCGGGCGATGAAGATCGTGCTGTTAATGAGTACTCTGGTGGCTGGCGCATGCGCCTTAATCTGGCCAAAGCTTTGATGTGCCGCTCTGACCTGTTATTACTCGACGAGCCAACCAACCATCTCGATCTCGATGCAGTTATCTGGCTGGAGACCTGGTTAACTTCTTATACTGGATCCTTGTTATTAATTTCACACGACCGCGACTTTCTCAATAATGTCGCCAGTCACATCGCCCATATCGAACATCAACGCGTCACGCTTTACACCGGCAACTACAGTGCCTTCGAACGTATTCGTGCTGAACACTTGGCCAATCAACAGGCCGGTTACGAAAAGCAACAACGCGAAATCAAGCATATGCAATCCTATGTTGAACGTTTCCGCGCACAGGCAACCAAAGCCCGCCAGGCACAAAGTCGATTGAAAGCGCTGGAACGCATGGAAGAAATCGCACCCGCGCATATTGATTCACCGTTTCATTTTTCACTGCTGGAACCTGAAAAAAAACCGAACACTTTACTGCGACTCAATGAAGTCTCTGCAGGCTATGGCGAAAGCAGTATTATTAAAAATGTTGATATGATGATCACACCCGGCAATCGTATTGGTTTGCTCGGCCCTAACGGTGCAGGTAAATCAACGCTGATCAAATTACTTGCTGGATCATCGCTGGATGACTCCATCAAAATCCATCATGGTGATCGTGAAGTTGGCAAGGAAACAAAAATTGGTTATTTTGCGCAACATCAATTAGAACAATTACATCCCGAACATTCACCAGTAGAACATTTACAACAACTCGACCCGAACGCACGTGAAGCCGACTTAAGAAACCACCTCGGTGGTTTTGGTTTTTCCAACGACATGGCACTAGCGAAGGTCGCGCCGTTCTCCGGTGGCGAAAAATCACGTCTGGTTTTAGCCATGTTGGTCTACCAGCGCCCTAACCTTTTATTATTGGATGAGCCAACCAATCATCTTGACCTGGAAATGCGCCAGGCACTCGCCACCGCCTTGCAGGAATTCAGCGGCGCCATGATCATCGTTTCACATGATCGTCATCTACTGCGTGTTACCTGCGACCAACTACTCTTAGTCCATGATCAGCGAGTTGAAGAATTCCCACTGAGCATGGATGATTATCCGAAATGGCTAAGTGATCAAAATAAGGGTATTCAAAAAACAGATGATGAATCGGTTTCACAAAATACCAGTGCTAATAATGCCAGCTCTAAAAAAGATAAAAAAAGACAGGAAGCCGAGTTACGCAAAAAACTACAGCCGTTAGCTAACAAAGTTAAAAAAGCTGAAATCGAACTCGATAAACTCCACGCAGAACAAACTGAACTGGAACAACAGCTCGCTGCCCCTGATATTTATGCCGACGAAAACAAGCAAAAGCTACAGGAATGCTTATTAAAGAAAGCCAATATCGATAAACGCTGTGAAGCCATCGAAGAGGAATGGATGGAGGCAAGCGAAGCCTTGCAGGAATTGAGTGAAAGCCATATCATCTAGCTATCGAGAAATTTATATCAATAGATATCAAATACTTAGACCACATAGCCAATTACAGCCGGACGCTTATTCCTTCTACTTTATAGAGTTATAATCGGGCAATACATGTTAGAATTCCATCACTATTTAGACCACTCGCACTAGCGGAGAAGACCATGTCTGACGTTCAATTTAACAATCGACTCTCTGATGAAATCAACGTTTCACCGGATGCCATCAAACAACTACTTGCCATTACCGAGTCTGAAGAAGGTGTTAACGGCGTACGTATCTTCGTTTCCGGCGGTGGTTGTAGTGGCATGACTTACGGCATGACCTTTGTTGATCGTCCTTCTGACTATGACTGCGAATGGGAAAAAGACGGACTGAAAGTCTTTGTCGATGTGGTTGCTATCGGCTACCTGAAAGGTGTTGAGATCGACTATCAAACCACCAATGGTAATGCCAGCTTCGTCTTCAAAAACGTCTTCGCTCAAACCGGTGGCTCAGGCGGTTGTGGCGGTTGTGGCGGCGCTCAATAAGACTTTCTCATTATGTTTTTAAACCTGATTCCCGCCCCGTGCGGGAATCGTTGTTTCTGGCCTAAAAATCTATGAAACCACGCTTCCTGCTCATCTCACCACCCAACAGCTACCGTATCGCGCCTTATATCAAAGCTGCACAGCGTATGGGGCTAGAAGTACTTATCGCCTCCACTGGTAAACACTCGCTGATCACCGAAGTCCACGCGGGTTTACACATTGATTTTGATGACATGGCAGCGGCCATTGAAACCATCCTCAGCGAAGCTGCCATAAAACCATTTGCTGGCATATTAGGCAGCGATGACAGCACCGTCGAACTCGCCGCCAGTGTCGCCGCTGAATTAGGCTTACCGCATAACCCGGCTAAAGCAGCACAACTCTCATGCCGAAAAGATCTGGCCAGAGCAGAACTGGCACTGGCAGGCGCACCCGTTCCCATTCATTGTTTAATTGATTTAAGTAAGCCCATCAAAAAACAAATGGCAGGCCTGCCCTGGCCCTGTGTGATCAAACCTTTAAACCTGTCCGCGAGTCGTGGCGTGATACGTGCTAATAACGAAAAAGAATTTATTGAAGCCTGCGCCCGCGTTAAAAATATCATTGCACACGCTACCGACGAATTTGATCGCACACACGTACTCATCGAAGATTATATCGATGGCATTGAAATCGCCTACGAAGGCTATCTAAACGATGGCGAACTACACACGCTCACTATCTTCGACAAACCAGAGCCACTCACCGGCCCCTATTTTGAAGAAACCATTTATGTGACACCGTCACAACTCAATATCGACATACAGGAAAGCATTAAACAAACTGTTCAATTAGCCTGCAAAATATATGAACTAAAAACCGGCCCTGTTCATGCAGAGTTACGCATTGATCAAAACAACAAACCATGGATACTCGAAGTCGCTAGCCGCACCATCGGCGGTGATTGCGCTCGCACACTCGATAGTGATAACGGTTTCAATGTCGAAGAACTAACAATTTCGTTAGCCATAAATAAAGGCTACGAGATACATAAAGATAAAGGCTATCGTGGTGTGATGATGATGCCAATTAAACAAGGCGGCATACTTCGTCGTGTTGAAGGTCTGAGCATGGCAAGAAATGTCGAACACATAGAAAGTGTCGATATCCTTATTCGTCAAGGTAATGAACTTGTTCCATTGCCCGAAGGTAATCAATACCCTGGCTACATCTTTGCGCGTGCAGAGTCACAGCAGAAAGTGGTTAGTGCATTGCAGGAAGCTTTTTCAAAACTTGAGCTTGTAGTTGCGCCTGTAATTAGGCCTGATTAATATGACAAATCAGTATATTAGTAACAATTGCTCTCCGACTCAGGTTTTCAACATCATAAGACATAAAGATTGTAGACCAGCCCACAATCCAATATGATGTATAGTCTAAGACATTCAGATCCGGAGAGATTACATGAGAACATTAAAAACGGCTTTTATTAGCCTGATATTTTTTATAGCAACACCACTTTTTGCTGAAGAAAAACCTGATTCGCCGCTATCTATTGACGGCGCAGTCTCCATTAATACAGAGCAAGCTAAAAAGTTATTTGATAAAGAAGTCACATTTATTGATGTTCGCAAAGATAAAGACTGGGCAGCAGGTAGAATTCCGGGCGCTGAGCACCTTGAATTGAAAAAAGTATTTTCCGAAGCTTCTCTGACTGAATTAGTCAAAAAAGATGATGACATTGTTATTTATTGCAATGGTCCAAAATGCTTACGCAGCTCAAAAGCTTCTACAAAAGCTGTCAGCTGGGGCTTTACAAAGGTTCACTATTATCGCGATGGCATGCCAGCATGGAAAAACGCCAAATATCCTGTTGAATAATATCCAGTAATGTTTTTTTCTTCCTGCCCTTCTTACACCATATCCATAGTGTTAGAATAGGCGCAGGCGTGACATTAATCTCATCACCCTAGATATTATATTAATGTCAGATGCTATCGCTGACTTAGTAATGCCACTCATAAATGTTACCAAATTTCAGATAAATTGAATTTAATTAGTTTATGCACAACTATGTGTCTAGCTGTTTTTTTGTATAAATCAGATTAATTTCACAAGATACTTCTCAAGTAAACTTCACAAAATTATAACGTCTAGTAACTAGATTTTATAAAGTAGTAGAGCATAAGCACCCACTTACTCCAGTAAGTAAAACTCAAAGAGCAAACTGATATGAAATTAAAAACAAGGATTAATATTGCTGCAGTTATATCTATCCTGCTAGTAACAGTAGCTTTATTGATTTTTAGTCAATTAATTCAAAACTCGGTTGAACAACGTTTTCAGGAAGCCTCATTGACCGGTAAGTCATCCCTATGGAAGAAAATTGTTAACAGTCAATACGATCATATGGAAGCAAATACCAGCAGTATTACCAGGGATAGAGATACTCTTAATGCATTAAAAAAATCAAACACCGTTTTACTTGAAGAAAATGCTTTAACTAGTTATAACATGTTAAGTGCGAGCAGCATTCTCACTAAACTTCAAATCACAAACCTCGAGGGTGAGGTGATGTTCTCTGCTCCAGAAAATTTTGATGGTTACACCAATAAGACTCTGCCTGCACTCGCATTCAAAGAAGGCAAGGTTAAACGTGGCATTGAAAGAGATGATGATGGAAAACTATACATAAACCTGGCCTTTCCGGTATATGTCAGAGGTACTCCTGTCGGTGTTGTTATTTTTATGCGTGACCTACAAAGTGCTATCGAAGATTTTAAAATAAACGATAATTCCGATGCCTTTATTATCGGAGTTAAGGGTGACGAAGAGTATTCTACTGACGTTAACTTATTACAAAACCTTAAACTCGATCTTCCAGCATTAGACAAACAGGCTATGTTGGTAAACAAGCTTGGTGACAAAGTTTATTCCATCGCCATGCAACCTTTACTAGGCGTTAATAACAAAGCATTAGCTCACATTGTCAGCGCCAAAGATCAGACAGAAAGTTATCAGGAACAACAAGCTTTATCCTTGTTTTCATACCTCTCGATTGTTGCCACGTTACTTTTATCTGTAGGTGGTTTAATGTGGTATCTACGTAAGAATTTTCTACCACTGGATATTGTCATTGATAAAATCAATCGCATTTCTAAAGGCGAACTTAGTGAACAAGCTACAACTGTGACTCAGATGGATGAAATTGGTCAATTAATCCAGGCTACAAATTCGATGACAGATAACTTCCGTCGCATAGTTACCGAGGTATATGTAGCAACCGACAATATTGATAAAACATCACATCAAATATCAATAGGCAATGCTAACCTGTCGCAACGCACACAGGAGCAAACTTGCTCTTTGGAAGAGACCGCTGCCAGCATGGAAGAAATGACTGGGACAGTTAAACAGAATGCGGAATCCACTCAACTGGCAAATCAATTGGCAACCAGCACACGTAGCAATGCTGAAAAAGGTAAACAGGTCGTTGATAGCACCATCACTGCGATGAGTGAAATAAATAGTGCAAGCACCATGATTTCTGAAATTACCAATACTATTGACAGCATAGCTTTCCAAACTAACTTGCTGGCATTAAATGCAGCCATTGAGGCTGCACGTGCAGGTAAAGAAGGCAGAGGATTTGCTGTCGTTGCAAATGAAGTTCGTACCTTAGCGAAACGTAGCGCGGACGCTGCTAAAGAAATTAAACAACTAATTGAAGATAGCGTAGAAAAAGTCAGAATAGGTACAGATCTGGTTGATGAATCTGGCAAAACCTTATCGATCATTCTTGAGGACATCAATAAAGTAGCAGACATAATCGAAGAAATTGATACAGCTTCAAATGAACAGTCATCGGGGATTCATCAAATAAATAATGCTGTAACTCAAATGGATGGCATGACGCAGCAGAATATTGCCTTAGTTGAAGCCTCTGCTGATTCAAACAATTTATTACAAGCCCAGGCAACAAAACTAACAGAATTGATGAGTTTTTTTCAGCTAGACAACGTATCGAACAGACCAACAAAAAATCTGCGACGTGTCATGGCTAGCAATACTACAGAGCAAACAATAAATACAGAACAGGCGCTGACTGATTAAGAATTGGTATCAGTTAAAATTTATATTTATCTAATAAAAAAGGGCCACAAATGCGGCCCTTTTTTATTATGACGTGGCTATTATTTACCACCACCAGCATTGAATCCAGCTGGAGCTTGACCGTAGTCACCTTCCTGAAAGAAGAATCCCAGCATGTGTTTTTCTATTAATTCAACGCTCTTTACATCAGCGGTGTTTAATCCATTTTCGTTGATGATGGCAGACAACCGCGTTAGCCATTGTTTCCAGCCTTCCTGTGAAACATTTTCATAAATACGTATGCCAATTTCACCAGGATAATTGGGTGCATCCAGGCCTTCTGATTCTTTTTTTAATACTACACATTGTACTGTTCTAGTCATGATTACCTCTTACTGCTTAATAATAAATTTGGTTTGTTATCTGGATTCGTATTTTTTTAACAATACGCCTTCATCGCCACAGCAACTGGCGGCACATTTTTTAGTCTGATGTATTTCTTCTGCGCTAGAGTTCAGATAAAACTCGACTGAAACATTTTCTTCTGCACAATCACAACCCTTGTCATTATACACGTAAATATTTTTTAGCCCTGCCCGCTCAGCTTCATCTCTGGCCTTGAACAACATGGCCTCTGGCGTTGCTGGTACATCGCTCAGTTTGTAAGCCGGGAAAAATCGGGTGATATGCCAGGGGCTATCTGAACCCAGATTGTCACGAATCCAGCAGGCGATTTTATAGTGCTCTTCGGCACTGTCATTCTTGCCCGGGATGATATTGGTGCGGGTTTCTACGTGTATACCCAGTTCCTGCGCTTTTTTGATCGAGTGCAATACCTGCTCGACTTTGGCGGGTTTACATATATCGGCGTAAAAATTATCAGACATGCTTTTGATATCCGAACACATAACGTCAATGTATGGAGCCACCAGTTCCAGAGCTTCATCGGTAATAAAGCTGTTGGAAACATAAACAGTGTATAGCCCTGCCTGATGTGCAAGCTCACAAACATCAAGTACGTATTCCAGCCAGACTGCGGGTTCTGAATAGGTAAAGGCGATGCCCTGCACGCCTGCTTTAACCGCCGCATCGACTAAGTCTTGAGCTGTCACCCAGGCTTCTTTGGATTCGCCTCTGGCCAGATCGTCAAGTGCTTCAACGCCCCAGGAGATTTCAAGATTATGACAGCCACCACAACGGAAGCTGCAACCGTAGCTACCCACCGACATCACTTTTGAACCGGGCTGGTAATGCTTCACCGGCTTGTCTTCGATGGCATCAATGCTGATCGATGAAATAATGCCGTAGGAAAGATTGTATAGCGTACCGTTACGGTTAACGTGCGCCTGACAGAAGCCACGTTGGCCGTGACCTATCTTGCAGCGCCACAAACACAAATTGCAGCGTGTAGTGCCATGATCCAGCTTTTCCTGCAAGCGGGTTTCGATTAATTGATATTGTTGCGTTGAATTATTCATGCTTACAATTTAATTATTTCCAGACCCAAGTCGCCGACTTGTTTTTGAGTAGCGGCACTGGTTATAACCGCTGTACTGGCTTTATCAGTTTGTAGATAAGTCTCAGTAACACGTTTTAAATCATCCAGCGTCACCGCCAGCACACGCTGCCTGATCGCCTGCAATTTCTCGCGAGTACGACCGTGCAGACGATTATGGAAAGCATGTCGCGCTTCACCTGATGGCGAACCGGGTTTATCCATTGTTCCAATCACACCTAGAATGGCTTCTTCTACCTGAAGCCATTGGTGATTATTATTTAGCATCCAGTCGATGGATTTATCAAAGTCATCCAGCGTTTCAGACAAACGCGGATCACGATAGGAATAGAATTTAAAAGCCGCGATACTGGCATCATGAGTGGCACCACCACCATAAGCACCACCCTTTTCACGGATAGAGGTATGCAGATAACCATTGCGTAAGAAGCCACCCAGAACCGATAAGGCGGCGGAATCTTCATGCTCCATGGGTACGGTCGGATAAGCTTTGGCGCAGAAATTCACCTGGGTATTGGCGACCCACATTTGTTTCACCTGATGATGCTTTTCATCCAGAGAAAAAACTTTGAACGAACTATCAGCGGTTTCAGGTGTCCAGACTTTTTCAAATTCATTGACCAGTGAATCCAGTTTATCGGTTTCAGCCGTCATCATAAAACGACGCGGTGAAGTTATAACATGTTGATGTATTTCAGCAAGGACGTCTGCGACTTTGGCAATGGATTGCTCACCATCATCAGCATTATTCGCATCGTCGAGTTGTTTGATGAAACGAATACCTTCAAGACCGCCAAAGCGATGTGACAGTGCCGCCACTGGACTCATGCCACTGGCCGCTGCTGTCATTGCCAGCGTATGGCCACTACCGGTAACACTGCGCTCACGACTGGCGCGTTTCTGGGAAATAAGATCTTTGATGCGATCATGTTCATCGAATCGAACTGAAGCCATGGTGTCTCGCATCAGCTCAGCGAGTTTTCTATTATTTCTATCAAGCGCTTTACCGAGCAATATAAAATAGGCATTGGTCGACTGCACATTATTCATTTCAGCCAGAATACTGGTGTGCGCATGTATACCACCACTAATGCTGGACTGTAATTCCTGCATTTTCAGGTAATCACTATCGCCACAACCCAGCTCTGTCAGACAGGATGAATAATAAGGCATCAAACTAAGTTGCTCATCGCTGAGTGCAGGCAGATCAATCGCCAGCTCGTGATATACCAGGCCATTAGTGCCCTGTGCGTATAACGATGAATCTGTGTCCGCTATTTTTCTATCCTGAGATTCAGGAATCGATAAATCAGCAGGCACATCTTCAAGACCAACTTTGGGTAATATTTCAGCGTCATCAACCTGCGCCTGTCTTTTTTCGAGTTCAGCCGCGCGTGATACGACAGCCTGTTTTTCCTGCTCAGACATTGCAGCCTTCATTGCAGCAAGACGTTCTTTTTCAGCCTTTTCTTTACGCTGGCTAAGTTCAGTATCCGGTCGCATGGTTAAACGCACACGATGCGGATTATCGAGCAAATATTTTTTAACTAACTGTTTGATAAACTCAGGATCTTTGATATCTTCACGCAATGTCTCAATCACCGGATCGAGATCAAGCAATTCAGTTGGATCACTGCGATGAACGGCTGCAGTTAAACCACCCAGAATTAATTGCAAGCCAAACGGATAACTATCACCGCCAATTTCACGTTGATTGATTTCCAGTTGATGTAATACGGATTCAAGCTTGTCGTGAGCGATGCCATTTTCTGCAACATCTTCGAGCACATCCAGAACCAGCTTCTCGAATTCAACCGCATGTTCGACTTCACTGCCCTCAAGACCGCAAACAAAACACATTTCGTAATTGGAATCCTCAAGCCCACATAAAGGTGATGGCGCGGTACCAAGTTTGGATTTTTCCAGGGCAAGAAGCAGTGGTGAGGAACTATTATCCAGTAACACCTGTGACAACAAATTTGCTTTCATCATTTCATCTAATGAAGTACAGGGTCCGAGCAACCAGGATAATACGTGATGAGTTTTTTCGTTCGTGTCTTCGTCACCAGTTATATCAAAGGCATAAGCCTCTTCTACCGCAATCGGTGCCAAATATCTTTTTTCAGGATCAACAGCAATATGCACATCGAGCTTGTCAAATTCAACCAGTGCATGCTCTTCAAAGTTTTTCTGATGATCGGCCGCAGCAATATCTCCAAAGGTCATAAATATGGCATTGCTGGGGTGATAATGTGTTTTGTGAAAATCTTTTAATTCTTGATAAGACAAATCAGGAATATCAGCAGGCTCACCACCGCTGTTAAAGTGGTAAGTAGTACTTGGGTATAGATACTTGCTCAATGTTTGCCAAAGCACGCTCACTGGCGAGCTCATAGCACCTTTCATTTCATTGAAGACTACACCTTTAAATTCAAGATCAGATTCTGCATTGTTTGCTTCAGAGAATTCAACACGATGGCCTTCCTGTAAAAAGTCCAGCTCATCAAGACGAGTAAAAAAGACCGCATCCAGATAAACATCCAGTAGATTTTTAAAATCTTTTTTGTTTTTGCTGGCAAAGGGATAAGCCGTCCAGTCACTACTGGTGAAGGCATTCATAAAAGTATTCAGTGAGCGGCGAATCATCATAAAGAACGGATCGCGTACCGGATAGTTTTTACTACCACATAATGCCGTATGCTCAAGAATATGCGCGACACCTGTTGAATCCATTGGCACAGTTCTAAAACCAACCAGAAAAACATTTTCTACATTTTCAGAAGCCAGGTGATAATGTAGCGCACCGGTTTTTTTATGCCTGTATTCTTCAACGGTGATATTCAACGAATCAATCCTTCGCTGGCCTACGCTTTCAAATGCGCTATGACTTTTCATTGAATCTATACCTGGTTTCTGATTTATTTGCATACAGCTCTCTATTTATTTGTTTAATTATTGACGTGTCAACTTGTAAGCGGTTTCATACAAAGCACTAAGACCGCGCTGCTGGAACCTTGGTTCATCGGCCAGGATATCCTTGCCCAACAATTTATCTATCTTGAATTTTTCACTGTACAACTTATTAAGCTCTTCTTCTGTTACAGAGAATGGTGGCCCACTCATTTCCTGCTGAGGATAAGTCAGCGTTATCAGCAAGGTTCGCATGCCCTCAGCTTGCAGCTCCACCATCTTTTTAAAATAATCAATCCGCATCGCATCCGGTAAAGCTATCATTGAAGCGCGGTCATAAATATCGGTTACACCTTTAAGATCGTCGGTAACAAGATCGAAGAAGTCACCCTGTACAATTTCAATGCTGGCCTGAGCCTGCTTTGCGGCAGAAACATACCGATTAAAAAGTGGTTCTTTTATAATTTGGTATTCTAAATCATGTGTTTCAAAAAATGCCTTAACGGCTATTTCACTGCATTCGTTGCCCAGCACTTGATAACCGTTCTGAGCCAACCAGAGCATATCCACTGATTTACCGCATAAAGGCACAAAAACTTTTAGTGCCTGACGTTTTTCCAGTGGCGCGCCCTTGTCGCCATAAAAGTGAGCAAGATAGGGATTCAATTGTTCCTGATGAAAACCTGTCTCACCTTTCTGCCAACGTTCAAGCCAAAAGTCCTGCTGCATATTATTCAGGCTTCCAGATTCCGAATGAACCTTCCTGCGGTGCCTGTGGCTTATTATCACTTTCAACCTGTTTCACAACCTGTGCCATAAAACCAGACAGATCAGCAATAAGTTCTGGTTTATCTAAACCTGGTTGCGTTTGATGCGCCATAACAAAACCGGTGACGGCGGTCAGATACTGCATAAACAGCATGTCATTGTCGGCTTCTGCATCATGTTCTGCGACAACAGCCTGAAGCCTGGAAACTAATTCGGAAGATAATTGGATACCGCTCATTTTCTGTGTACTCGTGTTATATTCAGGGTGTTAAATTCTAATTGATTCTGACTAATTATTCTTGGCTATGATATGTACAAACTCTGTTTTTATGTCCCTGAAAACGCTACGGAATTGGTAAAAAACGCCCTTTTTAAAGCGGGTGCCGGAAGAATCGGTGATTATGACTCATGTTGCTGGCAAACCTCTGGTATTGGCCAGTTTCGGCCTCTGATCAACAGTAATCCAACTATTGGTGAAATAGGTCAAATTGAGAAGGTCGTGGAAATCAAAGTTGAAATGGTTTGTGATGACAAATTCATCAATGCCGTCATTGAAGCATTAAAAAAGGCGCACCCTTATGAAGAGCCCGCCTTTGATGTCTGCAAGATGGAGAATTTCAAATAAAGACCTAGCGAACCCAACCACGCTCACTGGCAGCTAAGAAATCCATCAAATACTTAACATCATTATGTTCTTTAGCCAGCTCATTGGCTTTCTCAACCGCTTCCTTGTGTGAACATTTTGACTTAACCAGGATTTTAAACGTTTCCTGCAATGCACGTATTGACTCTGTGCTAAAACCACGACGTTTCAAGCCTTCTTTATTAATGCCAAATGCACGCGCCCTGTTACCCGCAATGGTGAAATAAGGCAGAACATCACGATCAATCGCAGTAGCAAAACCAGAGAAGCTGTGTGCGCCGATACGTGTAAACTGATGTACCGTTGAATAGCCACCAAGAATCGCGTGATCTTCAATGCGTACGTGCCCTGCAAGGGCCACAGCGTTAGCGAGTATTACGTTATTGCCAATTCGGCAATCGTGCGCTACATGGCAGGATGTCATAAACAAATTATCATTTCCGATCGAAGTTACACCTTTGTCATCGATGGTGCCACGATTCATAGTGACGTATTCACGTATGCGGTTACGGTCACCTATTTCTAATCGTGTTGGTTCGCCGTCATATTTCAAATCCTGAGGTTGCTCACCAATCGAGGCAAACTGAAAGATATGATTGTCCTTACCTATTTTCGTTGGACCTTTAATGACTACGTGCGGCTCGATCACCGTACCTGAATCAATTTCAACACCAGCTTCAATAACGCAAAAGGGCCCGATTGAAACATCATCTGCAATGATGGCAGATGGATCAACAATGGCGTGAGAGTGAATCACTTGAATTTATTCCTTTTCTTTAGCTGCACACAGTAAATCGGCTGTGGTCACGATATTACCATCAACACTTGCCTCAACATAGAACTTCCAGATAACCTTGGATTGACGCTTTACTATCGCTTTCAACATGAGTTGATCACCAGGAACAACCTGACGTTTGAAACGAACGTTATCGACACCTACCAGCATGTAAAGCAAATCATCGCTGGGTTCTTCGCTCATGGTTTTAAAACCTAGCAAACCTGTTGCCTGAGCCAGCGCTTCGATAATAAGCACACCTGGCATAATTGGTGTTTCAGGAAAATGACCATTAAAAAATGGTTCATTAACCGATACATTTTTTATTGCAGTGAGTGTTTCGCCTGGAGTACATTCGAGCACACGATCAATCAACAAAAATGGATAACGGTGCGGAAGGAAACGCCGAATCTCTTCAATATACATTTCACTCACAATTTATCTCCAGTCTAATAAGTTAAAATCATCTAACATTTAATCAGATGATGGTTTTTTTTTCTAATTTTGCCACGCGCTTCGCCAGTTCATCAAGACGACGAAAACGCGCACTATTTTTACGCCAATTTGCAGTTGTATCCATCGGTGTACTAGATGAATACGAACCCGATTGAGTGATCGAGCGCGTCACCATGGTTCGACCTGTAATCATTACATTGTCAGTGATGGTTAGATGTTCAACAATACCCACCAGTCCTCCAATTAAACAGCCACTACCAATATGCGTACTTCCTGCTATCGCTGTTGCAGCTGAAATCACCGTGTTATCACCAATACTGACACCATGCGCAATCTGTATCTGGTTATCCAGCTTTACGCCGTTGCCAATGATAGTATTTTCCAGCGCACCTCTATCGATCGTTGTATTGGCTCCGATTTCGACATTGTTACCAATATGGACACTGCCAATCTGGGGTATCTTTAAATACCCCTCACCATCCTTAACAAAACCGAATCCATCAGCACCCAGAACAACGCCAGAATGAATAATGCAATTATCACCAATTTCACAACCGTAGCCGATCGTTACATTTGCATTAATGCGCGTATTTGAACCGATGACAACATCATCCTCAATCACGCACCCAGCTTCGATCTGTGAACCAGCACCGATTCTGGCGCCTGCTGAGACAAAAACACCAGCCGCTATAGTCGCCGTTTTATCGATATTGGCTGATTCCGCAACAATAGCACTTGCACTTATACCTGGTTCAGACTTTTTCGGTGGATACAAAAGATTAGCCACTTTTGCATAAACCAGTCTTGGATTATCCGTAACCAGAGCAGGTACAGGACACACGTCCAGAAACTCAGGTTTTATAATCAGAGCTGAAGCCCTGGTTACCGACAAATATTCAACGTACCGGGGATTTGAAATAAAGGCAATTTCACCGGAAAGCGCTGAACTAATTTCAGCAATACTTTCTATCAGGCAATCTTCACCGACAAGCTTACAACCTGTTCGTTCTGCAAGTTCTAACAAGCGGTATTGCATTACGTTTTTATTTCTTCTTAAATTCTTTTTTCATTCTATCAAGAATAATATCTGTAATATCAAGCTTGTCTGCAGCAAATACCACGCCTTCGCTTAGAATCAAATCATATTTATCTTTTTTTGCAACATCGTTAATAATGTCACGAATAGCTTTTTGTAACACAGCCAATTCCTGATTACGCATTGTTGATACTTCCTGATTCAACGTTGTTTCCATTTGTTTAAACATTTGAACCTTACCAATCAGTTTGGTTTTTAGCTCATTCAACTTGTCTTCAGTCATAACAAGTTCATTACGTTTGTAATTTTCCTGCATGGATTTAATTTCTTTTTCTAAATCCTGCAACTCCTGTTTTTTACCGCCAAATCGTTCCATCATTGCAGTATTAACAGCTTCAACCTGTGGAGCCTGAGTTAATAACTTTTCAACTCCAACAAAACCGATTTTAAGTTCACTTGCTGCCATAGCATTAGTGCAAGCAGTCATTACAAACAGAGTTACTATTATAATTTTTTTCATTACCATTATCTCCTTAAAAGAAAGAACCTATACTAAATTGAAACACTCTTAAATCATCATCTTCAACATCATTCAGCGCCTTAGCCCAACTAAAACGCAAAGGCCCAATCGGTGCCAGCCAGACTAATGAAAGCCCTGTTGATGTACGCAATTCCTCTCCCGAAAAACCTACTTCTGACGCATTAAATGTCGGAGCTGTATCAAGGAAGACATTACCAATATCATAAAAAGCACTAAACCTCACCGATGTAGGTGGCTTATCTACGAAGGGTATCGGAAAAATAAGATCTGCGCCAGCCGTGACACGCATATTTCCACCGATAGGGTTACCATAATCATCACGAGGGCCTAATGAATTGGAGTCATACCCTCTAACCGTGCGCAAGCCACCAGCAAAATATCGCTCATAGAATGGCAAAGAATCTAAATCAGCATAACCATTACCGTAGCCCAAATTAGTTCTTAATAATAAAGTTAAATCGTCAGTCAGACCAAAATATAGTTTTGTCAAATAACTGACCTTATAAAACTCCAGATCACTACCAGGTGCCGACAAATTTATCCCAACAGTTTGTGAGCTACCCCTTGTCGCAAATACTGTTCTATTACGTGTGTCATAAGTATAACTGGCATTAAGCAAAAAGTTATTATAACTATCGCCATGCACATTGACAAAATCATTAGCTTCAAGCGATGGATTGACACTCGATAGCGTTAGCTCAACACGGCTCAGGCCATAACCTAATCGCAGGGTTGAATATTCTGTTAGCGGAATACCATAGTTGACATTAGCGCTATAAGAATCAGTTTTGAAATCATTAATCTCTTCTTCTGCCGCATCCCTTTTTGCATAAGACAAACTGATAGTACGACTGACACCATCAATTGTATGATAAGGGTCTGTAAATGAAATATTGTAAACCGTATTGGCTGAATCAGTGTTGACATTAACCGCAAGACGCTGACCTGTACCCATTAGATTTTCCTGAGTCAGCCCAACATTAAATAAAACTCCCTGAGTTTGAGAGTAACCAGCTCCAATATTAAAACTACCAGACAAACGTTCCTCTACGCTAATTTCGAGATCTACCATGTCGTCAGTACCAGGAACAGGCCTGGTTTCTACATCAACATTTTCCAGGTAACTCAGTCGCTGCAAACGAATCTTTGAACGTTCAAGCTTATCACTGGCGAGAATTGATCCTTCCATTAACCTGATTTCTCTCCTTAGTACCTCTTCATGGGTTCTAAAATTACCATGGAAATTGATATTTCTTACATGGGTTTTATTACCAGGCACCAATTGATAAGTTAAATCAATGGTTTTTGTCTGCTCATCAACTTCAGGAACAATTTTTACTTTAGCAAAGGCATAACCTACTTTTCCAAGGCGATCTTCTAGATTTTTCTGGGTAGACGTCATCAGTTTCCTCGAAAAAACCTTGCCTGATTCAGTCAAAATAAGAGCATTTAAAACATCCTTGTCAACCACCATGGTTCCGACCAGTGCAACCTTACCGACGCTATACTGATCCCCCTCTTCCACATTAATGGTGATATAAATATCTTTTTTATCAGGTGTAATCGACACCTGCGTCGAATCGGCAGAAAACTTGATATAACCACGATCAAGATAATAAGAACGTAAAGTTTCTAAATCAGCATTAAGTTTTGGCTTTGAATATTCATCTGCATCTGAAAAAACAGCAAACGAGCTCGGAATACCTAACTGTAATTCACCCAATAAAAGATCATCATCAAACTTCTTGTTGCCAATGATATTTATTTGTTTGATTAAGGCAATTCGTCCTTCAGATATTTCAATATTAATATCTACGCGATTTTGATCAAGCTCAGTAATTTCAGTTTCAATGCGAATACCGTATTTTCCCTGACTAAAATAAACCCGCTCTAGTTCTTGCGTCAATTTTTCAAGCAAAGAACGATTGTAAATACGACCCTGAACAATACCAATATCTTCTAGAGCGCCTTCCAGTGTCTTACTATCTATATCTGAATTACCCGAAAAATTAACTTCCGATATTGAAGGCCGCTCCTTAACTTTTACAATCAGAACATCACCATCTCTATACAGCTGAACATCTGCAAAGAAACCTGTTTTATATAACTCCTTAATAGAGAAAACGACCTGCTTATCATCCATTGGGTCACCTACCTGTACGGGTAGATAATTTAACAAGGTGCCGTCAGGTAATCGCTCCAAACCTTCAATTCGAATATCAGTAATAATAAAATTTTCAGCAGACCATGTAACCCCTGAGACCATTAACAGATGTGCCAGAAAAAAAATTCTGACCAATGTGGAACTTAAATTAAAGCTAAAAGACATCATTACATAAACCGCTGAAAATCATTATAAAAGGCAATTATCATTAACGCCGCAAGTATGACAATACCAACTTGCTGCGCCCGTAGTTCAAAAGCTTCAGATACTGGTGAACCTTTTATAGCTTCAATTAAATAATAAAATAAATGGCCACCATCAAGCATAGGAATAGGAAATAAATTTAAAACACCTAAACTCACTGAGATAATTGCCAAAAAACCAATAAATGTAGATAAACCAATATCTGCTGTCACACCTGCATATTTTGCAATGGTAACTGGCCCTGATATATTGCTCAAAGAGGCCTCACCAACAATCATTTTCCATATAACTCTTACTGTTAGCTTCGACATATCCCATGTCTTCACGATAGCTGCAGGTACGGCTGAAAAGACATCGTACTCAATATCAACAAATAATTTATCTTTAAACTCTTGCGGTATTTCCTGATAAGCACCGATAAAACCTTTGCTTTCACCATTTTTTTCTTTTGAGCCTGGAATTACTACGATAGTTTTTTCTTGCCCATCACGAAGCACAACAAAATTGATTGGAACTCCCTGCCCAATCTCTACACGATCAACTAGCTCGCTCCAATGATTAATAGTCGCATCATCAAGCGTGAGCAGACGATCACCCTTCTTTAAACCAGCCTGTTCAGCTGGTCCATCTTTGATCACACCACCAATAACTGCTGGAAATTCTGGCCGCCAGTGATTAAAGCCTAAGTCTGCCATGACATCAGACTCATGTTCTAGCAACTGAGTACCCGTCAGATCAACAAGCCTGTTTTTAATCAACCCATCGACGCTCTTAACCTGCACATCGAGTGTGCCGCCATCAAGGCCCTGATCAAGTACTATCAGATTAAAATCTGACCATGATACTACCGTGTCATCACCCACTTTTAATATTTCATCTTGATTTTCAAAACCCGACAAAGCCGCTATCGAATTCTCAGGGGGGGTTCCAAGCAATGCTCTTTCAACTGTGAGGCCAGATAAGAAAACAAACCAGTAAAGAATAACGGCAAGAACAAGATTAAATACCGGACCAGCTGCAACGATGATAGTACGTGACAGTAATGGTTGTGTATTAAAAGCATAAGGTTTATCTTCTTCAGCGACCTCCGCTTCTCGCTCATCCAGCATTTTTACATAACCACCGAGCGGAATGGCTGCAATCACATATTCAATAGTCTTACCATCGACCTTGCGAGTCCAGGTATACAACGACCGGCCAAAGCCGATAGAGAAACGCAGCACTCTTACGCCCAATTTTCGCGCTGCCCAATAATGTCCAAACTCGTGAATAGACACCAAAATAGCAATAGCTATTATGAAAAATAAAAGATTATGTAAGATGCCCATATTTATAATTGTTGTTTTTTGGCTATATGTTCGTTGGCCATGTTTCTGGCCTCATTATCTGCAGCTAAAATAGATTCTATGCTTGTCACATCTTCATTAATTGTCATGCTTTCAAGTGACTGTTCAATTACATCAGCTATGTCAGTGTAAGCAATTTTATTCTCTAAAAATGACGCTACCGCAACTTCATTAGCCGCGTTTAAAATTATGCTGGCTGTACCACCCATGCGTATAGCTTCATAACAAAGTCTCAAGCACGGGAAGCGTTGAAAATCAGGTTTTTCAAACTCCAGTTTTGCGACCTCAAATAAATCAAGAGGTTCAACTCCTGATACCATACGATCAGGAAAAGCTAAGGCGTGGGCAATGGGGGTGCGCATATCGGGATTACCCAGCTGCGCCAGGACTGAACCATCTGCATAGGAGACCATTGAATGAATGACACTCTGTGGATGCACAACAACTTCGATATCATCCAGAGCCACTCCAAATAACCAATGCGCCTCAATAACCTCCAAACCCTTATTCATCAGCGTTGATGAATCGACTGAGATCTTTGGTCCCATCTCCCAATTAGGGTGATTCATCGCCTGCTCTGATGTTACTGAAACCAATTGTTCGTTTGTGAAGGTACGAAATGGACCACCACTCGCTGTCAGTAAAATTTTGTTAATGCCTGCATCATTGGCAGCACTCTTATTCGATGCGGGCATACACTGAAAGATAGCATTGTGTTCGCTATCGACAGGCAATAATTCTGCATTATTCTTTGCTACCGCATCCATGAATAGCTGACCCGACATCACCAAAGCTTCTTTGTTAGCCAGTAATATGCGTTTACCTGCTTCAGCTGCAGCCAGGCTCGGCAACAAACCTGCCGCACCAACAATACCTGCCACCACCGTATCAACATCATCAAGGCTGGCTACCTGACATAAACCCTGCACACCAGACAGTACCTCTGTCTTAGATCCTTGTTTACGTAAAACATCATTTAACTGCTGCGCGGCAGACTCATCGCACATAACGGCAAACTGCGGATGCCAGCGCAAACATTGCTGAGTCATTGACTCAACATCGGTGTTTGCTGTCAGCGCCCTCACCTGATATTTATCTGTATGTCGAGAGATGACACTCAGTGTACTTTTACCAATGCTCCCGGTTGAACCAAGGATGGTTACAACTCTGGACATTAGTACAAACCTTTAACTGGCACGACCAACCAGTCAAACATCACAACAAAAACTGGCATAACAGCCAGGACACCATCGACACGATCAAGAATACCGCCATGACCAGGTAAAATATTACCACTGTCCTTTATACCCGCTTCACGCTTCAAAAAACTTTCGTACAAATCACCAGCAACAGAAAGAATCGTAAGCAACAATGACATACCTACCAACATCAACCACTGAGCACCGGTCAACTCAAAATAGTAACCGCCAAGGACGGCATAAACACCAGTGGCAAACAAAGCACCCCAAAGTCCTTCGAGAGTTTTCCCCGGGCTCACATTAGGCGCCAATTTATTTTTACCGAATCTTTTACCACTAAAATAAGCACCACTATCTGCTATCCATACCAGCATCATGCTATATAACAACCACTCTGCACCCTGCTCCGTACCGTGAATAACATACATAGCAACAATGGCTGAAGGCACTAACAGAAAACAAACCAGTAATTTTTTTGCAGAAATAACTGAGCCTTTCAATTGTGGCTGTGCAGATTTCAGGAAAACGGGCATTACAAACCACCAGACTGAGGCCAGTAGCAACAATATATAAATATACTGAGACAGGTATTCAATACAAAACCAGGAAAAGGCACTGATAAATAAAGCAAACACTGATCGCAATAAAAATGATTGCACACCACCAAGGCGAGCCCATTCAAAACCGCAGACAAAAGCAACTGGCAACAAAACATATAACAAGGTCGTTGTCGGTTGAAAAAGAATTACCCAGATAACAGCCAGCGCTAGTGGAACAGCCGTCAAAATACGATGCAATAACATTTATTTAGTCACAGTTTTATTATTGTTAATCTGCGCAGGCGTTTTACCGAAACGACGTTGCCGTGTTCCATACCATTCAATCGCCGCTTCCAGGGATTTATTATTAAAGTCAGGCCATAAGGTATCCGTAAAAAAAAGCTCTGTATATGCTATTTGCCACAACAGAAAATTACTAATACGGCTCTCGCCACCAGTTCTTATAAAAAGATCAATTTCAGGCAAGCCAGCCAGAGATAATTCACCTGATATCAGTGACTCATCGATATCATCAACAGACAAATCCCCAGAAGAAACTTGTTGAGCAATGCGTTTGCAGGCATCCTTAATATCCCAACGACCACCATAATTTGCAGCAATCGTTAAGGCTAAACCGGTATTATCAGCAGTCTGCTTTTCAGTTTCGTTAATTACCGATTGCAACTCGTCAGGGAAAGCAGTGCGATCTCCAATGAATTTGACACGGACATTCTGCTTCTTCAACTTCAGCATTTCGCCTTTCAGTGTCGAAATAAATATCGACATCAAAGCATCCACTTCTTTTTTTGGCCGACTCCAATTTTCACTACTAAACGCAAAAACCGTTAATGCTTCAATTCCCTGCTGGTCACAATTTTCAACAATGGCACGGGTAGCACTAACGCCAGCACGATGACCAGCGCTTCTTGGTAAAAAACGTTTTTTTGCCCATCGTCCATTACCGTCCATTACAACAGCAACATGTTTGGGAATCAGGGAGGAATGATCGCTTTCGCTCATCAATAGCACTTTTGTAATAAACTCGCTTCTAGACTTCCATTAACTCAGTTTCTTTTTTACTCAGCACATCATCAACTTTAGCCACAAAACTATCCGTCAATTTTTGCACTTTATCTTCTGCCTGCCGAGCTTCGTCTTCGGTAATCTCTTTTTCCTTTAATAAGTCTTTAAAATCACTGTTTGCATCGCGGCGAATATTTCTAATAGCCGTTTTTCCACTTTCAGCTTCTTTTCTTACTACTCGCACTAAATCATGACGACGCTCTTCTGTCAGCTGAGGCATAGGAATCCGAATCAGCGTACCAGCAGTAGCAGGATTCAAACCCAAATCAGATTTCATGATGGCTTTTTCAATGGCTTTAACCATATCTTTTTCCCATGGCGAAATCATCAGTGTTCTGGCATCTTCTACAGAGATATTAGCTACCTGTGATAAAGGTGTAGCAGCACCGTAGTAATCAACCGTAATATGATCAAGCAAACTTGGGTGTGCTCGACCTGTTCGAATCTTTGTTAACTCAGTGCGTAAAGACTCAACACTTTTACCCATACGAGTTTCAGCATCTTCAATAATCTCATCGATCATTTACTTCTCTCCAATTACAACTTCAGTTCCAATAGACGGATTAACTAAAGCTTCAGGCAAAGCGCCTGCATCATTTAAATTAAAAATACGCAGTGGCAACTTATTATCACGACATAAAACCACGGCGGTTGCATCCATAACCTGTAAGTTTTTATCCAGTACTTCGTCATAGCTCAGTTTCTCAAAGCGTTTAGCCGCAGGATTCTTTACTGGGTCAGAATCAAACACACCATTCACCTTGGTCGCTTTCATTATAACATCAGCCTTGATTTCTATGGCGCGCAGGCAACCGGCGGTATCGGTAGTAAAATAAGGATTTCCGGTTCCAGCAGCACAGATCACCACCTTCGAATTTTCAAGATGAGCTATCGCATCACGCTGGGTAAACTCATCACATACTCGTGGCATGGCCAGTGCCGACATGACCACGGCCGACTGACCAATCTTTTCCAATGCATCCTGCATAGCAAGGCTGTTCATCACCGTCGCCAGCATACCCATGCTGTCACCCGTGACACGATTCATGCCTGATTCGGCCAGGCCCGCACCGCGGAAGATATTACCACCACCAATAACAATGCCTACCTCAACACCCATTGCGACCACTTCTGCTATCTCTTTGGCAACACGATCAATCATGGCTGGATCAATACCATAATCCATCTCACCCATCAGCGCCTCGCCACTAAGTTTGATTAACACTCTTTTATATAAGATCGATTCTGATGTCATAACACTACCAAATGGGTTACATAAAAAACCGGGGCAAATTCCCCGGTTTTTTTATTTTTTCAATACTGGCCTTTACTTACTTAGCACCAATTTGTGCCATGACTTCGTCAGCAAAGTTTTCTACTTTTTTCTCGATGCCCTCACCAACTTCATAACGAATAAAGCGAGTAACTGTTGCACCGGCATCAGCCAACAAAGCACCAACGGTTTTATCCGGATCTTTTACAAATGGCTGACCCACTAATGTGATCTCTGCCAGATATTTGCGGATACGACCTTCCAACATTTTTTCTACGATTTCAGCAGGCTTGCCACTTTCCAGTGCCTGAGCACGAAGAATCTCTTTTTCTTTATCAAGTACATCAGCAGAGACTTCCGATTCTGATACATATGTAGGATTACTAGCTGCAATATGCATAGCGATATCTTTAATCAGGTCATCATTACCATTTTCCATCTCAACCAGTACGCTCATACGCGCACCATGCGCATAGCTACCGAATGCACCATTTGAAGTTTCTAGCAGTTCAAAACGGCGAACCTGAATATTCTCGCCAATCTTGGCAACCATCGCCTGACGAGTTTCTTCAATAGAACCTTCGCCGCCTTCCATTGGAAGCGCAACCAGAGCTTCAACAGAAGCCGGCTGATTAGCCAGAGCTACTTTTGCTACTGATGAAGCGAATGACATAAACTCATCGCCACCTGATACGAAATCAGTTTCACAGTTTGCTTCAAGAATAACGGCTTTCTTGCCGTCTTCGCTGATTTCAATCGCAACACGACCCTCGGCAGCAACACGACCAGCCTTCTTGTCGGCCTTGGCAAGACCAGACTTACGCATGTTTTCAATTGCAGTATCGATATTTCCTTCAGCTTCCTGCAGTGCTTTCTTACATTCCATCATGCCTGAGCCAGTACGCTCACGCAGTTCTTTAACCATTGACGCTGAAATCTGCATCATTTCACCTCTTTAAATAGTAATAATCAGGGATTCGAATAATGACTATTCGTCATCCTTTTTAGCGGCCTTTTTCTTAGGGGCTGCTTTCTTTTTAGGAGCTGCTTTCTTTTTAGGTGCGGCTTTCTTCTCAGGAGCAGCAGCTTCTTCAGCTTTCGCTTCTACAACAACTTCTGCAGGCGCTTCTACTGCTTCTACGACTGGCGCGTCTTCAGCTTTAGGTGCTGCTTTCTTTTTAGGTGCAGCTTTCTTCTTAGGCGCTGCTTTAGGCTCTTCCGCTCTTTGGATTACCGCTGCGGCACGACCTTCAATCACTGCATCAGCTATACCCTGTGTGTATAAACGAAGCGCTTTAATCGCATCATCATTACCGGGAATAACATAATCAATACCATCAGGTGAGCTGTTTGAATCAACAATACCAAATACAGGAATACCCAGTGTTTTAGCTTCCAGTACGGCAATATCTTCGTGACCTACATCGATAACAAAAATCGCATCGGGTAGACCTTTCATATTCTTGATACCACCAAGAACTTTCTCTTTCTTTTCCATTTCGCGAGTCAGACCCAGTGCTTCTTTCTTGATCAAACGATCAAAAGAGCCATTAGTAGACATTTCTTCCAGCTCGATCAAACGCTGGATGGATTGACGAATAGTCGAGAAATTGGTCAACATACCGCCTAACCAACGATGATTTACAAAAGGCATACCACAACGAGTTGCTTCTTCGCCTACAATTAGACGCGCTGCGCGTTTAGTACCAACAAAAAGGATGGTGCCTCTGTTTGATGCAATCTTGCCTAAAGCATTAACCGCATCGTTATACATGGGTAATGTTTTTTCAAGATTGATAATATGGATCTTGTTACGTGCACCAAAAATGAACTCAGCCATTTTAGGATTCCAGAAACGTGTTTGGTGACCGAAATGAACGCCAGCTTCAAGCATAAGGCGCATAGATACGTTAGACATAATTTTTTCCTATAGTAGGGTTAAGCCTCTATATACCCCATGAAATAACCGTTTATTAAGACGGCACCCAATGACATGTGACGGTATATGTGAGAAGTAAAATTAGATATAGTCCACCCCTGGGCGGTCACTATATCCCGTTAATGCCCAAGGAAACCTTGAGCGCGGGCGCTTTATACCATATTGAGAACTAAGAAACAACATTAGACAGCGTGTAATGCCTGCTCTAACATAACGATAACCGATTGATTAACATAGAATAATTACCGTGACTATACTGATAAAAAATAAACAGGAAATTGAAAAAATGCGCATCGCTGGCCGCCTGGCGGGCGAGGTCCTGCAAATGATCCGTCCCCACGTCAAAGCCGGTATTACCACCGATGAGCTGGACAGGATTTGCCATGACTACATTGTTAACGAACAAAAAGCGATTCCGGCACCACTGAACTATCATGGTTTTCCGAAATCCATTTGCACTTCGGTTAACCATCAGGTCTGCCACGGCATACCCAGTGGTAAAAAACTCAAAAAAGGCGACATCATCAATATAGACATCACCGTCATCAAAGATGAGTTCCACGGTGACACCAGCAAGATGTTTTATATTGGTGAACCACCGGTTAAGGCCAAACGCGCCTCAGAAGTATCTCTGGCCTGCCTCAAGCTGGGCATAGAACAAGTTAAACCCGGTGCTCACCTCGGTGATATCGGCCATGTTATCCAGCAGTACGCTGAGTCACACAACTGCTCTGTGGTTAGAGAATACTGTGGCCATGGCATCGGTCGCGGCTTTCATGAAGACCCCCAAGTTCTACACTACGGCAAAGCCGGTACAGGCGTTGTACTCGAAGCCGGCATGATCTTCACTATCGAGCCAATGATTAACGCCGGAAAACGCGAAGTGAAGTTACTCAGCGATAACTGGACCGTCGTCACCAAAGATCACAGCCCTTCGGGCCAGTGGGAGCACACTATACTAGTGACGGAAACAGGCCATGAAGTTCTGACCCAATGTCCTGGCGACGAAATTTAAGTTAAAGCTTCCTGCTCATGAAAAACGAACAAGCCACCGCGAATTCGCAGATCGAGTCTTTACTCGATTTAAGCGGACTTGAAAAAGTCTTTTCAGAAAATAGCCTGAATGTTGTACTGCCATTAAAAAAGGCCGTCACTCAAATCAATGATGGCTTAAAAAATCTATATCAATCGGGCACTGATGTTGAAACTATTGTTCGTGGACGCTCAGACCTGATTGATCGCTTACTGGTCACCGTGTTTCAGCATTTATTTCGTGACGTTAGCCAACAGGTATCACTAATCGCGGTTGGCGGGTATGGTCGCGGTGAACTGCACCCTGCTTCTGATATTGATCTGATGCTGCTGCTGGCTGAAGAAGAAAATGAACAAACCAAAGAGGCACTGGAACGCTTCCTGACATTACTCTGGGATAGTCGCCTTGAAATCGGCCACAGCGTAAGAACACTCGATGAGTGCGTCACCGAGGCCAAAAAAGATATCACGGTCGTCACCAATATAATGGAAGCGCGCCTACTCAGTGGCGATCAGAATCTGTTCAACGAGATGAAAGCTCGAACAGACCCTGACCGTATATGGGATAACCAGTCTTTTTTTCAATCCAAACTAGAAGAGCAGTTACAACGCAGCGGAAAGTTCAATGATACCGCCTATAGTTTAGAGCCTAACATTAAAGAAAGTCGTGGCGGCTTACGTGACATACAAATGATCGGCTGGGTCGCCAAGCGTCACTTCAATGCGCAAAACATGCAAGACCTGGTCGCAAAAGATTTTCTGCAACAAGATGAGCTCAATACCCTGTTAGAGGGGCAACACCTACTCTGGAAAATTCGTTGCAGCCTGCACTATTTAGCAGGGCGTCGTGAAGACCGTTTGCTGTTTGATTACCAACGTGATCTCGCCGAGGAGTTTGGTTTTAAAAATGATGAAAACGATCATAATAACCAGGCCATTGAGCAATTCATGCAACAGTATTACCGCACCGTCATGGAACTGGAACGACTCAATGAAATGTTGTTGCAATTATTCAGGGAAGCCATTCTTTACGGCGATGAAGATTGTGAAGCTGAAATCATTAATAACGAATTTCAAACACGCCACGGTTATCTGGAAGTTCGCGACACCAGACTTTTTATTGATAAGCCATCAGCATTACTTGAATTATTTTATATCATGGAGGAACACCCTGAGATTCAGGGAGTGCGCGCTGAAACCATCCGACTGATTCGTGAACATAAACATTTAATCAATGATAATTTTCGCGCCTCAACAAAAGCAAAAAAAATATTTATAAAAATCATTAACAACAATCGTGGCGTTACTCACGAATTGCGCAGAATGAATCGCTACGGCATTCTTGCAGCTTACATTCCTGCCTTTGAATCTATCGTCGGACGTATGCAATATGATTTATTTCATGCATATACCGTCGATCAGCACACGCTATTTGTTATCAGGAACTTACGGCGATTTTCTGTTCCCGAGTTCTGCCATGAGTTTCCGTTGGCCAGTGGCATATTTCATCATTTAAAAAAACCAGAATTACTCTACCTGGCCGGATTATTTCATGACATAGCCAAAGGCCGCCAGGGCGATCATGCCATCCTTGGTGCAGAAGATGCACTCGAATTCTGCATCAGTCATGACATGAACACCAATGATGCGGAACTAGTCAGCTGGTTAGTACGCAGCCATTTGCTCATGTCAATAACCGCTCAACGAAAAGATATCAGTGACCCGGATATTATTAGAACATTTGCCGAGACTGTGCGCACAATAACGCGCCTGGATTATCTTTATCTGTTAACCATGTCAGATATCCGCTCAACCAATCCAAAACAATGGAACAGCTGGAAAGACAACTTGTTAAGTGAGTTATATAACAAAACAGCATCTCTGCTTCAAAAAGGTCTCGACACACAAATAGACAGATTTGAAAACATTCAGCTAAATCAGACTGATGCTTTACGCATGCTGGATCTCAAAGGTGTCAGCACACATCAGGCACATGAAATATGGAAAAACTTTAACAACGAATATTTTCTGCGACATACACCCGGCGAAATTGTCTGGCACACACAATTAATATTTAACAAAAGTAACGACAGAAAACCGTTAATAAAGGCTCGCATTAACAATCAGTCTGAAAGCCTGGAGCTTTTTGTTTACACACCATCAAGAGAAGCCATATTTGCAACCGTGGTTAGCTCAGTTGGCCAACTAGGCCTGAACATCGTCAGTTCAGAAATAGTTAATTGTAAAAACAACTACGCACTCGAAACTTTCAAAATAATTTCTGACAACTACACACTTGAAGTGCTCGAACATAGTGTTATTGAAATACTGCCCGAGCTTCAGAGAAAACTTGCCAATAAAGACACCAAGCTAAACGATGCAAGCTGGGCAACGCCGCGAACGCATCGGCACTTCGATGTACCTACCCTGATCACTTTCGAAGAGATTGCCGAAACTAATACTGTTAGAATTCATATCGATACTGTCGATCGTCCTGGCGTATTAACTTTTATCGCAAAAGCTTTTATTGAATGTAATATAAACATCCTCAGTGCAAAAATATCAACCGCCGGTGAAAAAGCTATCGACTACTTCGATATTCGACACAAAGATACAGAAAAAATTCTCGATAAAGAATTACAAGAACAACTAAAATCCACCTTACTTAACTATTTATAAAACAACATGTCGCATACACTTGATCTCGCTAAAGCTCTTATTTCACGCCCATCTGTCACACCAGACGATAAAGATTGCCAGAAACTAATGGCTGATTACTTACAGCCTTTAGGATTTAATATTGAAAACATGAGATTTGGCGAGGTGGATAACCTCTGGGCGCGTTATGGCACAGAAGCGCCTCTGTTTGTTTTTGCAGGCCATACCGACGTTGTGCCTACCGGTCCTGTAGATAAATGGACTCACCCTCCTTTTGAACCAACACTCGACGGTGACACACTCTATGGACGCGGCACTGCCGACATGAAAAGCAGCATCGCTGCGATGATGGTGGCCTGCAAAGCCGTTATTGAATCGGGCGCAGAAATCAAAGGTTCCATAGGTTTTTTAATCACCAGTGATGAAGAAGGCCCGGCGGCTGATGGTACGGTTCGTGTCATCGAAACGCTGGAGTCGCGTAACGAAAAAATCGACTGGTGTTTAGTTGGCGAACCTTCAAGCACCAACACAGTCGGTGATGTTATTAAAAATGGTCGCCGTGGCTCAATCGGTGGCACGCTCACCATACACGGCCAACAAGGTCACATCGCCTACCCTCATCTAGCTGAAAACCCTATCCACCTGTTTTCAGCGGCGCTCAATGATTTAGTGACTGAGCACTGGGATGAAGGTAATGAGTTTTTTCCGCCGACCAGCTTCCAGATTTCGAACATCAATGCCGGCACCGGTGCCACCAATGTTATCCCCGGTGATTTAGAAGTGCTATTTAACCTTCGCTTCTCGACTGAAATCACACACACTGAAATACAGACGCGCATCGAGTCCATCTTAAATAAACATCAGTTCAAATACACACTCGACTGGTCACTGTCGGGTCAGGCATTTTTAACACCACGCGGTGAACTGGTCGATGCGGTGCAGGCCGCTATTCTAGATGTATGTGATATTCAAACTGAGTTATCAACAGCTGGCGGCACCTCAGATGGACGTTTCATCGCACCGACTGGCGCACAGGTCGTTGAAGTTGGCCCGGTAAACGAAAGCATCCACAAAATTGATGAAAATATTAATATTAAGGATCTAGAAAAACTGACCGATATTTACAAAAATATACTTATTAATTTATTGACCTAAAAAGATCTAATCAGGAGTCAAACATGAACCTCGAAAAAGTCGTATTCAGCTTTTTTATGATATTAGCTCTAACACTCAACTTCGGTTTTTTTTACGGTGATGTTGGCAATCCCGATCATCATAATATCTATGAATTATTTGCCGTCATCGTCATTAACCTGATCGCCACGGTGCTTAAATTTGGTGACCGCTCACAACTGGGAGCAATGTTATTAGCCACCAGCCTGGTTGCCGTCGCGCAATTAATCTCTGCCTCCGTAGTCTGGACTTTTGCTGTCCACGTCCAGGAAACGGGCATGACCCCCACCGTCATGGCGACCATCGTTTCACTCAGTGGCGGTGCGTTACTGGCAAATATTATCTCAGTCATTCTTTTGATGATTGAAGCCGCCATGTTGCGCCACTAAAAGAGAAGAACCATGAATATGGTGACCTCAATAATACTTCGGCGCATGCGCACGCCGTTTTTAATATTGATAGGTGTTTATAGCGTAACCATATTGGGCATGGTGCTGATCCCTGGTGTTGATGACCAGGGCAACGTTTGGCGCATGAGTTTTTTCCATGCCTTCTACTTTGTTAGCTTTACCGCCACCACCATCGGTTTTGGTGAAATCCCCTATGCACTGACTGATGCACAACGCTTATGGGCACTGGTAACCGTCTACTCTACCGTTATCGCCTGGTTTTTTGCACTGGGTAAAATCCTTGGCCTTATACAGGACAAAGCTTTTAAAGCCGCTGTTGCCGCCAATAAATTTAAAAATGACATCAAGACCATTCATCAACCCTTCTATCTTATTTGCGGTTTTGGTGAAACCGGCAAAGCCATGGTTAATTCCCTCACCGAAGAACATTACCGTACTGTCGTCGTTGAAAAAGACGAAAAAAACCTCAACCAGTTAAATCTTGATGAACTCAAAGAATACGTTCCCAGTATTATCGGTGACGCATCCGAACCCGACGTACTGGAATTAGCCGGCATCAGACACAAAATGTGTCAGGGCGTCATAGCCATTACCGCTTCTGATGAAACTAATTTAAAAATAGCCATCACCAGCAAATTATTACACCCGGAAATAACAGTAGCCTGCCGGTCAGAATTCAAAGATTTCGAAGACAATATGCTGTCATTCGGCACCGAATATATTGTTAATCCGTTTGAGAGTTTTGCCGATATCTTCTCTATGCTGATACTTTCGCCTTCTCTGTATCTTATATATGACTGGTTAACCGGTGCACCCAACACAAAACTCAGCGAACCTATCTACATAAACAAAGGACCGTGGATACTCTGTGGTTATGGTCGATTTGGCCGTGAACTTTATAAACACCTAAAAGCCAGAAACATCCCCACGGTTATCATTGATCCCGATGAAAATCTGAAAGCTGAATTCGATAAACAGGGAGAAGACAGCCCATTTATCATCGGCACTGGAACCGATCACATAACATTAAACAAGGCCGGCATTGTCACAGCCTCGGGCCTTATTGCGGGTTCCGACAATGACTCCAATAATCTGTCCATGATCATGACAGCGTTAGAAATCAACCCCAATACGTTTATCATTGCCAGACAAAACAAATGGAACAACCACATTCTTTATTCATCATTTGATAAACACCATAAACATTCAGATGCTGCCGCTACCTGTCTGGTTATGCATCCACGGGAAATCATCGCCAGAAAAATCCGCGCTTATTGTCTCACCCCATTAATGGATAATTTTTTAAATCTAGCCAGACAACAGGATAACGAATGGTCAAATATCACCATCAGCAGGCTTAGCGCCATTGTGGGTGAATCAAGGCCGCACGTGTGGTCGGTGAATATCAATCAATCCTCTGCCCCCGTCATCACCGAGGCTTTAACAAGTGGTCGCACAATTATGATTTCACATCTGATGCAAGACCCCGGCGACCGTCTATCTCAGCTGCGTTGTGTACCTTTATTACTCATACGGGATAATCAGGAAATCCTGCTTCCCGAAGACGATCTGGAAATTAAAATTGACGACGAACTACTCTTCTGCGGAACACATCATGTCAGGGACAATATGCACTGGACACTCAACGTGATGCGCAGTCTAAATTACATAATGAGCTTCAAAGATGAACCTGAATCCTATATCTGGCGGTTGTATTATCGTCATCGGGAAAAGATGGAGAGAAGGAAGAACTTGCGTTAGGGTAAGTCTTGTAGGGTGGACTAAAAAATTATTTCCCACGTGTTTTTGTAGGATGTAAGCTTTAAAAATAATCGCTCAGTAATTCCGTTGCCCACCCGGGCAGATCATCCACCAGTAACTCAAGATTCCCATCAATAATTGTAGCAATTTGTTTGAAAGGATCATCTGCACGCGAATTATTTAGAATCCTTACATGGTTACAAAGAGGCAGTGCTTTTTTTATATGGTCAAGTAACCGCGGTATCCGATCTTCAATTTTTTTATCCGGTACGTTGTGCCCGCCTTCATTGACGCGCTGTGACACTCGCGCCTTATTCAGTGAGTCGGAATCCAGATGAATCATTACCAGGACAACTTCATAACCGAGAGTTTTTGCCTGTGCAAGAAAATCGATTTTTGAAGGATGAGAGAACACCGTTTCAAAACAAAAACTTCGCCCTTCAAGAATTAGCTCCGATCGCTTTTCGGCCGCTATTTGTGCCGCCTCATAACTATGCTGTTCAGGAGATTCAGGGTAAAGCTCTTTTGCAAGGATATCGGCGTTGATAAAGGGCAATCCGAGTGGCGCCAGTTGTGTACGATAAAAAGTACTCTTACCAGCACCGTTCCCCCCGGCAAGCAGCCACAGCTGCTTACGCAGAGTCAACGCTTAACTCGGTTGAGATGATAAATTCACCATTTTTAAATTGACCGATGTCAACCCGATCATCCTGAATGCGCTCAAGTTGACCCAGGTGGGAGAGCGAGGCCTGATATTTAACCGCACTATTTGTCACCGTAGCTGCGAGTGTTCCATGTAAACGTTCAGCCTCCATCGATTGAAAGACGGCATTGGGGTCAATTGGCTCAGCCAATACGGGTTCCACTTTGACTCGAGATAATCCTGTGGAAATAGACAAAAGAGTATCAGCATCAATAACAGTGGAGACACGACGACCGATATCAGCCCAGTACTCTACTTGCTCAGAAGCACTTCGATGAAAACGCTCTCCGGCCAGCGTGGCGGCCTGCATGAGATCTTGCTGAAGACGAACGGGAGATGCAGCTTTAGCCATAAACCTAACCTCATAGTGATTAACGAAACATTGGATTCATTGTAGCAGATTGCTACAATAGCGCAACCAGCACGGATCAAGTTGGGGTGGATGCGGCGCTTTATGATGGTACGCAAGTAGCCCGGATGAAGCTTTGCGGAATCCGGGGGTTGGTTATTTGGTTTATCCCAGATTGCGTTGCTCTCCATCCGGGCTACGGCACTGGGGCGTCCCAAACCGCATTCCTACGCGAATCATGGCAACGATAAACCCGCCACTACAGAGTTCCCCCAAAGCCTGCTAAAATCCCCCCTTTAAAAAGCCCCGGTAGCTCAGCTGGATAGAGCGTCCCCCTCCTAAGGGGAAGGCCACACGTTCGAATCGTGTTCGGGGCACCATTAATTTAAACATTCCACTGACAAAGGTAACCATCATGTCTAAAACAGTCATCCTTGAAACCTCCAAGGGTAATATCACGATTGAACTTAATGAAGAAAAAGCACCTGTTACAGTCGCTAATTTCATGAAATACGTGAACGACGGCTTCTATAATGGCACTATTTTTCATCGCGTGATTCCAAACTTCATGGTTCAAGGTGGTGGTTTCACCGCCGATATGTCGCAAAAGTCCGTTGAAGCGCCGATTAAAAACGAAGCGGATAATGGCCTTGCCAACCTTCGTGGCAGTATTGCTATGGCTAGAACTAACGACCCGCATTCAGCAACGGCTCAGTTCTTTATCAATCATAAAGACAACGGCTTCCTTGACCACACCGCCCCAACGGGACAGGGCTGGGGTTACTGCGTATTTGGTATGGTGACAGATGGTATGGACGTGGTTGATGCTATGGCTGGTGTTGCAACCGCTAATCACGGTGGACATGGCGATGTACCTACAGAGGCCATCACTATTGATAAGGCTACTGAAGCTTAGGTCTCTTCATGCGTGAATGGCTCTTTATATCAGACTTGCATCTCGATCCTGAGAGGCCTGAAATCATTCATCTATTTGAACGATTTGTCGATGAAGTCGCCATTCACGCAGAACGACTTTATATTCTTGGTGATTTTCTAGAATACTGGCTTGGCGATGACGATAAGGCTACTGGTCTCGAAGAGGTATTTCAATCACTAAGAAAACTCAGCGATGCCGGAGTCGATGTGTTTTATATGGCCGGCAATCGTGATTTTTTGGTTGGTGATACTCTCGCAAAAAAATGCGGTTTTAAAATCATTGATGAACCCTTCATTGAAACCATTAATAATCAGACAGTGCTTTTAATGCACGGCGATAGTCTCTGCACTGATGACACTGAATATCAACAATTCAGATCCGTAGTAAGAGATAAGGCCTGGCAGCAACAAATTCTGGCAAGACCACTACTGGAACGTGAACAAATTGCTCGCTCAATGCGCCTACAAAGCGAGTACGCCAATTCTGAAAAAGATTTCGATATCATGGACGTAAACCAGGATGCTGTCGTCCATAGCATGCAAGAGAATAACGCAAGCTTATTAATTCACGGACATACGCATCGTCCAGCGACCCACGAATTTAAAGTTAAGGCTAAGCCCGTCAAACGCATGGTTTTAAGTGACTGGCATAACAAAGGTAGTTACATTCGAATAAGTAAGAACAACGAAGCCGAACTAATCTCTTTTAGTTAGTCCATCTAAAGAATATTTCTGGTAACTTTCTTCCGGCTGAAAAATTTCAGCACCCACCTTTACTTTCTTGTAAGACAGCAATAACCTGGTTTTACCGTTGCTATGCCATTCTTGGATCGGCAAGCCTTTTTGGTAATAATCACCTTCGTTATAAACCTGATCAGACAAAAAACAATTGTTCTGATATTCTACAGGTGTTGCGTTAAGCAGCCGTGATTGCTGACCCGTTAATAATTTTTGATATGATGAAAAAGTAGCTGCCACATCTGCAAGCAATCCTTCTGCAAGGAGAATATCCATACACTTATCTTTAGAGTTATCAGAAGAAGTAACGCGAAAGTTATAAGTAGATTGCCCCGCTATTTTCGGTGCATCAGGAAGAATGTAATATTCAATATTAACTGTTTTACTTAGATCGGGTTTTTTATATTCGTATTTTGGGATAACTAGAACCGATTCATCTTGATGTGAAACACTATATATAACCTGCTTATTGTCATCATAAATCACATATCCACTTGTATCACCTGCCTGATCAATTCGAAGAAAACTATCGTTTACCGTGAATTTTACCTGATAGGTATCAGTTCCAGTTTCCTGTTCCTCATAAATAAGTTCGTAAGCATCAAGTCTTTTTTCTGCATTTGCATTGCAAAAGACAAAAAACAGAATAAATAAAAAAGCAATATGATTAATTTTAGTCATGGTTGAAATTATCTAGTGTGTCTATTTCGAGCTGCCAGCTCGATTAATTCCTGTTTAGAAAAACCTGCCGCCAATCTGGCTTCCTGATTCAATGAATCAAACATCGATTCTTCCATATATTCATCCAGTAATTGATGAAATGTTTCTGAAGAAGAAATTCCGCGCTGACGACATAATTCATTGAACCAGTAATTCCCTCTTTCAACATGTCCAATTTCATCACGCTGTATAACATCCATAATACCGGCAAGTTCTACCTCCCCAATACTTTGAAACTTTTTAATCATTCCCGGCGTCACATCCAGACCTCGTGCCTCCAATACCCTCGGTACCAATGCCATTCTTACCATGACGTCATGATCGGTTTTTACCGCCATTTCCCATAAACCATTATGCGAATCATAGGCACCATAAAATGATTTTTTTGATTTAAGATAAGCTTCCAATAATGAATAATGCAAAGCTTCTTCAACAGCGATATTCAACCAGTCGGTATAGTATTGTTCCGGCATTGCTCTGAATCGATAGACTGCATCCAGAGCAAGATTAATGGCATTAAATTCGATATGTGTAATGGCATGTAGCAGTTTTATGCGCGCAGGCTCAGAATTAAAACCTCGCTTTGGAACATCTCTGGGATTAACCAGTTTTGGATGTTCTGGTCTACCCGGTATGACAACTCGCTTAGCTGCTTGAGATGGTATTACATTTAGCTGGCCAGCTAACCACTGTTTATTTAAATCACGAACAGCTCGAATTTTTTCACTGGGATCATTCAAAACTAGACAATCTAAAGCCCCATCAAATAAATTTATAGTTTTATTACCCATGGCTATTAGTCTACCAATTAAAGACCAAAAAAAAGACCTGCAAAGCAGGTCTTTTTTATACGATTAAATAGAATAGCTATTTAATAATGATGTTATCGGCATTCTTCTTCAAAGTAGCCTCGGCTATACCTTTGACATTCATTAGCTCTGCTGAAGATTTGAATGGACCATTGGCATCACGATAAGCCACGATGGCCTCAGCTTTTTTCTCACCAACACCAACTAGCTCAGCCGATAATGTAGCGGCATCGGCTTTATTGATGTCAACTGGAGCTGCAAATACAGATACAGAAATTGAAAGGAGTAAAGATAGTAATACGGATTGAATGATTTTCATCATAACGCTTCCCTGTGTTGTGAATAAGAGCTCTTAAACTACCATAGCCTTTTTAATGATGCAACTGTTATATCTGGGCATTAATTTCCTGTAAAACGCGAACAGGATCATCTGATTGCGTGACAGGACGGCCTATGACCAGGTAATCTGACCCATTATCTATCGCTTGCCTGGGTGTCATTATTCTATTTTGATCATCTGCATTAGCATTTTCTGGTCGGATTCCCGGTGTAACCAACAGGAAATCATCACCGCACAGTTGTTTCAACATAGCGGCCTCTTGAGCTGAGCAAACAACTCCATCTAGACCAGCATTTTTAGTCATCGTGGCTAGTCGTTTCACGAAATCAGCAGGATTCTGATCGATGCCCAACGCTCTCAGTTCATTTTCACCACTACTAGTTAACAAGGTAACTGCGATCAAAAGCGGTGAATCATCATCGCAGAGCACATTATGAGCGGCTTCCATCATCGCCGTTCCACCCATACTATGTACATTCACCATCCATACACCCAGTTCGGCTGCTGATTCACAGGCTTTCGCTACCGTGTTAGGAATGTCATGAAATTTTAGATCCAGAAACACATCAAAACCTGACGAAACCATAGATTTGACCAGGCCTGGTCCACAACGCGTGAATAACTCTTTACCAACTTTTAATCGACAAAGCTCCGGGCTCAATTTATCCACCAGCTGCATGGCGGCGATATCACTCGGAAAGTCGAGCGCTACAATCACTTTTGAATCATTCATTTCTACGCTGCTTCTATCATTGTTGGTTTTACTTCTGCCCAACTTTGACAGCTGGGGCATAACCAGTAAAGTGTATTGGACTGGAATCCACAATGCTGACACTTGTAGTCGGAATCATCTTTTTGCATTTTAACTAGAGCCGATTTCAGATCGAGTAACAAAGTGAGTTCAGCCACATTAGCCTGATTGGTTTTATATTGAATGAGAGAGTGCAGGCCTCTAACATTAGGGTATTTTCTAATCCTGTCTGTCAGATATTCGATGGCGGACTCTTTACTCTGATATCGCTCAATTACCATCGCATGCTTCTCGATCATGGCCAGTGTCTGATGCCTTAATTCCACATCGGCGAGATAAACCAATAACTTGTCTGAATCACCCAGGCGATGATAACACTCAATAAGTTGATCGAGAATAATAGGGAAAAACTCTGCATCACGCTTTTCGACCTGCTCAAAATAGTAGACGGCCTGTTTGTAATTTTTTTTATCCATTTCATGCCTTGCAAGTAAGATGAGTGCACGAATAGAGCCTTTGTCATAATGCAGAGCCTGATCAGCATTATAAGCAAGCTGACTAATATCACCTTTTGTTTTAGCTATATCAGCTAATTCACAATAATACTGTGAGATTAGGACACCGACATCTGACTTTCCTTCAGAATACAAATCAATGCCCACATCAATTGCCTTGCGCCAATCTTTTTCCTGTTGAAAGATCAGAATCAGGTTTCGCTTAGCCTCTTCAGATTTTCTATCATGAATCAGCACTTCTTTAAACAAACCTTCTGCACGATCAAACCATCCTGCCGCGAGATAATCATAACCCAGCTCAAGTAAAACCTTGCTGCGGTATTCATCGGGTAGTGAAGGCCTGGCAATTAATCCCTGGTGTATTTTTATGGCTTTATCGATCTCGCCATTTTTTCGAAAAATCTTGCCCAGGGCAAAATGAGTATCAACAAGATCCCAATCTGTCTCAACCAACTTTAGAAATATATCAAGCGCCTTATCGTGTTCATCATTGAGCAGGAAATTAAGGCCGGTAAAATACTCAGATGGTAGTTTACGAGATTTATTTTTATTATTAGAACATCTGCGCCGACTAAACAAGAACAATGTTAATAAAATGATAGGGGTTAATAGCAACCAGGTTGGCAGCTCAGACAAATCAGTCACAACTTGATTCCCTGGTTAATATTATCTGTATAAAATGAGCGAATCTGCTCGGGGTAGAACTTAAAAAACCGTATCCTGATTGATACAGCCAATTTTCCATTTAGTGCCTAGCCTTTCTTTAAAGAGTCGTTTACACGCTCTCTAAGCTCTTTGCCTGGCTTAAAATGCGGCACATGCTTACCGGGTAATGAAACAGAATCGCCTGTTTTCGGATTTCTGCCTGAGCGTGGTGGCCTAAAGTGCAAGGAAAAGCTACCAAATCCTCTAATTTCGATTCTTTCACCACTGGATAACGAATTACTCATTCGTCCCAAAAGGCATTTGACAGCCAGTTCTACGTCCTTGTAGGCAAGATGTGTTTGCTTGCGTGAGATCCTCTCAATCAATTCAGACTTCATCATTGACTTTTCTAGTGATTCTTCAGTCATTGTTATTTTGAAACCTTCCTCGATTAACCGTCTTTATTTACCTTAATGTAGCAGATAAATTACTTTTTGTTAGCATCCATCTGTTCTTTCAGCAAATCACCTAATGTGGTTGCTGCAGTTTCCTGAGATTGTGAGTAATCTTTCATGGCTTCAGATTCGTCTTCGTAATCTTTCGCTTTCACTGAAAGGTTCAGAGCACGGCTCTTACGATCAACACCCATCAATTTGGCCTCAACTTCATCGCCAACTTTCAACACCATGCTAGCATCTTCAACGCGATCACGTGAAAGCTCTGATGCACGTAATGTACCTTCAACACCATCGCCTAAGTCAATGATTGCTGCTTTAGCGTCTACTGATAGCACGGTGCCTTTAACGATAGCACCTTTCTTGTACTCAGCCATATAGGTTGAAACAGGATCCTGCTCCATCTGCTTGATGCCCAGTGAAATACGCTCACGCTCAGGATCAATTGAAAGTACAACGGCTTCGATGGTATCGCCCTTCTTATAATCACGGATGGCTTCAACACCTTCGACATCCCATGAAACATCAGACATATGAACCAGACCGTCGATATCACCGTTCAGGCCAACGAATACACCGAAATCAGTGATTGATTTAATAACGCCTGATACTTTATCGCCCTTGTTATGTGTCGCAGAGAACTCATCCCATGGATTAGCTTTACACTGTTTCATACCCAGTGAAATACGACGACGCTCAGGATCGATATCCAAAATTGACACTTCAACTTCATCACCCAATGTAACTACATTGCCAGGGCTAACGTTCTTGTTAGTCCAATCCATTTCTGAAACATGAACCAAACCTTCAACGCCGTCTTCAATTTCAACAAAACAACCGTAATCAGTGATATTGCTAACTTTACCAAACAGACGTGAACCTTCTGGGAAGCGACGAGCAATTTCTGCCCATGGATCCTGACCCAGTTGTTTCAGACCCAGTGATACACGTGTTTTTTCTTTGTCGTACTTAAGAACAACCACGTCGATTTCATCACCCACTTCAACAATTTCTGAAGGATGACGAACACGTTTCCAGGCCATATCAGTGATATGCAGCAGACCGTCGATGCCACCCAGGTCCAGGAATGCGCCGTAATCGGTAAGATTCTTGACAACACCTTTGATAGTCTTGCCTTCTTCGATGCTTTCCAGCAAAGCTTCACGCTCAGCACTGTATTCAGTTTCAACAACTGCACGACGTGATACCACCACGTTGTTGCGTTTCTGATCCAGCTTGATTACTTTAAATTCGAGTTCTTTGCCTTCAAGGTAAGAAGTATCTCTAACAGGACGTACGTCAACCAGTGAGCCTGGAAGGAATGCACGAATATCGCCCATTTCAACGGTGAAACCACCTTTGACTCTACCAGTGATAGTACCAACAACAATTTCTTCCGCCTCGAATGACGCTTCTAGAGATGTCCATGCTCTTGCACGTTTCGCTTTCTCACGTGATAGACGCGTTTCACCGAAACCGTCTTCAACGGCCTCCAGAACGACTTCAACATCATCGCCAACAGCTACTTCTAACTCGCCAGCGAGATTATAAAATTGGTTTTCAGGGATAACACCCTCGGATTTTAGGCCTGCAGAAACAGTGACATAACCATCGTGAATTTCAACAACGGTTCCTGTGACAACGGTTCCCGCTGTCATTTCTGTGTGGGCTAGGCTTTCTTCAAATAATTCGGCAAAAGTTTCAGACATAATAGTTAGATTATTCGTTTACCTACCCGTAAGAAATCAGTGGTAGATAGACCTGGTTAAGTTAAATAGATGGCCTATGGAATGGTCCCGGCCGCTAATTTCAAACTTTCAACTTAAAACGCTGTTCAACAAGCTGCATGACCTGAGCACATACTTCATCAATACTCAAAGTTGAGGTATCGATAACAATGGCATCGTCTGCGGCTAACAACGGTGAAGCTGATCGTGTTGAGTCTCTTTCGTCGCGCTCCTGAAGCTCGACGGTGAGCTGCGAGAGATTAGCACTAACACCCTTCTCTTTCAACTGCTTATAACGCCTTTTTGCCCGTTCTTCGGCACTGGCGGTCAGAAATATCTTCAATGCCGCCTCCGGGAAGACGGTTGTACCCATATCACGGCCATCGGCCACCAAACCGGGCGCTTGAGCGAACGCTTTCTGTTTGTCGAGTAATGCCTGTCGCACTTCTGGAATGGCTGCGATTTTTGAAGCTAGTACGCCGGTAGCTTCAGTGCGAATAGCCTCAGAGACATTTTCACCGCGCAAATAAATACCCAGCGCACCGCCCGATGTCACGTACTCTATCTGCATATCCCTTGCCAAACCAGCAAGTTGTGACACGTTACCAAGATCAACATTATCACCAGCACTCAATGCCAGCAGACGATACAGCGAGCCACTATCGAGGATATGCCAGCCAAGTTTTTTAGCCACCAATAAACAAACCGTGCCCTTGCCTACACCACTGGGGCCATCAAGGGTCAATACAGGGATATTCGAACTCATCAGGAATTAGCCTTTAATTCAATGCTCAAGCCTGCGCTCGAAGCCAGATCGACAAAACTCGGGAAAGATGTGCTCACATTGTCACAGTCTTCTATTTCAATCTTACCTGTGGCACAGAGCGCGGCCATGGAAAAAGCCATGGCTATGCGGTGATCATCGTGACTATGCACCGTTCCCGATTGTATCGCCCCCCCCCGTATGACCATGCCGTCATCGGTAGCCCTGGCATCAACACCCAAAGCCTGCAGACCTTCCGCCATCACCTGAATACGATCACACTCTTTAACTCGCAACTCTTCTGCGCCGGTGATGACCGTTTCACCTTCTGCACAGGCCGCTGCGACAAAAATTACGGGGAATTCATCAATCGCCAGAGGAACCAGATGCTCAGGAATCACTGCACTTTTTAATTTCGCACTTCTGATACGAATATCCGCAACTGGCTCACCGCCTGCCTCGCGTGGATTCAGCAACTCAATATCTGCACCCATCAATTTCAAAATATCAATAACACCAGTTCGTGTCGGATTAATACCAACGTGTTCCAACGTGATATCAGAGCCTTTTGCAATGCTGGCACCGACCATAAAAAAGGCAGACGATGAAATATCTGCTGGCACATCAATATCGCAGGCAGTGAGCTTTGCCGGACCTTCGAGACACATGGTTGATCCTTTCACTTCTACGGGTACGCCAAAAGCCGTTAACATACGCTCAGTATGATCACGTGTTGGAGCAGGTTCGGTGACACAGGTTCTGCCCTCTGCATAAAGACCAGCCAGCAAACAGCATGATTTCACCTGCGCACTGGCCATTGGCATTTCATAATTAATCCCGTGTAACTGATGACCGCCTGATATTTTCAATGGCGGCCTACCCTCTGCGGCAGTTTCAACTACAGCCCCCATTTCAGCCAGAGGATTAGTCACACGCGCCATTGGGCGTTTTGAAAGCGATGCATCACCTTTTAATTCAACATCAAAAGACAACCCTGAGAACAATCCCGCAAGCAATCTCATTGACGTGCCAGAGTTTCCGACATCTAGTGCATGCTCAGGTTTTTTTAGACCCTGCATACCAACACCATGAACCACAACCTTGCCATCTTCCGGGCCTTCTATCTCAACACCCATGGCACGAAAGGCGCGCAGTGTATTCAGACTGTCTTCCCCTTCAAGAAAGCCGCTAATGTGACTAGTGCCTTCTGCGATAGAGCCAAACATAATCGATCTATGTGAAATGGATTTATCACCGGGAACACGGATATTGCCTTTTAAGACGCCACCATTTTTCACTGTAAATTTCATTAATTTTTTTCCAGAAATATTAAAAATAAATCAAGACTTATTACTGATTACTAAACTGATCTCGCGCTTTTTTTGCACGCTGAAAAATCTCGATAAGTGCATCACCATCACTGTCCTGCAAAGCACTGCTGATCATTTGAAGCTGATCTTCGTATTTTTTTATCATACCCAGAATATCTTCACGATTACTCAAACAGATATCGCGCCACATCACTGGATCACTGGAAGCAATACGGGTAAAGTCGCGAAAACCACCGGCGGCAAAACGAAATACTTCATCAACTTCTTCAAGATTATTCAGGCAATCAACCAGACCAAAAGCTAAAATATGCGGCAAGTGACTAGTCCCCGCTAACACCATGTCATGATGCTGCGCAGACATTGATTCAACTTCAGCACCCGCAGCCTGCCACATTTCAGAAACCAGATTAACTGCATCTGAATCTGTATTTTCTGCAGGTGTAAGAATCACTTTTCGATTTTCGTATAGTTCAGTAAAGGCAGCAGTAACACCGCTTTTTTCTGTACCGGCAATAGGATGACCAGCGACAAAACGATTCGAACTTTCACCAAAGGCAGCCTGTGCATCTCTGATAACAGATTGTTTAGCACTACCTGCATCTGTCACTACCGCCGTCGATGATAAAGCCGGAGCAATTTTTTCAAACACATTTTTCATCGCACTCAGTGGTACCGCAACAACAACAATATCAGCGTCTTTTACAGCCTCAGCATAGTCGGTTTCATAATGATCGACAACGCCCAATTCTAAAGCTTTCATTAGTGTTGTTTCAGTTCTACCCGCACCAACTATGCGCTGACAAAAGCCGGATTTTTTTAACGCCAGCGCCAGTGAACCACCGATTAAACCAGTACCAATAATGCACACTGTCTGGACTTTCACTGTCACGCTATAATCTCACTTAAGGTTTTTATAAATCGTTTATTCTGCTCTTCGGTACCGATTGTTATTCGTAAAAATTCCGGCATATTATAATTACCGACAGGACGAACAATAACACCTTTCTGTAACAGTGCATCATAGATAACCTGACCATCACGACGTAAATTCACCGCAATAAAGTTACCCATGGTAGGCAAATAATCCAAACCCATATCATCAAACGATTTCTGCAAAAACGCTTTACCCTGATCGTTGATTGCAACACTACTTTTAATGTGCTCCTTGTCATCGAGTGAAGCCAATGCGGCTTCCTGAGCTAACAAATTAGTATTAAAAGGTTGTCTAACTCGGTTTAAAACATCCGCAATTTCAGGGCTAGATAGTGAATAACCAATACGAAGACCGGCTAAGGCATAAATTTTCGAAAACGTGCCAGTAATAATAAGATTAGGAAATTTCGCGAGCCATTCACTGGCATCAATCTGCAGTGACTCATCCATATATTCGTTGTACGCCATATCCAGTACAACAACAACATCATCCGGCAAGTCATTTAATAACTGCTTTAGCACTTGCGGCGGTAGCCAGGTCCCGGTTGGATTGTTGGGGTTTGCGATAAAGATAACACGCGTATTTTCATCGACACTGGCTAACAATGATTCAGGATTATGACCTAGCGGCATCGTCGCATGATCAAGCGAGAATGCCTTGGCAACATTGGCTTGAGCGCCGACAGCTTGAACAACGATAGGATAAACAGCAAAAGAGTATTCTGAAAAAACAGCCGATGTTTCCGGCGTTAAAAATGCACGAGCAGCTAATTCAAGAATATCATTAGAACCATTGCCCAATGTTACACAGGCACGGTCAACATTAAATTTTTCGGCTAAACGGGCGCTAAGTTTGAAGCCACCACCATCAGGATAGAAATTTACCGAATGAGAGTATTTACGAATCGCCTCAACAGCTTTATCACTTGGACCTAAAGGATTCTCGTTGGAAGCAAGCTTAATTGAACCAGTAATACCCAACTCACGCTCAAGTTCTTCAACGGGTTTCCCAGGAAGATAAGGTCGAAGTTGTTGTACACCTAATGTTGCCAAAGATAGAAATGACTTAGCCACAATATTTTATCCAGAGATTAGTTAGAACAGATTATTAAATAACAGCTTTAGGATAGGAACCCAGCACAGTTACCATGGCACTCGCCTTTTCGATTTCTTCAATCGCCGCCCGTACATTTTCATCATCTCGATGACCATCAATATCCATAAAGAATACGTATTCCCAGACACCTTTACGTGAAGGTCTGGATTCAATATTACTCATACTGATATTACGTTTAGCTAAAGGCTCTAGCAAACCAAACAAAGAACCTGGGCGGTTATGCGCGAACACCAACAAGCTGGTGCGATCATTGCCACTGGCAGGTGACTGATGTTTACCTATGACGACAAAACGTGTTGTGTTATCAGGCTCATCTTCAATATCCGATTTTAACACCGGCACATCATATAATTCTGAAGCTTTGATTCCTGCAATAGCGGCTGAATGCTCATGAGCATGAGCCAACTGCACCGCCTCTGCATTGCTGTTAGCTGCAATACGTTGAGCATTTGGCAAGTACTTATCCAGCCACAAACGGCACTGAGCCAGCGACTGCTGATGTGAGTAAACTCGTTCAATGTTGGCAAAATCGGTTTCTTGAGACAGAAGATTATGACGAATTCTTAACTCGACTTCACCACATATAGTTAATGTCGAAGCCATCAACAAATCCAGAGTATGATTAATCATTCCTTCAGTTGAATTTTCAACTGGCACCACACCAAAATCTGCACCGTCGGCTTGAACTACGCGAAATACCTCTTCGATATTATCAACCGCTACTTTTTCAAACTGACTACCAAAATGCTTTACCGAGGCAGAGTGTGTGTAAGTACCTTCAGGGCCGAGAAATGCCACTTTTAAAGGTTTCTCTAACGCCAGACAGGCAGCCATAATCTCTCGAAAAATACCTGCAATAGCATTATCATTCAATGGGCCTTTGTTTCTGTCCTTAACCGCCTGTAAAACTTGAGCTTCGCGTTCAGGACGATAAAAATGTCCGGTCTCGCCCTGAGCCTGTTTTATTTCTGCAACTTTTGCTGCGCATTCAGCACGCTCAGAAACCAACTGCTGTATCGTAGTATCGATTTTATCGATACGCGTTCTAACATCAGCAAGTGGGTCTTTTTCTGACATAGTAATAATTAAATTTGTCGAGCGTTTAGCACACCATCGATATCAGTAATCTTAGCGATTACATCATCACCTATGGCTGTTTCAAGATCAATCAGCGTATAAGCCAAACCATTTCTCGATTCATTTCTCATATGCAAAATATTTGCACCCGATTGACCTAAAACATGTGAAATTTGACCAACCATATCCGGCATGTTTTTATTCGCAATAGCCAGGCGAACGTCACCAATACGGGCTAATTTTATATCCGGGAAATTCACTGAATTTTTGATATTGCCATTTACCAAAAAATCTTTTAGTTGATCAGCCACCATAATGGCGCAATTGTCTTCAGCCTCAGCGGTTGAAGCGCCCAGATGAGGTAATGTGATGACATTCTTTTTGTTTTTAAGTTTCTCAGCAGGAAAATCACAAACGTAGGCACCGATTTTTCCACTATCAATAGCCGCCAATATAGCATCATCATCAACAATACCATCACGAGCAAAATTCAGAACCACAGCGCCATCTTTCATGGTAGCGATACGCTCAGCATTCAATAGATTTTTGGTCGCTTCAATCAATGGTACATGAAAGGTAATAAAATCAGCTTGTTTTACCAGCTCATCAACACTGGACATTTCTTCGACTTCCGAAGCCATTTTCCAGGCACTTTTCACTGTGATCGTAGGGTCAAAACCAACCACACGCATCCCCAGGGCAACAGCAGCATTAGCCACCTGAACACCAATCGCACCCAGACCAATCACACCGATAGTACGACCGGGTAATTCATAACCGACATATTTTTTCTTGCCATCTTCAACCGCTTTATTTTGCTCTTCGGGTGTACCTTGAACATTGGCCGCGTAATCCCAGGCCTGAACGATATTACGGCAGGCTAACAACATGCCAACAATGACCAGTTCTTTAACCGCGTTGGCATTCGCACCCGGCGCATTAAATACTACAACACCTTTTTCACTCAAACGATCAACAGGTACGTTATTAGTACCTGCACCAGCTCGACCTACCGCTTTAAGATTGGCTGGGATTTCCATGTCGTGCAATTTCGCAGAGCGTAGAATAATTGCATCAGGATCAGCATGATCTTCACTGATAGTGTAAGTATCATTCGGTAAACGGCTCAGGCCTTTATCCGAAATATTATTGTAAGTTTTTATATTTATCATATTGAATAATTTATTTTTTAAGATTGGCTGTTTTCAAACGTAGACATGAAAGATATCAGTGCATCAATGCCTTCTTCAGTCATAGCATTATAAATACTGGCGCGCATGCCACCGACTGAACGATGACCTTTTAAATTAACCAGGCCCTGTTTAGCCGCTTCTTCAATAAACTTTGCGTCGAGATCAGCATTAGCCAGTACAAAAGGTACATTCATTAAAGAACGGCAATTTTTTTCAACCGGACTGCTATAAAAACCAGAGGCATCAATCGCCGAGTATAGTTTTTCTGCTTTCTTCTGATTGATGCCTGCCATAGAAGACAAACCACCCATTTTCAGCAGACGTTCAAAAACCAGACCAGCCAGATACCAGCTATAAGTAGGTGGCGTGTTGTACATAGAGTCATTATCGGCATGCGTTTTGTAATCAAGCATAACCGGCATAGTGTCTTTAGCTTTACCCAGCAGATCTTCACGAATGATAACGATGGTCAGACCAGCAGGGCCGATATTCTTTTGTGCGCCCGCGTAAATTAAAGCGAATTTTGAAACATCAATCTGACTCGATAGGATGGTTGATGACATATCAGCCACCAATGGTACATCACCGGTATCAGGGATATAAGGAAACTCAACACCAACAATCGTTTCATTCGGCGTGTAATGCACATAAGCAGCATCAGGATTGAATTTTAAATCCGCTTCAGCAGGCACAGTGGTAAATTTACTGTCGCTGGTATCGGCAACAATATTGACATCACAATAACGTTTAGCTTCTTGTATCGCTTTTTTAGACCACTGCCCTGTCAACAAATAATCAGCCGTAGTTTTATCACCAAGGAGATTAATAGGCACCATTGCAAACTGGCTGCTAGCACCACCCTGTAAAAACAGAACTTTGTAATTATCAGGAATCAACATCAACTCACGAAGATCAGCTTCGGCTTTTGCAGCAATCGACATATAGTCTTTACCACGGTGACTCATTTCCATGACTGACATGCCTGAACCATTCCAGTCCAGCATTTCATCACGTGCACGTTCAAGAACTTCTGTCGGTAATGCAGCCGGGCCTGCACTAAAATTATAAACTCTGCTCATGTTATTTTTATTTCTAATTAATTGAAAGAAAAGGTTTAAATAATATTTTTTTGGATAAAACGGCTATTCGTTATCTTCACCGGCCTCATCATTAATATCTGCTTCGTCAACACCACCCTCACAGGACAGCGCATCGATTTTTTCTATTTCGACCAGCTTTTCGCCTTTAGTCAAACGAATCAAACGTACACCCTGAGTGTTTCGTCCCATTTCGCTAACATCATTAACAGCGATACGCACCAGCGTGCCATTGTTGGTAATCATCATGATTTCGTCGTCGGCTTTCACCTGCACGGCACCAACAATTTCGCCATTGCGCTCGTTAGTTTTGATTGAAATCACACCCTGACCGCCACGTCCTTTCAAGGGATAATCGCTAACCACGGTTCGTTTACCGTATCCGTTTTCAGTAGAGGTTAGAATCGAGCCTTCTTCATCAATCAAAATCATGCTGATGATTTTTTGTTTTTCAGGCAGCTTCATACCGCGTACACCGGCTGCTGTTCTGCCCATAGTACGGACATCAGTTTCAGAGAAACGAATGGATTTACCCGCATTGGACAACAGCATGATGTGATTAGAACCATTGGTAATGACCACATCGACTAATACATCATCATTTCTCAGATCGACAGCAATAATACCTGAGCTTCTTGGACGTGAGAAGTTGGATAAAGCGGTCTTCTTAACGGTGCCTGAGCTGGTTGCCATGAAGACAAAATGATCTTCATCGTATTCACGAATTGGCAATACTGCATTAATACGTTCATCTTTCTCTAGCGGCAGCAAATTGATGATAGGTTTACCGCGTGAACCACGACCTGCCATCGGCAATTGATAAACTTTCAACCAGTAGACTTTGCCGCGACTGGAGAAACACAATAAGGTGTCGTGGGTGTTGGCCACAAATAGTTTATCGATGAAATCTTCTTCTTTCATGTTGGTCGCCGATTTACCACGACCACCACGACGCTGAGTATTATAAACATCCATGGCCTGGCACTTGGCATAACCTTCGTGCGAGAACGTCACCACCACATCTTCTTCGGTGATCAGGTCTTCCATGGTGAGATCTAACTGACTCTCAATAATTTCTGTGCGACGTGCATCACCGTAGTTTTCACGGATTTCATAGAGTTCATCTCGGATCACCTGTAACAGGCGCTCAGGATTCGACAAAATGTCGAGCAAGTCCTTAATGATATCCAGTATCTCTTTGAATTCAGTAACGATTTTATCTTGTTCAAGGCCGGTCAGTCTATGTAAACGAAGTTCGAGAATCGACTGCGCCTGCACATCAGAAAGATGGTAACCGTCTTCTTTCAGACCAAACCGGGGATCAAGCTGGTCGGGGCGTGATGCGTCGTTATTACCATCGGCACCGGCACGACCGATCATATCGGTGACCATGCCAGGTGCCCAGACTGTATCAATCAGCGCCTGTTTGGCGATGGCAGGGCTGGGGGATTTTTTGATCAGCGCGATAACTTCATCAATATTCGCCAACGCCACTGCTAGGCCTTCCAAAACGTGGCCACGTTCGCGTGCTTTGCGCAATTCGAAAATAGTACGGCGTGTCACCACCTCACGGCGATGACGGATAAAGGCTTCAATTATCTGCTTGAGATTCAGTAACTGCGGCTGACCATCGACCAGCGCCACCATATTGATACCAAAAACACACTGCATCGAAGTCAGCTTGAACAGGTTATTCAATACCACCTCGCCGACTTCACCACGGCGCAGCTCAATCACAATGCGCATGCCATCTTTATCGGACTCATCGCGCAGTTCGGTAATGCCTTCGATGCGCTTTTCCTTCACCAGCTCAGCAATACGTTCGATCAAACGCGCTTTATTCACCTGATAAGGAATTTCGTTAACAACAATTGTCTGCTTACCGTTTTTTTCATTCTCGACAATATGGGCGCGTGATCGCATAACCATACGACCACGGCCCGTTTTATAAGCTTCGCGAATGCCGACAGTACCGTTCAGCAAGCCCGCCGTTGGTAAATCCGGTGCGGGCAAATGCACCATCAAAGCATCAATATCGAGCGATGGATCATCGATCAGCGCCAGCGTGGCGTTGATGACTTCGGTTAGATTATGCGGCGGAATATTGGTCGCCATGCCAACAGCTATACCGGAGGATCCATTGACCAGCATATTGGGAACGCGCGTTGGCAGCACGGTAGGCTCTGATTCAGAGCCATCATAGTTGTCAGCAAAATTGACGGTTTCTTTATCAAGATCAGCCAGCAACTCGTGCGCAATCTTCGACATGCGAACTTCGGTATAACGCATGGCCGCGGGTGAATCACCATCGACCGAACCAAAGTTACCCTGACCGTCGACCAGCATGTAGCGTAACGAGAAAGGCTGTGCCATACGTACGATGGTATCGTAAACAGCGGTATCACCATGAGGGTGATATTTACCGATGACATCACCGACCACACGTGCCGATTTTTTATAAGGTTTGTTCCAGTCATTACCCAAAACACGCATCGCATAAAGCACTCTTCGATGCACAGGTTTGAGACCATCACGGACATCCGGTAGAGCACGACCTACAATAACGCTCATTGCGTAGTCCAGATAGGACTGACGCATTTCATCTTCTAGATTAACCGGGGAAATTTCTTTTGCAAATTCAGACATTTAGGATGAGTAACCAGTTTATTATACTTGTTTTAAAAGCGTTTCCATAAAGCGGGAAATAGTAACACAAATAGCTGAGTCTAGGCACTGTTATGAACAATAAAAACGCATCAATTCACTCAAATAAACATCAAATAAAAACATCTAACTTTTTTCACTGAGATCAGCGCTTGCAGAAGTCATTTTTTCCTTCTCACAGGCCGTTTCCGCACTAAATTCATGCCCCAGATATAGACAATAACCCAGCCATTTATAAAGAAAGCGATTTAAACGCCATTTAAATTTGATCGCGGTCGCTGGCAAGTGATCAAGACGCTGTCGGCCGTGTTTTAAATGCCCTGCCAACACCTCAACCAAACAGGCGTCATGATAAATACGTAGTTTTAGATCTGGCTCAGCAATAAGCTGTTGATTCTCGAAAAAATAATAGGTCATTCGGATCGTAGTGGTAAATTTGCTGCGCTCAACAATTTGCAGATGCAAATCCATACATCCCGGCACTACAGATATAGCATGATCACTGATTGCATCAAGATCAGCCACCAGTCGCCTAAATCGAAGATAATTATTTTCATGCAAGTCCATTAGACTCACATATCCTCTGGGCGCAACCTCTCCACATCCGTAACCATCACGAGCGATGATCAAGGATCCAATCATTGATGAATGACTACTCACCCGGCCTGCCTGCGAGAAAAATAGCAAAATCTACTGTTTGTCATATTCATACTACTTTGTTCGATGATTTATGCATGACGATAGTATAATATAGCGCCCCATCTTATTAGACACTATTGAAACACTATGGCACGCACAGACTCATCATCAGAAGCACAAGGCATTCACAAACTTATTAACGATCTTCGCCACCACGAAGCATCCAGACAGTGGTTTGCGGTTTTATTCGTTTTACTGGTTAGCCTTCTGGGCGAACCCGAACAGATACCATTTTATATAGGCGCAGCCATTGCCGCAGTCGGCACAGTAGTGCGACTCTGGGCATCCGGATATGTCATGAAAAATAAAGAACTGGCAACAAGCGGCCCCTACGCCATTGTTAGACACCCACTCTATGTCGGTAACATCCTGCTACTGGTTGGCTTCTCCCTGGCCTCATCATTATGGTGGTCGGATTTGTTGATGTTTGCACTACTTCTCTTTTACTACCCGCCAACCATTGCTTATGAAGATAAGAAACTTCATGATTTTTTTGGTGAACCGTGGGAAAACTGGAGCAAAACAACGCATGCGCTACTCCCTACATTCAGCAAACGCGCAGTGAGCAGCGAACAAAGCAGCAGCTGGTCCTTCAAGAAAAGTCTTGTTCAAAATGGTGAGCCAATCATCGTTATTTATCTCATCGGCTGCCTGTATTTACTCTTTAGCAATTAAGAGAATAATCATTACTAATGATTAAAGACCTTGATCAATCCAGCTTGAAACAGTGGATTGAAGATAGCTTAAGCACAAATACAAACATACTGGCTGAAGGCTATCAGGGGAAAACACTTCTCTATAGCAATAATAATCAGAAACTGGTAATTAAAATCCCACACGGACGGGGCTTTATCAAATATCTGCATACACGCATGATTCGCCACGAAGCGCGTGTTTATCAGCAGCTACAAAAGTTGGAAGGTATACCTGTCTGTTACGGTCTCATTGACAAGCAATATCTGGCATTAGAATTTATTAATGGCGACCCCATTCGAAACAAACGCCCCATCAACAATGAACATTACTTTAAATCACTGTTTGAGCTAATAGAACAGATGCATACAAAAGGTGTGGGTCACATGGATTTAAAGAAAAAAGATAACCTTCTTGTAACTCATCTTGATGAACCTTGCGTTCTAGATTTCGGTGCAGCCATCATCAGAAAAAATGGTTTTCACCCTATCAATCATTTTTTATATCGGTTAGCTATTCGCTTTGATTACAATGCCTGGATTAAGCATAAGTACTACCTTAATCTGGATAACATTAGCGAGAAAGATGCTGTTTATTATCGACGCACTTACATTGAAAAAATCGCAAAAAATATAAAGAAAATATTCCTCCAATAAATCAAATTGCATTCATTTCACATTCTCAATATAGCTCTCAAAAGCCACACAATCTAAAGGCTGGCTAAAATAATACCCCTGAAAATTCTGACAGCCCTTTTCAGTCAAAAACATTAATTGCTCTTTGGTCTCAACGCCTTCCGCAATCACTTCCAGACCAAGGTGTGAGGCCATCGAAATAATGGTCTCAACAATCATTGCATCATTATCATCTTCGACGATATCACGCACAAATGACTGATCAATTTTAAGCTTATCCAAAGGTAACTGTTTTAAATAAGCCAATGATGAATACCCCGTTCCAAAGTCATCAATTGAGACACGAATATGATTTTCACGCAGCCTTTTAATTTTCTCGATCACTTCATCTCGATTTTGCATCAACAGGCTTTCTGTAATTTCTAACTCAATACAATCAGGCGACACTTCTGCGCGCAACAAGATATCAAGCACATGCTCGACAAAATTTTCCTGATGAAATTGTTGTGGACTTACATTTATTGCCAATCGCAGCATTTCTATTTTACATACATTCATTTTGTGCCAAAGACCGATCTGGCGTGCAGCTTCACGTAAAACCCAATCACCCACCTCAATAATCAGGCCAGTTTCCTCGGCAATAGGAATAAAGTCGCCAGGTGGTATCATGCCTTTTTCAGGATGCAACCAACGTACCAAAACTTCAGCACCGACTAATTTATGGTTAACATCCAACTGCGGCTGATAATGTAAAATGAATTCATTATTTTTTATAGCCTCACGTAAACCCTCGCTAATAGACAATCGCCTATCCACATCAGCCTGCATGGCAGACTCATAAAAACTAACAGCATTACGACCTTTAGCTTTTGCATTATAAAGCGCGCTATCAGCCTGCTTAAGCACATCATCAATATTTTTCGTGTTTTCATCAAATAAAGTGATACCGATACTGACATTGATATAACATTTATTAGCGTACAAAGTGTATCCATCTGACAAACAAAGACGAATCTTTTCGGCCACTTTTTGTGCCTCGTAACCAGCCCTTACTTCATCATTACCATTATCAGGCAAAAGGATAACGAACTCATCACCACCCAATCGAGCCACAGTATCCTCTTCGCGCATCAATGTTGTTAAACGATTAGCTACTTGTCTCAACAATTCATCACCCACTGGATGCCCGAGCGAATCATTAAGATCTTTAAAACGATCCAGATCCAATAATAACAAAGCACCAATATGTTTTCGCCGAGCACAGGAAGAAATATTCTGTTCGAGCCTATCAAGTAACAAACGTCGATTAGCCAGGCCAGTTAAATCATCATGATAAGCCAAATGCTCGACATGAGCTTCTGCCTCTTTACGTTTAGTTATATCCTGTGAAGTTGCCACATATCGAACCACTTCACCGTATTCATCTCTAACAGAAGTAATCGTTAACCACTCAGCATAAAGCTCTCCATCCTTACGCTTATTCCATACCTCACCCTGCCAGATACCTGACTCAGAAATCAAATACCACATATCCTCATAAAATTTTTCATCCTGAATTCCAGATTGAAAAATACGTGGATTCTCCCCAATTAATTCTTCTGCCGTATAACCGGTCATTTTTTCAATCGCAGGGTTAACTCGTATAATTGCCCCCTTCTCATTGGTGATTAAAATTCCTGCGTGGGTATCAAAAGCCGTTTCTGCCAGACGCAAATTATCCAGTGTAGAAACTCTCTCTGTAATATCCTGAACAACACCCAATGAAGACAATGGTGCTCCATCATTATCAAAACTAGTCGTACATTGCTCATGCACTATTTTTTTAGTGCCATCCTCTAATACAATACGATGCATTACATCGTAGTCCTCTCTATCAGCTATGGATTTGGCAAATTCAGTTTTGACACGCTCGACGTCATCTTCATGAATAGCATTTAAAAATGATTCAAAGGTAGGCTGGTGTTTTTCAGTGTCATAACCAAAAATTCTATACGTTTCATCAGACCATTCCAGAGTTTTTGTAACATGGTTATATTCCCAGCAACCGAGTTTTGCCGTGTGCTGAGCCGCTAGTAACAAGGCTTCATTTTTTAGTATTTCTTTGTCTTTTTTTGCATCATTGGTCAAATCACGAATATAGGCATAAAAAATCCAACCAGCATCTGTATGTACTGATTTCATCGATAACTCTATCGGAAATTCGTCGCCATTTTTATGCAAGGCTAGTGTTTCAATACGTTTAGTCTTGACCTCTGTATCCTCAGAGTTCATTAAACGCTGGATACCCTCGGTATGCCTTTGACGATATTCATGTGGAATAATCGTTTCATCCAGAGAACGCTCTACAATCTCAGAAAAACTCCATCCAAACATTACTTCTGCAGCAAGACTCCATTCACGCACTTCACCAGTTTCATCCATGACTATCACTGCATCAATTGAATGATCAACAATATGCCGTAAGTGTGACGAGTAAGCCTCAATATCACGCTGCATTTCCACGCTGTCTGTTATATCTTTGAAAACAAAAACAACACCCTTAATAGAATCTGTAGAATCTTTTATCAGGGAGTATTTACCCGAAATTTCGTAATGCTCACCATATCGAGAATTCAGGGAATAACGTGTCGATGCAACATTGTTATCCTGATCTTTTTTCATCCAGCCTGAAAAATCATTGATCTCATCTCCCCTGATATTTGTCAGTTTCACCACTTCAGACAAATGATGGCCCTCAGCCTCCTTTTCCAGCCAATCCGTCAACCGCTCCGCTTCAAGATTCATTCCGAGAACATCGCCATTTTTATCGATACTGATAACTGCATCACCTATAGATTGGAGAGTAATTGCAAGATTATTTTCTCGTGAGCGGTGTTTTAGATTTGAAAAATACTGATACAAAATAAACAACACAAAGAGGTATGAAATAACAGCGAAACCTGAAAACTGTAAAACTCTAGCTGCAAAATGGCCATCAGCAATTGCTTTATGAACAATATCCTCATAACCAGCCAACAACACCATCATCTCTCGAAACAGATTATCACGTTTAATAACAGCTAATGATTGGTCCCGAATATTGGTTTGTTGAGAGTCAGCTCCCTGACTCAATAAAGCATAAAACTGACGATCTACTTTAAGCCAATCATTGTAAACACTCTCTAATTTATCAAAATCTTTATTCCGCAATAATTCATACCCAGTAATTTCCTTCAGTAGCTTAATATCTGTTACGACAGACTGAGATTTCAGCTTTAAAATGTCATCATCAACCTTAGTGTTTAGACTATTTGCGTCTTTTGCATCCTGCTTTAATTCGATTACTGAGTGACGAATAGTCGCCAGACCCTGATCAATACGCTGCGCATTAACACCTATTTCATTACGCTGAGGCACTTCAAACAGGTAAAGAATAATCAGTAAAAGTATAGGTAGTGATAAAACTCCTATTAAAGTATGAGTTTTTGTGTCTGCCTGCATCATAATGAAGGAGTTTTGACGCTCACACAGTCCTTTTCAATGTTGGAAATGATAGTAATAGATATATTAATGGCTAAATTCACACACTTATTATAGTGCTATCCTAACTAGTGTCCACTATCAGCGTGAAATACATGGAGCAACACTTCAGTGATAAAGGTCACACACAAATATCTACAATGGTATAATTTTCAGAGTGCAGATCCAGAAACAGATTTAGTTATAAAGAAGCAAGATCCTTATATTTAGAATTGATTTTTAACCATGCTCGAAGCCGACTATGGCTAGCAATGTTGATAGAGTCTGGAAACAAGGTCACCGTACGAGAAACATCAGTAATACTGTTTGAAAGAATTAACTGCAAAAGAACATCAGAAACATAGCTGTCACTGGCAAGCTGGAAATCGTAATACTCCTTGTCACCGATATTAAAATCGACCAGTCCGTCCGATTTTAAAGAGAGATGAATATTGTTTTTATAATAACTTGAGTATTTGTTCCAGCTGACAACAACAAGTATAAAAAGGGAGGTTTTTAGCGGAAGGCCTACCTCACCTATATCACTTATTGATAAAATGGACAGGACAGCCAGAGCATGTATTACAATGAGTAAACGAAGCGCAATTTTAGAAGCTTTAATATCAAAAAATAAAGTATTCAATTGAGTCATCAGATAACAGACTTTTGGAGTTATTTGACTCCATATTTCTCCATTTGATCAAGGTGACGAATATAATCAATTAAATCGCCTTCTGCGTCGGCCTTGCTATCAAAGGGTCCTCTTTCCTCACCTTCTCGCGTGGTATAAAACCATTCACCATTCATTTGCACAAATCGATCCATCTGAAAAAATGTTTTTGGTTGATCCCCGTCTGATTTTCTACCCACCTTTCTACCCTCTTACTGTTACAGTTCTTATGCGATTAATTTCTTATTGCCTGCCTTATTCTATTGATCAGAGCCGCGACAGCTAAATCTGGAGACACCGTTTTCCCTAACAATAAATCAAACAAAGTCTGATCTTGATAATCTAGCACACGAAAAAATAAAAGGGTGTCTTGCTCAGTTAAACTATTATATTCCATTTCTACAAAAGCAGTCAGTAATAAATCCAGCTCGAGCATACCGCGCCGACAACGCCAGCGTAGCTGTGAGGCACTGATATTGGCGGATTGACTCATAAAGAGTTTGTCACCATTTTTTTCTTGATGTTACCAATGGCTTTGGTTGGGTTCAGACCCTTGGGACAAACCTGTACACAATTCATTATAGTATGACAGCGAAACAGCTTGAATGGCCCTTCCAGATTTTCCAGGCGTTCTTCCAGCGCCTGGTCGCGACTATCCTCAATGAAACGTGAAGCCTGCAACAAGGCAGCGGGACCGAGAAACTTATCAGGATTCCACCAGAAAGAAGGACAGGCTGTGGAACAGCAGCCACAGAGAATACATTCATACAAACCATCCAGTTTTTCACGCTGTTCTGGTGTTTGCCGCAGCTCGACTTCGGGCACAGGATCTTTAACAATGAGATAAGGCTTAACCTCTCGGTATTGCTGATAAAACTGATCCATATCGACAATAAGATCACGCACCACAGGCAATCCGGGCAAAGGCCTGATTTCGACCGGTTCCTCAAGCTCATTTAACGGTGTGATACAGGCCAGGCCATTAACGCCATTGATATTCATACTGTCCGAGCCACAAACACCCTCACCACAGGAGCGCCTAAAACTGAGCGTTTCATCCTGCTCTTTTAATTTGAGTAACGCTGCCAGCAGCATCATGCCGGGCTCGATGTCCTTAAGCTCATAATTCTGAATATAGGGTTTCTTATCAACATCAGGGTTATAACGATAAATATTAAAACGCATGTTAATCCCCTTAATAAACTCTAGGTTTGGGTGGAAAACTTTCCACACTCACGGGCCTGGTGCGAACCGGTTTGTAATCAAGTCCGTTTTCAAATGAATACAAAGTATGGCGCATCCAGTTTTTATCATCGCGTTCAGGATAATCGATTCGAGAATGCGCACCACGACTCTCAGTACGTGCATAAGCTGAGTGCATGGTCGCCAAACCGCAGGCCATTAAATTTTCAAGCTCCAGAGCTTCAACTCTGGCGGTATTAAAGATATCACTATGATCGCCAATGCTTGCTAATTTTAGGCGTTCGGCAAGTTGTTCCACTTTCTTCACACCTTCCTTTAAAACTTCCTCATTTCTAAATACACCACAATGTTTTTCCATAACGGCTTTCAATTCATCACGTAAACCACTGACTGACTCACCACCTTTTACTGCATCTGTATCCCAACGCTTGAAACGAGCCATGGCCTTTTCGACACAACTGTCATCCAGTGAACGATGGTAACGATTTTCTTTTAAATACGCGATGATGTGATTCGCCGCCGCTCGACCAAACACTAAAATATCGAGCAGAGAATTACCGCCCAAACGATTGGCACCGTGTACAGAAACACAGGCACATTCTCCTGCCGCATATAAACCTTCTATCACCTCTTCTGGTGTATCTTTAACCGGCATCACCACCTGACCATTTCGATTGGTGGGAATGCCGCCCATGGTGTAATGCGCTGTTGGGTATACAGGTATCGCCGCTTCCGCAGGATCAATACCCAAAAAAGTCATGCAGGTCTGGCGAATACCCGGTAGCCGTTTTTGAATAACGTCTTCCCCCAAATGATCCAGCTTCAACAGGACATGATCTTTCTTAGGCCCACAACCACGACCCTCGCGAATCTCCGTCTCAATAGCCCGACTGACCACATCACGACTGGCCAGATCTTTTGCCCTGGGCGCATAGCGCTCCATCATGCGCTCACCCTCACCATTCACCAGATAACCGCCCTCACCTCGAGCACCTTCAGTAATTAACATGCCGCGACCCGCAATACCAGTGGGATGAAACTGGAAGAACTCCATATCCTGCAAAGGTATGCCAGCGCGCAACGCCATGCCCAAACCATCGCCGGTATTGATCATGGCATTAGTGGTGGTTCTATAAAGCTGCCCCGCGCCGCCAGTGGCCAGCAAAGTGGTTTTGGCTTCGATGATAATCGGCTGGCCATCGTGAATATTAAATACCAGAGCGCCTAATACATGACCTTCGTCATCTTTCAGTAAATCCACTGAAAAATATTCATCAAAGAAATGGGTCTTTGCACGAATATTCTGCTGATAAAGACTGTGCAGAATAGCGTGACCGGTTCGATCAGCAGCCGCGCAGGTTCGTGCGGCCTGATCACCACCAAAGTTCTGGCTTTGCCCGCCAAAGGGACGTTGATAGATTTTGCCATTATCGAGTCGGGAAAATGGCACACCAAAATGTTCCAGTTCATAAACGGCTTTAGGCGCAGCACGGCACATGTATTCAATAGCATCCTGATCACCCAGATAATCACTGCCCTTGATGGTATCGAACATATGCCAGTGCCAGTTATCAGGCAACACGTTGGCCAGTGCCGCATTCATACCACCCTGCGCCGCCACGGTATGTGAACGCGTTGGGAATACCTTGGAGACAACCGCAACACTGGCATCGGCATCCGACAATTTCAATGCCGCACGCAAACCACCACCGCCTGCGCCAATGATCAGGGTATCGAACTTTCGTCTTTGAATTGCTTCCATCATTGACCAACCATAGAAAATAATAAAATACGGATTACCCACAGGCCGCAGCCGACTAGCACACCCACGATCAGCGCCAGCACAGACATACGTAGCATAATATTGTGAACATAATCGAGAATCACATCACGCATACCTATCCATGCATGAAACAAAACAGCGACCACAAATAGTCCAAACGCAATAGAATTGAAAGGATGAAACAACCAGTTCCGCCAGTGATCAAAACTGACAACATCGACAGTCATGCCGCAAACTAATGAGTAGAGTAAAAATAATGAAATATAAACTGCACTGACACGCTGAATGACCCAGGGTTTTAAACCTTCAAGAATATAAAGACTCATAACAACGTCCCCAGCACCACAATCACGACGACTGAACCAGCCAGAAACATCACCAGCCACGCCGAACGATTTGCAGGGATTTTCTCAATGGCGATATCTGCATCAATCAACAGAAAACGAATACCTGCAAACAAATGATGCGCCAATGCCCAGACAAACAGGACTTGTACCGCCACGAGAAAAGGATGTTGCAGGATAAAAAGTACCTGTTCAAAACCTTCATGAGACTGAACAGACAAATCCAGCAAATAGACAATGAACGGCATAGCCAAAAACATCAATATACCGGATGCACGGTGAGCCAGAGAAACCACACCAGCAATAGGTAAACGAATCTTGAAAAGATTCAAATAAACCGGTCGTTTATCCCTTCGCATGACCATTACCTCTAATCATATTTTTTGTTATTAAAGACTATCATAGACCAGACGATGACTCATTCACAGTCAACGAACAAACGAATTGAAACAACACCGACAAATATCCCTGCAATCTATATATGATTTAACTATATACTTTGTCTAAACTAGCCAATGACATAAAACAATCGTTCAACAGAGAGACAATACTGATGAAAATCGAGTGGGAAAGTTTTTTAAAAGATTCAGGCGCAGAATTTCTCGATAACAAGGTTGAATCCTTTGGCAACCCGTCACAGGAACGCCAGATCATCCATTCCGGCAACATCTTCTGCGACCTGTCGCACTACGGCCTGATAGCCGCCTACGGTGAAGACACGGTGAACTTTCTACAGGGACAATTCACCAACGATGTCGCCCAGGTTACAGAAACTCACAGCCAGCTCAGTAGTTACTGCACACCCAAAGGCAGAATGCTGGCCAACTTCAGAATTTTCAAACGCGGCGAGACGCTCTATTTATCGCTACCACAGCCACTACTCGAACCCGTACTAAACCGACTACGCATGTTTGTAATGCGCTCCAAAGTCACATTAGAAGATGCCAGTGATGCGTTGATGAGATTCGGCTTTAACGGCCCAGATGCAGACAAACAATTAAAAGCCATCACCGGCAGCATCCCGGAGAATGTTAACGACAGTGTTCAAAACAATGACTACAGCATCATTCGCAGCCACGGCAAAGATCCGCGTTTCGAAATCTATGGACAGCTGGACGCCATAACAAAAATTTGGCAATCACTGGATGTTAATGCCACCGCCGTCGGCTCACACATTTGGGAACTACTAAACATACAGGCAGGCATCCCAGTAATCGTTGCCGATACCTGCGAAGCTTTCGTGCCTCAAATGGCCAACATGGGTCTCATTGACGGCATCAACTTCAAAAAAGGCTGTTATACCGGACAGGAAATCGTTGCAAGAATGCATTACCTCGGCAAACTCAAAAAACAGATGTATCGCATTTCGGTTGAGACTAATGACGCACCTAAAGCCGGTGATAAGATTTTTGCTGAGAATAGTACGGCGGGAACTGGTACAGGCGTGATTGTTAGTGCTGAGATGAATGCTGAGGGTGTTTATGAAGCATTGGCGGTTATTCAGATTGCAGATATTGAGGGGCAGGTATTGAAATTGAGGGATGCTGAGGGAGCGGTGATTGAAGTTTTGGAATTACCTTATGGATTTGTGACGGGTGAATAATTCAGGATAAAAGCTTGAATTAGTCTAGTAGGAAGAGTTGTTCTCTGACCCGGGTTTTCTTACGATTTAAAATTGAAACGAGGTTTCTTTTTTAGATTTATACTAGCCCTTAAAGTCATTACCCCTATTTACTGTTTATTGGGAGAACCACTGTGGAAAGCAATGTAATACAGGAACATGCTAAACAGCTTACTGATAGTTTGCTCAACGCTCTGAGCAGCCCTCAGTTTTATTCGCAAGCGGGTATTATCATTCTTGCAGTAATCATGGCCTATGCTTTCATTCGTTTGCTTGATCGCCATTCTGACTTACTCAAGCCAGCAACCAGTAAAACGCATTTTTTCTGGTTACGTGATTCCATCTACCAAATCAGAAGCCTGCTGCTGCCACTTTTTATAATTCTTTTTATGGTAATGGCTGTCGATTTCAGCGAATACTTTATTAAAGAATCGTGGCTGGTTCGTATTGCTCAGGGACTGGCTGTGGTACTGATAATTTATTCAATCATTTCCCGCTTTGTTTCAAATATTTTTATCAAAGCCGTTTTTAAATGGATTGCGATTCCTATTGCCCTGCTTCAGGTTCTTGGATGGCTTGATGGCGTCACCAACTATCTTGAATCTTTGTATATCGAAATGGGCAATATAAAAATCTCTGCCTATGGCGTTGCACGCGTCATTGTTTTCGGTTCAATTTTGTTCTGGCTAGGTCGCATATCTAACGCGATTGGACAAAAAGCCATTCGTCAGCAAAAAAACCTGGACGTTGGCACACGTGAGGTTTTTGCCAAGCTTTTCCAGGTCGCCTTATATGTAGTGATCTTCATTCTTCTGCTACAGGCGATGGGCATTAATATTACGACCCTGGCAGTTTTCGGTGGCGCACTTGGTGTCGGTCTTGGCTTTGGCCTGCAGTCAATTGCTTCAAACTTTATCTCAGGCATTATTCTATTACTCGACCGCTCACTCGCCGTTGGTGATTACATCGAGCTCGCTGATGGACATAAAGGTACAATCCGTGAATTAAATATGCGTTCGACAACACTTGAGACCTATGACGGAAAAGATATCATGGTGCCCAATGAGCAATTTATTACTACCAGTTTTATCAACTGGACACATAAGAATAAAAAACAACGTTACTCTATTAATCTACAGGTTGCCTATAGCACCGACCTGCACCACCTATTCGATTTACTCAGAGAAGTTGTTGCCAGCCACCCAAAAGTGCTCAGCGGCCCTGATTTACCCATTGAAGAAATTCCTGATGCTGAAATAAGTAGCTTTGGTGATTCAGGTGTTAATATTCTTATTGAATTCTGGATGAATGGCATTGATGACGGTGAGCACCGAGTTGGAGCAGACCTGCTGCTCATGATCTGGGATACGCTTAAAGAAAATCAGATTGAAATCCCTTTCCCTCAACGCGAAGTTAAAATCGTAAAAGTTGGCGAAGGCATTCATCTCTAATATATATTGAAAAAAACACTTAGCAGATATAGCGTAACAACCTTATACTATTGGCTTATTAATTAACCGCTCATATATTTGTATAGGTCATATTAAATGGATCAAAATCTTCTTGCAGTTGGCTGGCGAGAATGGGTTTCACTACCTGAACTTGGACTTCCTTTGATCAAAGCTAAAATTGACACGGGTGCCAGAACTTCCTGCCTGCACGCTTTTACTGTAGAAGAATTTACAGTAGATAATAAAAAATGGGTGCGTTTTGGCATTCACCCCCATCAGGATGACACTGAAACAGAAGTTTTTTGTGAAGCACAAGTAGTCGACGAACGCGTCGTATCAGATTCAGGCGGACATAAAGAAAACCGTTACGTTATTACAATAGGGGTTGTAATGGCAAATAAATGCTGGCCTATAGAAATCACACTCACAAACCGAGACAATATGCGTTTCCGCATGCTACTTGGCCGAACCGCCATGGAGCAAAAAATAATAGTTAACCCAGGCGAATCATTTTTGCTTGGCAAACCCACATCTAATAGCTAAGGATAAACGAAAATAAAATGAAAATTGCCATACTATCTCGAAATAAGAAGCTCTACTCCACTCGCCGCCTTATTGAAGCCTGTGAACAACGAGGCCATGAACCCATGGTGCTTGATATCCTACGCTCTTATATGGAAGTTGTGCCAAGCAAACCCGAAGTCCATTTAAAAGGTAAAACGCTAGATGCATTTGATGCGGTCATACCAAGAATTGGTGCATCTGTGACCTTTTATGGCACAGCCGTGCTTAGGCAGTTTGAAATGATGGGTGCCTTTCCCTTAAATGAATCTGTTGCTATATCTCGTTCACGAGACAAACTTCGTTCTTTACAGCTGCTATCGCGCAAAGGTGTTGGCTTACCCAGTACCGGCTTTGCTCATCACCCCGATGATATTCAGGACCTGATTAAAATGGTTGGTGGTGCACCACTGGTGATTAAATTACTGGAAGGCACACAGGGAATTGGTGTTGTTCTGGCAGAAACAAAAAAAGCAGCTGAAAGTGTTATTGAAGCTTTTATGGGTTTGAAAGCAAACATCATGGTGCAAGAATACATAAAAGAGGCAGGTGGAGCAGACATACGTTGTTTGGTGGTGGGCGACAAAGTTGTTGCTGCAATGAAACGCCAGGCTCTGCCCGGCGAGTTTCGATCAAACTTGCATCGAGGCGGCAGCGCTTCATTAATTAAGATTACACCAGCTGAACGTGCGACTGCAGTTAAAGCAGCAAAAATCATGGGGCTCAATGTAGCTGGCGTAGATATTCTTCGTTCAGAACGAGGTCCCCTGGTAATGGAAGTAAACTCTTCACCTGGTCTTGAAGGTATTGAAAGTGCCTCGGGTAAAGATGTTGCCGGCATGATCATTGAATTTATCGAGAAAACAGCCAAGCCCAACAAAACGAAGACAAGAGGCAAAGGTTAACCTTCATGAACCATGTCCCCCTTTCAATAAATGGGATCAAATTTAAGCCAGGCACAAGAACCACCATCGATTTGCCTGTCGGCCGTTTATACACACATACACCAATGACAATGCCAGTACATGTTGTCAAAGGAAAAAAAACTGGCCCACGTCTATTTATCAGCGCAGCTATTCATGGCGATGAAATTAATGGTGTTGAGATTATTCGTCGTTTACTGAAGCTACCGGCATTAAAACGACTGAAGGGAACCATTATTGCCGTCCCTATTGTCAATATTCATGGCCTGATTAATCATTCACGTTACCTGCCTGACAGACGTGATTTAAATCGATCTTTTCCAGGTACTGAAAAAGGTTCTCTGGCAGCACGACTGGCAAATCTTCTTATGAATGAAATTGTCAGTCAAAGCACGCACGGTATTGATCTGCACACTGGTGCAATTCACCGAGAAAACCTGCCTCAAATACGTGCCAACTTAGATGATGAAGAAACTAATGCACTGGCTAGAGCATTTAATGTCCCTGTCATTATTTCATCAGATTTACGTGATGGCTCATTGAGAGAAGCCGCTGCAGAATACGGTATTCCAATGCTGCTATATGAAGCGGGGGAAGCGCTACGCTTTGATGAAGTATCCATCCGAGCTGGCGTTAAGGGCATTATTAATGTTATGCGCAAGCTGGAAATGTTGCCTGCTTCACGCAGTAAATCAAAAAAACGTATAGAACCTGTTGTCGCACGATCTAGTTCCTGGATTCGCACTCCGGAGAGTGGTATTTTACGAGCAATGGTTCCACTTGGCAGTAGAGTAAAAAAGAATACATTATTAGGCGTAGTGGGAGACCCTTTTGGTGAAACAGAATGTAACGTGTTTTCTTCATTCAATGGCATAGTAATTGGCAGAACCAATCTACCCTTAGTCAATGAAGGAGATGCCCTGTATCACATAGCTCGATTTGAAGACATTCATGAAATTGAAGCCAAAGTAGATGAATTTAAAGAAGAGCATTTACCTGAACCAATGAAATCACCAAATTCGGAAAGCCCAATTATTTAGCACGGTAGGATGCGGTTCGCAAACTCACCACATCCTTTTATCTACAAATATGTACGAGATTGATTTTTGAGCTCGATATTTAATCCACAGTTTATTTAGGCGTATTCTTAGTATGAATATATAACTGCTAATTGATAATAGAATGTAGCGATAGTGGGCTTTACTTGTATATTGTCCAGGCTCAATTATTGTTTATTTACAATGACAGAGGTGCGCTATGCCTTACTCAACAGATGACAAAAATGGTGATATATCTGAACAAAGCACTGACAGACCTGATCGCAGAGTAAATAGAGAGCGGCGTGGTGTAATTCGAAAGAGTTATATAAATGGAGAACACCGCGACTTTATCCCACGTAGAATGTCAGATTTTTCCGAAATTATGCTTGACGATAACCATCGCGGTAAAGTGCAATAAAAATACCACTCCCGTAGAGTGATGTATGGAGCCCCCAACCTACTCTCATCATTCCCGCTAGAAGCATACGGGAGTGACGAGACATAAGATGCGCACGGCGCGGCCGTGTTACTCTCCCCTCATATGCGGAAACAAAATAACATCCCGTATCGATTGTGCATCCGTCAACAACATTACCAGGCGATCAATACCAATGCCCTCACCCGCTGTTGGTGGCATACCATATTCCAAAGCTCGAACGTAATCAGCATCAAAGTGCATAGCTTCTTCATCACCGGCATCTTTTTCTGCTACCTGTTTATGGAAACGTTCAGCCTGATCTTCTGAATCATTCAACTCGGAAAAACCATTAGCAATTTCACGACCACCAACGAAGAACTCAAAACGGTCGGTGACAAATTGATTGTCATCGTTACGTCGTGCTAACGGTGAAACTTCGGTTGGATATTCGGTGATGAAAGTTGGATCCATCAAACGATGCTCAACTGTTTTCTCAAAAATCTCGATCTGAATTTTGCCCAGGCCATAGCTGTCTTTTACATGTACATCTAAAGCCTCACAGACTTTTTTGGCGTTTTCTATATCTGAGATGTCTTCTGCTTTGAGGTCTGGATTGAAATGTAGAATCGAATCAAACACTGACATACGCGCGAACGGTTTACCGAAGTGATATTCCTCGTCCTGATAAGTAACCGTGCTTGTACCTAGCACCTGTTCTGTCAGTTTTCTTAACAGGTCTTCGGTTAAGTCCATCAGGTCTTTGTAATCAGCATAAGCCTGATAAAACTCGATCATGGTGAATTCAGGATTGTGACGGGTTGAAACACCTTCGTTTCTGAAGTTACGATTAATTTCGTAAACACGCTCAAAACCACCGACCACTAAACGTTTCAAATACAATTCAGGCGCGATACGCATGAACATAGGCAGGCCCAGTGCATTATGAAAAGTTTCAAACGGTTTTGCGGTTGCGCCACCAGGAATGATTTGCATCATTGGGGTTTCTACTTCCATGAAATCGTGACCATCAAAATAATTACGGATAAAGGCAATTATTTTGGTACGCATTTTAAACGTTTCTTTGACTTCCTGATTCATAATTAAATCAAGGTAACGTTGACGATAGCGTGTTTCGGTATCGGTTAAACCGTGGAACTTACCGGGTAGTGGACGCAGTGATTTGGTTAATAATTTAACTTCATCGACCTTGATTGAAAGCTCACCGGTCTGGGTTTTGAATATGACACCTTCAGCACCGATGACATCACCAACATCCCACTTTTTGAAACTGTCGTTATAAACACCTTCTGGCAGACTGTCGCGTTGTAGAAACAACTGGATTTGACCAGACATGTCCTGCAACTTGGTAAAGCTGGCTTTACCCATAACTCTCTTTGCCATCATACGACCGGCAATCGATACACGTTGGCCCAGTTCTTCCAGTTCTTCTTTTGTTTTTTCACTGTAATGCGCATGCAGGTCAGCAGCCATTGAATCACGTCTAAAGTCATTCGGAAAAGCATTGCCATTTTCACGTAGCACGTCGAGCTTTTCACGACGCTGCGCGATCAGTTTATTCTCTTCTTCCGGCGAAAGTTCTTCTATCTGGTCTTCTGCCTGGTCTTTTGTTTTTTCATTCATAATATTACAAACCGCTCTTTAAGCTAGCTTCGATAAATTGGTCTATGGCACCGTCGAGTACTGCCTGGGTATTACCCGTCTCAACATTGGTGCGAAGGTCTTTGATTCTTGATTGATCCAGTACGTAGGAACGAATTTGGCTGCCCCAGCCGATATCCGATTTTGTTTCTTCCACGGCCTGAGACTCGGCATTACGTTTCTGAATTTCCAGTTCGTACAACTTGGCTTTCAGCTGTTTCATGGCTGCCGCCTTGTTCTTGTGTTGTGAGCGATCATTCTGACATTGCACCACAACATTGGTCGGCATATGGGTGATACGTACCGCCGACTCAGTTTTATTAACGTGCTGTCCACCAGCGCCACTGGCGCGATAAACATCGATGCGCAAATCAGCCGGATTGATATCAATTTCGATATCATCATCAATTTCGGGTGAGACAAACACCGAGGCAAAAGAGGTATGGCGACGGCTACCCGAATCAAGGGTGATTTTCTCACTAAACGATGCACGCCGGTTTCGGTGCGCAATCGACCAAAAACATAATCGCCTTCAAAACGAATGGTAGCACTTTTGATACCAGCAACATCACCGGCTGAGGCTTCCATCAATTCTGTTTTGAAACCGTGCGATTCACCCCAGCGTAAATACATGCGCAATAACATCTCGGCCCAGTCCTGTGCTTCGGTGCCACCGGAACCGGATTGAATATCGAGGAAGGCATTACAGGCATCCATTTCACCCGAGAACATGCGACGAAATTCTAGTTCCTCGACCTGTTTTACATACTGCTGAAGATCGTCATTGACAACCTCAGCACTATCTTCATCATTTTCCTCAACCGCCATTTCTAACAAATCATTGGCATCATTGAGGCCGGTTTCCAGCTCATTAAGCGTCAGTACAATTTTTTCCAGACGAGCTCGTTCCTGACCTAGTTTTTGTGCACGCTCGGCATCATCCCAGACATTGGGCTGTTCCAGCTCACGCACGACTTCGTCCAGCTCTTCTTTGCGATTATCGAAGTCAAAGATACCCCCTAAGCGACAAAGAGCGTTGCTTGAGGTCATTGATTAGATTGGATATATGATTGACTTCCATGGTGTTTTTTTGCAGCTTAAACCAGTATAAATTGAAGCCGCAAATCTTACCCTATGAGCGCCCTGATTGCAGCCCTGATAGGGGCTATTAGCGCATCTGTTTGGGCTTACTGGCTACATTATCGCGTAAATAGACGGGAACTGCCCCGGCGGCGGAAACAGCACCACCATTTTTGTATGATTCTATCGCCAGTGCAGCGATGGCTTTTGCTGAGGGGAAACATTCATCCAGTGAGGCGGTACAACGATCACCCAGTGCGGGTTTCATGATCTCGCCATAACTGGCCCAGCCGGTTCCAGCCGTGACCCACTGTCCCTGTTCAGGAATAGGTGCTTTTTCAGGCGCGACCACGCATTCTTCATCTAGCAGAATCATATTGCCTGCTTCGTCCTTTTGATACGCGCCCCAATAAACCTCTTTCATGCGCGCATCAATCGCAGCTAGTATCTGAGCCTCACCGGTTTCTTCCATAGCGACCCAGGCCATCGCGGCTAAAGTAGATACCGGCACCACAGGAATTGAATGCGCAAAGGCGATCCCCTGAACCACGCCCGCCGCGACCCGCACACCCATGAATGAACCGGGGCCACGACCAAAAGCTAAAATATCAATATCTTTCGACTTTAGGCCTGCATCCTGCAATAGACTCTCGATCATGCCGAGAATTAAATGGGTGTGTTCACGCGGCGCTACCTGATAGTGCTGCGTTATCTCACCATCAAGATATAAAGCCGCCGAGCAGGCTTCGGTTGAAGTATCAAGCGCTAGCAGTTTCATGTTCTTCATGCTCCCGCTTCTTTCTTTCAAAGAAACTTTCTATATCGTCTTGCTGCGTGGTTATCGGCATCGGTGGCAAGCTACTCTTAAAAACACGACCATAAGGTTTGCTGCTTAATCGTGGATCACCAATCACGACCACGCCATAATCATCAACATCACGAATTAAACGGCCGACGCCCTGATTCAATGCAATCACCGCACGCGGAACCTGATATTCCATAAAAGGCTGTCCTCCATTTTTACTGATCACATCGATACGCGCCTGCATCACCGGATCACCGGGTGACGCAAACGGCAGTTTATCAATCACCACACAGGACAGTGCGCTGCCACGGACATCAACGCCTTCCCAGAAACTCGACGTGCCTAACAGGATGGCATCACCGGCTTTGCGAAACTTGGCCAGTAGCAGATGCTTGGGTAGATCACCCTGTATAAAAATTGGGAACTCGGTTTTATCCTGTAAAAAATCTTTGGCTTCGTTCATCGCACGATAACTGGTGAACAATAAAAACGCACCACCGTGACTGGCGTTGACTACCGGCAGAACTTTTTCAAGCAAGGCGTAGGTATAATTACGATCGGAAGGTTCGGGCAAATCTTCTGGTAAATAAAGCAGACTTTGTTGTTCATAATCAAAAGGACTCAGCCAGCTTCCACTTTCAAATTCATCCAGCCCAAGCGCATCAGAAAAGTGATTAAATTTTTTATTTACCTGCAAGGTTGCCGAGGTAAAAATCCACGCCGCCGAAAAATTATTGGTGTATTTTTGAAACAAACTGGAAACTTCAATCGGCGTTGAATGCAACATAAAACTTCGGCTGAAAGTTTCATACCAGAGAATGGCGTTAGCTGATTCTGCCAGCTCGTTATCATTCTTGAACAACTCGGCTCGTTCGCATAACAATAAACAACGCTGATAACATTGATCCAGACCCCGGCTACGTTCAGATGCAGTTTCTAAATGTTCAGCTAAATCAGAAAGCACGGCTATCAGTTCCGACAAACAATTTGCCAAAGAAGGTTTATATTTGATCGCAGCCCAGGACTGCCTGGCGCCGGAATCACCCAGTGCTAAACGAAAATCTTGCGTGACTTTCTCCAGCTCATCAGCGCAGTCTCTTATTTCTGTCATGTCCGGTGCATCGTTAACCTGTTCGGCAATTGCGTCTCTGGCCAACAGGGTTATCTGACGACTTGATAAGGTATCACCAAAATAACGTGAAGCCACTTCATGCAACTGATGCGCTTCATCGATGATAAAAGCATCCGCACCCGGCAGTAGTTCAGCAAAACCTTCTTCTTTTAGCGTCATATCCGCCAATAGAAGGTGATGATTAATCACCAGCAATTCGGCTTCCATGGCTTTTTTACGCGCCTTGACAATGAAGCAGTCATTCCATGAATCACATTCGCTGCCCAGACAGTTATCCGCTGTCGAGGTCACCATCGGCCAGACATAGGCATCTTCCTGGATTGAACTTAATTCAGAAATATCACCGACTTCACTTTTGCCCGACCACTGACCGATCTCAGTCAATTGCGTCTGTGTAACTTTATTCATGAAACCGAGATGCGGCGCAATTTGTAATCGATGTAGGCAAAGATAGTTTGCACGGCCTTTTAGCAAAGCGACCTTGATTGGCATATCCAGCGCCTTTAGTACACGTGGTATATCGGTACGGAAAAGCTGATCTTGCAGATGTTTGGTGCCGGTAGAAATAATGACTTTTTTACCCGATGTAATCGCGGGTACAAGATAGGCAAAGGTTTTGCCAATACCGGTACCCGCTTCGGCCACCAGTACTTTTTTGTTTTTTATGGCATTTTCAATACTATCGCTCAGGGCAAGCTGATTATGCCTAACTTTATAATCTTCAACATACTCACTGAAAACACCATCTTCGCCTAGATACTCAGAGGCTTTCATTACTCATCACCCAGCGTCTTAATCATCTGCTTTGCCTGCTGAATAATATCACTATTGTTCAGCAACTCGCCTGCCTTTAGAATGAACTGCCAATTCAATAATTTCAGATTATCATTGTCACGAGAGTAGCTATTGCTTCGCTGAGCCAGTTGCTGTGATCTTTTGGCATCACCGGCTTTAAGTGCCATCCAGGCCAGACGACTCCAGGCTTGCGCAAACTTGGGTTCGATGCGTACCAGACGCTCGAGCTTATCCGATGACTTGTCGAATTTAGACTCAGCCATGAGATCATCCGCCTGTTGCAAAAGCTGGGCCACAGCACGGTTTGAATAAGCGATACGCTGCTCACTACTCGATAAGCGCCACGCGGCTAATTCGTTTGACTCGAGGATTGACCCGGGGTCAGCCTGCTTCTCCTCAATCACCGTACATGAGGCAATCAGCAGAATAACGGGAAAAAGAAAATAATATCTAGACAAACTTAGTCACCAAACAATCTACGAAACCAGCCGAACGAAGAACCTTCGGTACACTCGGCCTCGGTCTCAGGCTCGGAGCCTTTAATAAAGGGCAATTCTATCGCATTTTCACAGTCTTTCCCCGATAGAAGTCCAGATTCGCCGTCAATCCACTGCATGGTAATATTATCCGGCATTAATACCTCAAAGGACCTTGATGAAATAGAACGCATTAATTTTGACCAGATCCGCAGCGCACCTGAGGCCCCGGTTAAACCAGAGCTGCGATTATCATCATAACCAGTCCAGACTACTGCCACAGCATCTCCGGAAAAACCTGCAAACCAGCTATCTCTTAAGTCATCAGAAGTTCCGGTTTTACCCGCCACCTTGATATCCAGCTCATGAGCGAGTCTTTTTGCAGTACCCTCCTCTGCGATCCCCAGCATACTGTGGTTAATCAGGGCAACGACTTCTGGCGAGACTTCACGGGCCACATCAACCGGATAACGCTTCAAGGTCTGGCCGTCTTTATCTAATACTGCAACAACACTTTTAAGGGGGCTGTGAAATCCACTGGCAGCAAAGGTCTGATAAATTGACGCCACATCAAAGGGTGACATATCTACGGCGCCTAGGGTCATCGATGGATAGGGGGGCAAGCGACTATGATTGCCTAATTGCTGAATGGTCTTGCTAATTTCACCCAGACCAACATCAAGTCCTAATCGTGCTGCGGGAATATTGTAGGACTTGAGCAATGCCTCATATAAGGTCACCTTGCCATGATATTTGTGATCATAGTTTTCCGGCTCCCATATCTGTTTATCATCACCAACAACCCGTAAACGTGAATCATCAATCAAACTAGCCAGGGTATATTTATTGCTTTGTTTTAACGCAGATAGATAAATGGCAGGCTTAATCAAAGAACCAATATGACGCTGAATATCAAGGGATCGATTAAAACCGGGATAATCGGGTTGACGGTCACCCACCATAGCTAAAACTTCGCCATTATTTGGTGAGACGACTATAGCGGCAACCTGCAACTCCTTATCTCTGGATAGCTGAGGCATAACAGTGAGCACTGCCTGTTCCGTTTGATGCTGGACATAAGGGTCAAACGCCGTAAAAATGCGTAAGCCTTCTGACTTTAAATCGTCTGAGTTATAGGTGATTTTTAATTGTCGCTTAACAAGATCAAGATAAGCAGGATAACGCACACGTTTTACATGGCGTGCGATTTTTATTTTTTTGGAAGATAAGCTTCTAAACTGCTCAGTCGTTATCAAACCATTATCATGAATGGTCGAAAGCACCACATCCCTTCTTTCTTTGGCACGCTCCGGATTTCTAACAGGATTGTAATAGGATGCACCTTTAACCATGCCAACCAGCAATGCCATTTCATCTAAAGCCAGTTGATGTAAAGGCTTACCAAAATAATACAAACTCGACAGGCCAAAACCATGGATAGCCCGCTCCTGATCCTGACCCAGGTATATTTCATTTAGATATGTTTCAAGAATTTTTTCTTTGTCATATTGCAGATCCAGCAATATCGCCATTACCGCTTCATTAGCTTTACGCCATAGATTCTGCTTAGGCGTTAAAAATAAATTCTTAACTAGCTGCTGCGTTATGGTACTGCCACCCTGTACCGTTCGGCCGGCTTTTATATTTGCGACAAAAGCTCTTGCAATCGATCTGACATCAACACCCGGGTGCTCATAGAAGCGTCGATCCTCAATCATTACCAGCATCGCTATTAGCTCTTCTGGTATTTCTTCCAATCTAACCAGTTCTCTGTCTTCACCATGAGAGGGAAATATTCCTGCAAGGTAAGCAGGATCAAACCTGACCAACGCCAGAGAATCATTACTGCTTAAATCGATAAGATTAGAAATTTTATGACCTGATATCTCAACACGTATTGATCGGCTGATTTCTTCACCATCCCAGTACTCAAAGCCGCGAGTTACAATATCAAATCTATTTGAAGATCGCTGGTACTGCCCTGGCTCTAATGTTGTCGAATCTTCAGAGGAATAATTCAGCATGTCCAGCTCGATCTGCAACTGCGCAGGCGTTAATGTCATACCCTCATACAATTCCAGTGGACGAGCATAGACTCGGGCAGGCAATTGCCAGATTCTTCCTTCAAATTTACTGATTATTTTTATATCCAGATAAACCAGATATACAACACTAACGACAAGGATAAATAAAAAAAACTTTAGATATCTACGTTTTTGCTGTGGCTTTGACTTTCTCGATGGAGAGCGACTGACAACTGTTTTTGGCTTATTCTTTTTACTGCTTTGATTTCTTTTTTTTGGCATAGAGGGCAGTCATAGTTTTCACATAATTATGACTAATTATACAGCCTTATCCCTAAGGCTACCTGTTAACTATTAACGACAGGTTGAGAGAAAACGAGCAGATTTGCCTTTGCAGGGATCAGCCTCAAATTTGGATTCTTTTTCTTTTTTTCTTTTCTGTTCAGCCTTCTTTTTCAGTAAAGCCTGTTTTTCAAGTTCTGCTTCTACTTTAGCTTGTTTCTCAGCTTCAATTTGTTGTTGTTTAGATTTATTATCTTCTTGCTTAGCCGCTGCCTCAATGGCTTTTTTCTTTTTATCTGCTATTTCTTTTTTCTCTTTCTGGGTATTTTTCATCTTTGCAGCTTCGGCTTTTAATCGTTTCTCCTCTGCAGCTTTCTCGCTTTCTGCCTGGGCAGCCATTTCTTTAGCCTTACGCTGTTTTTTCTCATCACGGTCTTTCGCTAGTGCCTTTTGCTTCCTTTCTCTAACCAGGATCGCTTCTCTTTCGGCTTCGAGAACGCCTACAAATGTCGCCTTATTTAGCCAATCTAGTGCTTTATCAAAATTTGATTTTACACCCACACCATGAGCATACATTTTACCTACATAGTACATAGCCTGTGAGTTACCATCTGCAGCCTTTGTTCGTAATTCGGTGAATTTTTTCTTATTTTCACCTTTAAGACCATTCTTCTCGATATCCCAATACATGAGTTTAAAACCGGCCGTCTCATGACCTTGAGCCGCCGCCTTATCAATCCAGACCTTAGCCTGCTTCATATCTTTTTTTACGCCAAAACCAGTTTCATACATCTCACCAACTTTAAATTCAGCCTCAGCATTACCCTTTTTAGCGAGTGTCATTTGAAAATCAAACAAACCATCAGCATGCGCCCATGATGAACACATCAAAAAAACGATCAATAATATGTATAGACCTAGTTTATTAACTATATCTGTTCGTTGTATTGAATCAATTTTATTAAAACGCAATATAGTGTCTAATAACATAAGCATCAAGCCTGCCTGAACAATGTCGAATTTTATACATTTACCTGTGCATCCATGCTCATTTTCCTGAAAACTTTAACTGATACAATTGCTTAGAATACAACATCTAGTGCGATGCTGGTTACACCGACTTTTTCTGTTGGCGGTGCATTGGTGAAACTGGTATCAAACAAACCGAAGTTGATGATACCTCCTGGTCCCATCGGATTATTTGAGTCAGCGAGGGCAGTTGGATCATTTTCCACATCGACAATACTGTGCTCTATTTTGAGTGCTGCGCTATCGTTAATCTCGTAGCGCAGACCATATGTTAATGAAGTCTGAATAGCTACAGGGAAGTTCATCAGGTTATCACTAGGTCCACAGGTGCCAGGAACAGCGCAGGTTACAGCAAAATTGCCAGTCGCATCTGTTGCTGATGAAGCTACACCATCTATAGAGGCATAGGTAACATGTGGTAGCCACTTACCAAAACGATAGCCCAAAGTAATATACCCAGCTTCTTGATCACCGAAGGGTCTGGCTAACGTCTTATTAGTCAGGCGATTTTGCACTTCGGCATAGATCACCACATTCGCCATATCCAGATTAAAACCGGCTGCATTAACTTCACACTTCCCTTCGCCAGTCAAATCAACATTTACATCGGCTAATGTTGGTCCCATTTGAGCAGCGAAGCCACCATACAAGTTCACTTCACAAGCAAAACTGCTGGCGTGAACGGTAAAGCCTTTACCTGAATATTTAACATCGATACCACGAATTTTTTCAGCCTCGAAATAAGCTGCACCGCCGGTGTTAGGTATATCGTCTCTGTTTGAACCAAAGTAGGGTTGAAATGACAGCATGCCAGGGCCAACGGGGAATTGCAGCAGGAACTCAATACCATTCACCGTATTCAAAGGATTATTTAGATAATATATTTCAACAGGAGGACGAATCCAAGGGTAAGCATACCCAACCTCAACGTAATCGTTTACCAGATAAACAGGCTGTTTGATTTTACCGGTATGAATACTCAACCAGTCAGTAAGTTTATAGTCAACATATGCCCATTCGATAATGGCATCAAAGTTACCATCAACACCTGTGCCTAAAATCTGTGAGACTACCGACATATCTTCTGCAATGTCTGAAGAGATTTGCAATCCAAAGCGGGTGTCCGTTTCAAAGCTGGCATCATTTTGCACACCACGGTCACCAAGACTGCCAATGTAACGATTTTTATTTTCGTCATCGTGCCACGACGCACCAGTCGTTAGAAACCCATCAAACTGGAGCGCTGATGCTGAAGAAGCGGCCATTGTTGTTGCTATTGCACAGGCAAGTACAGTTAACTTTTTATACATTTTGGGATCCCCTATTTTCTTGTGATTACTTATAAAGTAGCGCATAAAAAATCTTTGGCAAGTAATTAGCCATGATTGTTTAAAACCCAGGGAACACACCTGCCTAGAGCATTGATTTTTAAAGAAATAATAACTATGACTTATCGCGAGTATTTTTACGTTTCTTATCATTACGCTTTATATGCTGAATCATTCTTCGACGCTTAAACATTTGACGATCGCTTAGTACGTTCTTCTGACCCTCAAACGGATTCACACTGCTTTTGAACTCAACTTTTACCGGCGTACCGACAATTTTCAGTGCTTTTATAAAGAAACTGGATAAATATCGCTTATACGATGCAGGCAATAGATCAGTTTGATTACCATGAATGATTACGCGTGGGGGATTCATGCCTCCCTGATGAGCATAACGTAGTTTTATTCTTCGACCACTAACTAGCGGTGGCTGGTGCTTTGCCACAGCTTTTTCTAATAGGCGAGTTAATTCCGGTGTTGAGACCTTTCGGATTGCTGATGAATAAGCTCGTCCAATTGCATCATAGAGCAAGCCTACATTAGAGCCATGCAATGCGGAGATAAAAAACATTTCAGCAAATTCAGTAAATCCCAGTTGCTTCTCAATATCTTTCTTAATATTGTCTCTCTGATACTCATCCAGACCATCCCATTTATTGAAGACCATAACCAATGCACGACCGGCTTCCAGGATATAACCCAATAAATGAAGATCCTGATCAGCCACTTCTCTTTGTGCATCAATCATCATAACAACGACATTACTTTCATCAATGGCTTGCATGGATTTAATGACGCTGAATTTTTCAACGGCTTCTTTCACGGCACGGCGACGACGAACGCCAGCCGTATCTATCAATGTATAGCGTTGACCTTCGCGCTCAAAAGGAATAAAAATACTATCTCGTGTCGTGCCCGGCATATCAAAGACGACCACACGCTCTTCACCAAGAACTCGATTAACTAATGTGGACTTTCCAACATTAGGCCTGCCAACGAAAGCAACTTTAATCCCTTGTTCAGATTGATGCGGCAGCTCATCTTTTTCTTCAGCGGCAAAGTCCTTTAATGCATTAGTCAGTAATTCACTAATACCTCTATTTTGTGAGGCTGCGATTACCGAAGGATCACCAAATCCGAGCGCGTAAAATTCACTACTGACTGTACGTTCATCTAGACCATCGCACTTATTAACAACCAGTGTGATTTGCTTGCCAGTTCGACGTAAACGTTCAGCAATGACTTCATCGCCTGTAGTTAAGCCATCACGAGCATCGACTAAAAATAAAATCGCATTGGACTCTTCAATCGCCAACAAAGTTTGCTTGGCCATGTGTTCATCCAACTCTTCGCTTTCACCACTCAGACCACCCGTGTCGATGACGATGAATTCTTTTTCTTCATATAGGCCATGCCCATATTTTCGATCACGAGTTAGGCCCGGAAAATCAGCGACTAAGGCATCACGACTTTTTGTCAGAACATTAAATAATGTAGATTTTCCTACATTTGGACGCCCAACTAGTGATAGAACAGGATTCATAATATTGAATGGCCAGATTTATTTGGCAGCTGCCAAATCTTTAAGAGTATACGAATATAAAAGACCATTACTCGTTGTAACAATGATTGCATCATCAGTGACCACTGGCGGAACAAGAATACTATTATCACTAAAGTCCTCATCATCATTGCCACCAACTAAGACGCGTGCAATGAAGTGCCCATCAAACTTGGACAACAAATGTAGATAGCCATCAACATCACCAACGATAAGATAATCACCAAATAAAACAGGGCGAGTCAGGTATCGTGCTTGCAACTTCTCCTGTTTCCATAATGTTGCTCCACTAAAACGGTCTAGTGCCCATACATGACTGCGTTCATCACTGCTATAAATAGCCTTGGCATCTACAGTCAATCCTGAATAAGTCGAGAAATCGCGCGCCCACAAAAACTGACCTTTCTGTACATCGATAGCAACAACACGCCCTTGATAACCAGCCACATATAAAACATAACCAAATAACTCTGCCCGGCCATCAATATCAACCAGTCTTTGAATTTCAGAATGCCCCTGCGGCGTAGAAATTGCCACATCCCAAATTACTTCGCCATTGCTCAGTGCCAGAGCAGCCATCCGGCCATTAGACATACCCGCGTAAACTTTGTCACGTGAAACGACTAACAAACCACTTCCGCGAAGAGTTAATGCCGGCGTAGTCTGCTGATAGCTCCATTTTATTTCACCAGTAGTACGATTAAGGCTGACTATTTGACCATCGACAGTTCGAACTAAAACCGAGTCAGCCGTCATAACCGGGCGAGATAAAACTTCGCTAGGTACATTAACCTGCCACTTGAGCAGACCGGTCAATGCATCTATAGCAATTAATTCACCCTTTTTTGTTGCCAACAACCAGAGACTAGCATCACCACCGACACCGGCACTGATAGTTGTAGCAAGATCAATTTCCTGAATTTGTTGGCCAGTAAGAATATCAGTAACCGTTATTATTCCTTCACGGCCTGCAGTAATTATTTTATCTTCTAACAATAAAGGCTCGATAAACAAAAACTGCTGATCAATCGCACCGTGAGTACGTAAAGACCACTGCTCCTCGATTTTTTTAGTTGCTTCAAATTTAGTTAATTGCGCAGGTGGTTCTGAATTATCATCACCACCTCCACAAGCTGCTAGCATAGCGATACCAAATGCCAGCATATAATAACGCATTATTATCATGCAGCTGGCTCGGCCAACGCAGGCTGGCTCAGTTGTGATGAACCCAAATCCTGACGTTTTAACTGTAACCAACGACTAGCATTCCCTGAACTAGCTATGGCCTTATCATAAGCAATACGCGCTTGCTCAAGCTGACCTTTTGCAACAAACAGATCACCTTTAAGCTCTTCATACAATGCATCAAATGCTACAGTGTGTTTGGAAGAAAGCAGAACATTAGCTTCGTCATATTTCTTCTGAGCAATCATCAGTCGAGCCAACCTCAGTTGGGCGATGACTTTAACTTCGTCATCGACTGCATTCGCCATCGCCCACTGTAATCGTGAAACTGCTTGATCCAGATTCCCGGAGTCAGCTTCATTTTTAGCCATGACCAATGCTGATAGCGCAGCGTACGGTGTATCCGAATACCCAGCAACCAGTTTATCAACGACGGTTGCATCAAGCACACTACCAGCACTAAGCTCTGTTTGCGCAATAACTGACACATACATATCACTGGCTTCAACACTATGCTGATATTGAGTTTGTTGATAATAATTCCAACCAGCTAATGAAAAACCACCGACAGCCAAGCCAATAAATAATGAGCTAGCGTTTTCTTTCCACCATCTTTTAAGTGCTTCTACCTGTTGTTCTTCTGTTTCGAAATCTTGCATTACATTATCCTAATTATTTTTTTGTAAAAAACTAATAACAGCATCCTGCTCAATAAGCTGCTGCTCCCTATCTATCCGTAAATATTTAATGACCACACGTGTTGGCTCTTCATCGCTTACAAATAAAACCATTTCAGCGCCACTCTTATCTACTTTTTTCATTTGCGATTTAATTGAACCACCACCACAATGCATTTGTATTTTTAACTCAGGCAGCGCGTCACGTAAAGACTCGGCCAATTTTAAGCCTCGCTCAATATCAGATGAGGTTCTGGGTAACAAGTAAATATCAATGGGCTTCTCATGGAAAGCAACACCCGTCTCTTCCATCAACGACAGCAATCGTTCCATACCAATCGCAAAACCTGCTGCAGGCGATGACTTACCACCCAATTGTTGAACCAGGCCATCATAACGACCACCTGCACACACAGTACCCTGAGCTCCAAGACTGTCTGTTACCCATTCAAAAACAGTTTTGCAGTAATAATCAAGCCCACGAACTAGTCTGGGATTAATGCTATATGCAATACCAGCTGCATCCAAATAGACTTTCAAACATTCAAAATGTTCAACTGACTCTTCATCCAGATAATCATGTAAATCAGGTGCGCTGGCTAACAACTCTTCCATCTCTGGATTTTTGCTATCGAGCACACGTAATGGATTTTTATCAATACGACGTAAACTATCTTCATCCAACTGATCACGATGTGCTTCAAGATAGTCAACCAACACTGTGCGATAGGCAGCCCTAGACTCGACACTTCCTAATGTATTCAACTCTAAGCGTAAATTTTTCAAGCCCAACTCACGCCAAAGACGCGCAGTCATAACTATAAGCTCCGCATCAATATCAGCATCGGCAATACCAAATGCCTCAACCCCCAGCTGATGAAATTGTCTGTAACGCCCCTTTTGAGGTCGTTCATGACGAAACATAGGACCCATGTACCAGAGACGACGAATTTGATTATGTAAAAGTCCGTGTTGTATACCCGCTCTTACACAACTTGCAGTACCTTCGGGGCGTAAAGTTAGGCGATCACCATTTCTATCATCAAAGGTATACATTTCTTTTTCAACAATATCAGTGACTTCACCAATAGAACGACAAAACAAATCTGTAGATTCTACAATTGGTGTACGGATTTCACTATACGTATAAGCAGACATAATTTGTCTGATTGCATGCTCAAAAGCCTGCCAGCGAGGCGAGTCTTCAGGCAATACATCATGCATACCACGGATAGATTTTAGTAATTTAGACATAAAACTTGAATGTTTTTATATTAATGAAAAACTACCTGTTGTTGATCAACAGATATTTTGAACAGTGCAATATTATTTGAACGAATATATTTTTCAATATAGACAGAGAGATCATTTATCTTTAATTTTACGTGCGGAGCGTTACCAAGAAAAACTTTAAATGGCGCAGAACCTTTTAACGTCACTTGTTGATCCTGCACCAATAAGCTGTAGTACAAATTATTGCCATTGGCATCATCAATTTCCAACCAAGATTCCTGGGTTGCAAATACATCCAGGGTATCATCACCTTCAGCTGCAAGCTTATTAATCGACCTCTGATTTGCGGTATTTTCCTGCTCCACTTTACTCGGTACATTCACAGCAACAGTTTCTAACAATAACTCAGCTGTTTCAGTGGCAGTGTTATTAATTATTTCTTGCTCAACAATGTCTTGTTTATCACTGTCGAGCTGAACAATTTCCTTATTTTCGACAAGCTGGACATCTTGAGCAATATCGGGTGATTCATCTGCAACAGCGTATTCAACATCTGCATTATCAAACTGTTCATTCTCTGGTAGAGTTGTATGAACCTCATGCTCAACATCACCTGTAACAATTGCATTTTTATAATAACTAAAGGAGGCATAAAGTGCCGCCACAAGCATCATAACTAACAAAGAGATTGTTATCATTTTTACAAAGGGTGAGTTACTGCTAGCTTCGTCGGGCAAGGTTGATCGTGGTTGCAAATTAGATTCTTTCTGGTGAGGCACCGATAGAGCATATTCCTCCAGAAGTAAAGTATCAGATATACCCAGATATTTTGCATAGACCCTTAAATAACCTTGCACAAAAGTCGGTTGTGGCAACTCGTCCACAGCAGAACGATCAATAGCATCAATCACTTGTTCGGATAGATGTATCGACTTCGCAACATCTGCGACAGAAATATTTTGTCTTTTACGTTCAACACATAGTCGCTCACCAAAAGAGAGCTTCTGTTCTGAACTTTCTGATTGCTTAGTATTATCTAATTCTGTCACGACGTTTTAACTCCTTTACCAAACTGGCCTGCTTTGAACCTGGAAAATCAGCCAGCAATTGGCTCGCATATTTATGATAATGCTCTTTTGCACCCAGTGCTCTTTCTGACAGAACCTGCACCCATAAACTTTCTGCTGTTGGTTTATTAATAGCATGATAGCGTTGAATATAGGCACGTGAAGACATATAACTTTTAGTTTTTATAGACAGCTCAGCCATAGACATCAACGCCCCAGATAATTCAGGCTGTAGCTTTAGCGCTTTACGCAACAATTTTTCAGCAGACTTGTATTTTTTTGCCTGTAACAAACATGTTCCAGCATTAGAGTAAGCCAGATATGCTGACTTATAAAATGGATTATCGTAAGCCTCTTTAAATTGATCTATGGCTTCTTTAACACGTCCCACTCGACACAACAAAGTACCATAACCATTACGTAGCTCCGGGTCATTTTCCTTTATATCTAAAGCATCAAGATAATAGTCTTCAGCCTCTTCCATTTTATTAACCTGCATCATCATATAAGCCAGAGTCGTATAGGCTACAACGTTATTTGAATCTTGATCGATTGCCTTTAACAATTTTTCCTGTGCAAGTTGATATTCGCCACGCTGTAAATAACCAACACCTAATTGAATATTAGTAAGCGACGCTTCTTTTAAATCCTTTTTGATCGCATCTTGTTTTACGCCTCTCTGACCACCTGAACATCCAGACAGAGAAAAAACAATAAAAAACATTAACAAGCCTAATTTTATATTCATAAATTCATCCCGAATCTGGGCTCCTCAAAACGGCGATCACGACGACTTTTATCTTCGATTTTACCTACCAACTGGCCACAGGCTGCATCAATATCATCACCGCGGGTACGACGAACCACGGTTGTCATTCCTGATTCCATTAAAATCTCGCTGAAGGCATTTACCCGTTTCGCTGATGAAGTTTTATAACCAGAACCTTTGAACGGATTAAATGGAATTAAGTTCATCAATGTTGGAATACCTTTTAATAGTCTGATCAGTTCTCTAGCATGCTGATCAGTGTCATTAACACCATCGAGCATGACATATTCAAAGGTAATTCTAGTACGTGCATTTTGTTTTTCAATAAAGCGACGGCAAGCAGGAATTAATTCTTCCAATGGGTATTTTTTATTAATAGGCACTAGTTGATCGCGTAATTCATTATTGGTTGCATGCAATGAAACCGCTAAACGAGAATCCAGTACATCACCCAACTTATCCATCGTTGGTACAACACCCGCAGTGCTCACGGTTACTCTGCGTTTGCTCAAACCATAAGCAAAATCATCCATCATGATATGTACAGCTTTAACCACATTATCAAAATTTAATAATGGTTCACCCATACCCATCAAAACCACGTTAGTGACTTTGCGTCCCGGTTTTTTTTCTTCATCGACTAAACGTGTAGCCAGCCAGACCTGAGAAATAATTTCAGCAGTAGTCAGGTTGCGATTGAAACCACGGCGACCTGTAGAGCAAAAACTACAATCCAGTGCACAACCGACCTGTGATGAAACACACAAAGTACCGCGATCACTTTCTGGAATATAAACGGTTTCGATCTGATTGCCGTCATTCAGTTTTAATACCCACTTGCGAGTACCATCGCTGGATAGTTCATCCAGCACCACTTCAGGCGCCGTGATCTCAGCCAGAACTTCAAGCTGATCACGAAGTGACTTTGAAATGTTATTCATCAACTGAAAATCAGCAACGTCCTGTTGATGAATCCATTTCATTACCTGACTGGCACGAAAAGACTTTTCGCCGAGCGAGGCAAAAAAGGCCACCAGACCTTCACGATCCAAGCCTAGCAAATTAGTTTTTTCTGCTGTCAGGGGGATATTAACTTCGCTCACCATTTTAATTATTCGATAACATCGAGGAGTAACTTAACTTTTTGATTTTAGAGGAACCTTACAACCAATAAACCCGCGATTGTACGCGGGTTTAGGGTGTTTATAAAGCGCTGAAATGGCTTGAAATCAGCTTTTTTCCTCAATCCAGGCCATCTGGATAGCTTCCAGGATGCGTTCCCCCGAATGATTCGGCTCATCATCAAAATCTTCCAGCTGACAGACCCAGTTTCGTAAGTCCACAAAATTGACGTGCATAGGATCAATATCAGGAAATTTCTCATCCAGTTCAATAGCAATATCCAGTGTATCGGTCCATTTCACAGCATTAACCCCTAATCTTTCAGTGTGTTGGCGCCATATTAACGCCTTTCTGGCCTAAAGAAACGCCACAAGTTCCAATGATATATAAAAATTTCCACCGTTATTGCTGGAGCGGGTAACCTCGAGCATTCCAGTCAGTCATCCCCATCTTCGCCACATGCACATCGGCAAAACCATGCTGCGCTAGTAACAGTGCTGCTTTACCCGATTTATTATGGGTTCGGCAAATAGTCACTATCGGTTTTTCAAGATAATCACCAATTTCATCCAAACGCTGCTCTAATTCTTCCAGTGGAATTAGTTTAGAGCCTGCAATATGCCCCTGCTCACCGCTATAATCCTCTGGTGTGCGCACATCCAATAGCAACACGTCCTCTTCACTATCCAGACGTTGTTTGAGTTCATCCACTGCCAACATCGAACCTTTGCGTAGAGCACCCATTATTCTTGGCAAAAAGGACACCACTGCCAGCAATGCAAATGCCAGCATGGCTTTTTTAACCAGATCTTCTCCACCAGTGGCAGCTTCACGGCCAATGTAACCGAGATAAGTATAGGCAATGGCACCAGGCAACATACAAATGTAGGTGGCAACGCTGTATTGAGTAAAGCTGATACGCGTGAGACCCAGCGCATAGTTCAGAAGATTAAAGGGAAACAAAGGCACCAGACGAACAAAGGCTACAAATCGCCAGCCCTCATTCTCTACACCATTGATGAGTTGTTTTAGTCGACCACCGGTTTTGTTAGCGACCCAGTCAGCAGCAAGAAAACGTGCCACCATGAAAGACAACATTGCACCAATAGTCGCCGCGGTGAGATTATAAAAAGTACCCGCGACTGGGCCGAATAATGCGCCACCTAATAATGTCAGCACCGAGCCAGGGAAGAAAAATATCGTTCCGACAATATAAACCAGCATAAACAATAATGGCGCAGCCGCACCAGCATTTTCAATCCAGGCTTGCAGTGCACTTGCATCGAGTTGATCACGATAGACAACAACAGCACCAATACCGACGGCAACCAGTAACAGCATCAGCCATTTTACTAATTTTTTATTCATTATTATTTTTCTCGTTTGAATCGTTCCACTGACGACGGTTAATTGCATAGTCTGTTACTTTTCCTTTAAATGGCATGGTCAACATGCCGCTAATCCATGAACACTGTTTTGGCGCTGTAAAATTATGAATGCCGATGGTCATAGCCACATGCCCTGCTCTAGGCTGGTCTCGATAAGTACCAAATAAACGATCCCACCATGACAGATTAAAACCAAAGTTACTGTTGGTTTCGTCATCTTCTATAGAATGATGAACCCTATGCATATCAGGCGTCACCACAAACCAGCGCAATAAAGTATCCAGTGTTTTTGGCAAGCCAACGTTGCCATGATTAAACATCGCCATGGCATTGAGCACCACTTCAAAAATGATCACCGCAACTACAGGTGGCCCCAGTAGTATAATCGTGACAAATTTAATCAACATAGAAAGAATAATTTCCAGCGTGTGAAAACGCACACCAGTGGTGACATCATAATCAAGATCCGCATGGTGTACCCGATGCAAGCGCCAGAGCACAGGCACGGCGTGAACCATGATATGCTGCATATAGATGACAAAATCCATGATCACGACAGAAGCCAACATGGCAAAGCCAATTGGCACATCAATCTGATTAAATAATCCCCACTGATTTTCACTCGCCATCACTGCCACACCAACTGCCGCCGTTGGGAACAATACACGCACAATAAAACTGTTGAAGAACACCAGACCAAGGTTATTAATCCAGCGCACGGCTTTAGAAACCGTTAATGCACGCCTGGGAGCAACGATTTCCCAGATCGCCATTACCAGCAGCATTCCAACAAAAAAACTGAGACGAATCGGTTTCTCATTCTCAAGTATAAAATCGTAAAAAGACATAAAAACCCTTATCTAAATTATTTAATGAAAACATATAAGCGACTATGTTGAATTGAAAACACAGACAAATCAATGAACTTTTTAGGTCCCGCACAGTCCATACCGAGAATAATAAGGAAAAACCATGAAACTTATCTTTGTTTATAACGCCGACTCAGGCCTGTTCAACACCGTTAGTGACATCGCACACAAAGTACTCTCACCCAAAACCTACAGCTGCAACTTATGCGCGTTGACGCACGGGCATTTTAAAATCAAGCAGGAGTGGGTTGAGTTTCTGGAACAGATCGACACCGAATTAGAATTTTTACATCGCGATGAGTTTTTAAAAAAATACCATCAGGATAATGCAGAACTACCCGCCATCTTTATCGAGGTAAATAATGAGTTATCGCCGTGGTTAGATCAGGCTAGCATTAATCAAATTCAAACGCTGGATGATTTAAAGGCTGCCATTATGGCGCGTAAGCAATAAGTAATGCAAGTACGCGTATTGAGCAACGATATTAACTAGCACATGCCAATAGTGTCCGATATACTCCACAGACCAACAACATACACTACATTACCGTGACTAAACACCAGCCAAATTATTCACTGCTGTTTGTACTTATTACTGCATTCCTGTCAATGCAGTGGAGCGCAACGCATATACATTTATCTGAGCATCACGACCATGACAATAGCCAGCATCAGCATAATGTTGCGACTCACGCTCATCTCTTAGCAAACCACCATGCCGACTCCATTGATTCAATACAGCATGCCGATAATTCCAATGTTGTAGAACTGGATCAGCAATGCAGTACAGCAACGGTTAAAAAAATTACGCCCAGCATTGCAATTATTGCATCGACCAGACTGCAACTATTCCTTTCACAACCTGTCAGCTTTGAATTAGGTGGTCATCTCAACAACAAACCCGGCTATCTTGATCACTCAACAGTCAAGCCGCGCGCACCACCTCTTTTCTCGTAATACCCCACAACAGTAAAAATTATTCTTTAGGATGCCATTAAGCATCTTAAATCAGTCGTATTGAGGTATTTATGTTATCTATTATTAAACAATCGCGATGGTTTCTGGCTATCGCAATCGCGCTACTTGCAGGTCAGGTTTTTGGTCATGGCATGTCAGAAGCCGAAAAACAAAGCATCATTGAAGGTGGAAACCTACGCTACATCTGGATTGGTGCGACACATATGTTATCTGGCTATGACCATTTAGCATTTGTCTTTGGCATTATTTTTTTCCTTACCAGGTTTAAAGAAATTGTTAAATACATCACCGTATTCACCGTAGGTCACAGTATCACTCTTATCTACGCGACCTTTAACGCTATTCAGGTCAACTATTTTCTGGTTGATGCCGTCATCGCTTTGAGTGTTTGTTATATCGCCTTCCATAATCTTGAAGGATTTAAGAAGTGGTTAAATGTTAGAGCCCCTAACATGATGGCAATGATTTTTAGTTTGGGTTTAATACACGGCCTCGGTTTATCGACACGCCTACAACAACTACCCTTGAGTGAAGATAGCTTGTTGATGAATATTATCTCATTTAACATCGGAATAGAGATTGGGCAAATTAGTGCCTTAGCCGTAATGCTGCTTCTTATTGCCGCTTTTCGAAAAAGCCACGTCTTTAAGAGCTTTAGCAAAGCATCAAATTCTTTTTTGATTATAGCCGGCGCCTATCTTTTTCTTATGCAGATGCACGGTTACGAGCATACCGTTAATGCTACAGAGTACACAACTGGCGAAGAATCTCAAATAACAGAAAACCTCGAAGTCACTGAGAAACCCAACTGGAAGGATGTTGTTACGATAACTATTCCTGCACACGACGATAAAGAATATAAATTAATGCTGACCAAAGGTGCAACGCTTGACTACGCATGGCAAAGCGATAAAGGAGAGCTGTTTTTCGATTTTCATGGCGAACCTAAAGATGATAAGACAGGATATTTCAAAAGTTTTAACAAAGATACCAAAGAACAATCAAGCGGTTCTTTAACCACCACTTTTGAAGGTACACATGGCTGGTACTGGAAAAACGGCAATCCTTTTCCAGTCAGCATTACTTTAAATATAAATGGCGAATATCAGCGTCTGGATTTAAAGAATGATACAACAACCAAGCACGACTCAATTTAATAATATAGAGAGAAAATCATGAAAATTTTAGCAACAACACTTGTATTATCATCACTATTTTTTGGTACACCAACAATGGCTGGATCAAACCATGACCATGGACATAGTCACGCAAACACACCTGTAAATAAAGAAACTGTAGAAAAAAATGCAGAAAGGGTACTTGCTGCACTTATCGAAAACAAAAAACTCGATAACAGCTGGACATCTGCAACAGCAAGCTCATCAGAAAAAAAGATGATTAACGGCGGGCCTGAATGGTTGGTGATTTTTATTAATGAAAAGGCAACCGATATTGAAAAGAAAAAACTTTATATGTTTATGACTTTAGGCGGTGATTATATTGCTGCGAATTTTTCTGGAAAATAAACTCATTGGGAATAAAAACAAGGGTCAATCAGATCAAGGGGACTTACCCCTTGGTCCGACCTGTTAAAAGCTTCTCGCGCAAAGACGCAAGTAAATAAACAGCATGCATTCCCAGGCGGATCGTAGGAACGAGAAAAATCAAAACTGTTTAGTGATTCTCCGAAACCATATTAATCGTATACTTAGGAATCTCAATCACCAAATCCTCATCACCAACTATCGCCTGACAACTCAAACGTGAATCCGGATCAAGCCCCCAGGCTTTATCCAACATGTCATCTTCATCTTCCGTATTTTCATTCAATGAATCCATACCTTCACGAATATAAACATGGCAGGTAGTACAGGCGCAGGATTTTTCACAGGCATGTTCAATCTCAACACCATTAGCCAGTGCAACATCACAGATGGTTTTGCCTTTTTCTGCCTCTATGACCAAGCCATCTGGACAAAGCTCTTCGTGCGGTAAAATAATTATTTGCGGCATTGCTCTATCTACTCCTGATCTTTGCCTGCATATTCTTCAACAGAATGACCTTGCATGGCGTTGCGTATATTTGAATTCATGCGCCGTGCTACATAATCAGCACAGGCGTTTTCAAGTTTTTTAATAGCGGCTTTAATATTTTCAGAATCATCGCTCGCTTTTGCGTTAACTAATAATTCTCTAGCCTCAGAGATATTACCTTTTTCTTCTTCAGACAATAATTCATCACCATCTTTTTTCAGTGCAGCGTCCAGTGCCTCAACAACACGCTCGGCTTCAACCTGCTGCTCGCGTAACATGCGTGAATGCATATCATCAGAAGCGTGATCCATGGAATCACGCAACATGGTTTCAATTTCTGAATCGGTCAAACCGTAAGAAGGTTTAACATCAACACTGGCTTCAACACCACTGTTTTCTTCACGTGCACTCACGGTCAACAAACCATCGGCATCCACCTGATAAGTGACACGAATTCTCGCGGCACCGGCAACAGAGGGCGGAAAACCACGCAGATCAAAACGCGCTAATGAACGGCAATCATCAACCAGTTCACGTTCACCTTGCACAACGTGTACCGCCATGGCTGTTTGACCATCTTTATATGTGGTGAAATCCTGCGCCTTGGCAACAGGAATGGGGGTGTTACGATAAATAATTTTTTCTGACAGACCACCCATGGTTTCAATGCCCAGTGACAGTGGAATCACATCCAGCAACAACATTTCATCACCTGGTTTGTTGCCTGCCAGTACATCTGCCTGCAAGGCAGCGCCAACGGCAACCACTTTATCGGGATCAATAGAAACTAAAGGTTCACGCTGGAAAAACTCACCGACCATTTCACGAACCGCCAGCGTACGTGTTGAGCCACCAACCATGACAACTTCAAGCACATCCTCAGCTGATACATCAGCATCACGCAATGAACGGCGGCAGGCCATGATGGTTTTTTTAATCAGCGGTTCTATTAAATCACGCATTTGTGACAAACTTAAAACACCCTGCCATTTAAAATCTTCGGCTTCGACTTTAATATTAACTTCGTTGTCACTCGCTAACTGTTCTTTTGCAGAGCGCGCTTCCCTCATCAATAAACGCACTAATGAAGGGCTGGGTGTTTTTTTATAAGCAGCCTGTTGCAGCATCCATTCAGCGATAACATGATCAAAATCATCACCACCCAGCGCACTATCACCACCGGTGGCTAGTACTTCAAACACTCCCTGCTTGAGTCGCAAGATCGAAATATCAAAAGTACCACCACCGAGATCATAAATAGCGATAACACCTTCCTGCCCGGTATCCAGTCCATAAGCGACTGCGGCTGCGGTTGGTTCATTGAGCAGACGCAAAACATTAAGATCAGCCAGACGTGCTGCATCTTTGGTGGCCTGACGTTGTGCATCATCAAAATAGGCAGGCACGGTAATGACAGCGCCAACCAGGTCATCACCCAACGTAGCAATCGCTCTATTTTTTAATGTTTTAAGAATTTCAGCTGAAACTTCTACCGCACTGACGTCGCCAGAGCGTGTTTTAATTTTTGCAACGGAGCTGTCGCCTGTTGAAAACTCATAAGGTGAACTTTCACCCAAACTTTTTAAATCTGCAGCAGCGCGTCCCATTAAACGTTTAACTGAAACAATAGTATTAGAAGGATCTTTAACCGCATGCTCTACTGCGGCATCACCCACTTCAATAACTTCTTCACCGTAACGAACCACTGAGGGCAATAGATGATGACCATTTTCATCGGGCAAGGTTTGTGCTTGTGCACTTCTTACCGTGGCAACCAGTGAGTTAGTTGTACCTAAATCAATACCTACCGCCAGTCGATGTTGATGTGGCGCGGTCGTTTGTCCGGGTTCTGAAATTTGCAATAAAGCCATGATTAATATAATTCGTCTTCAATTTTTGCGGATAATTCATCCACTTCTTTTTTTGCCTTTTGCATAAACTGCATTTTTCGTACCCATTCCCTGGCATCGTCTAAACGATCGCTTTCAAGTGCTTGTGAAAAACCATCCATCATGGATTTCATTTTATCTTTTATTTGTCTGGAAAAATCATCCAGCTCAGCCAGAGGATCATCCGCTGAATGAATCTCTGATAAGGCTTCTCGCATTTCCATTTGCCCCATCAAAAAAACAGCATCCATGGTGGTCTCATTCTCCAGATTAAGATCAACACCTTTCAAACTCAGCAGATAAATGGCTCTGTCGACAGGTTGTCGCAGTGCATTGAATGCTTCATTGATACGTGAAGTTTGTTGCATTGAAATGCGCTTTTCCTGGTCGGAAGCATTAACAAACTTATCAGGATGCACTGCTTTCTGTAGATCCCTGTAACGTTGCTGAACCAAGTCAAGATCAACATCGTAAGACACAGGCACATCAAACAGCGCAAAGAAATTACTACTAAGGATATCAGTTGTCATAGCGCGGCCATTATAGCGTATGGCAAATCAAGAAACAGCCTGAACTAGACAGTAAAGCTCTCACCACAACCACATGCATCTTTCTCTTTGGGGTTGTTAAATTTAAAGCCTTCATTCAAACCTTCTCTGGCAAAGTCCACTTCGGTACCATCAATATAAACCAGGCTTTTTGTATCCACCATGATTTTTATACCATTGCTTTCAAAAACTTCATCGTCATCATTAATTTCATCAACAAATTCGATGACATAACCCATGCCAGAACAGCCCATGGTTTTTACACCAAGACGCAAACCTATGCCCGAGCCACGACTCTCAAGAAAGCTTTTAACTCGTTCAGCGGCTGGTTCAGTTAAAGTAATCGCCATACAAATAATTCCAAATATTAAGCGTTTTTCTTTCTGTAATCTTCTACTGCAGCATTGATTGCATCTTCAGCCAATACTGAACAGTGAATTTTAACTGGCGGTAACGCTAGCTCTTCAGCCAGCTCGGTATTTTTAATCGCCTTGGCTTCATCTAATGTTTTACCTTTAACCCATTCGGTCAAAAGTGAACTTGATGCAATCGCACTACCACAGCCATAAGTTTTAAACACGGCATCTTCAATCACGCCATCGTCATTCACTTTAATCTGTAAACGCATAACATCGCCACAGGCAGGCGCACCGACCATACCGGTACCAATGTTTGACTCGCTTTGATCAAACTTACCGACGTTTCTTGGATTCTCATAGTGATCCAGAACTTTTTCACCGTATGCCATTTTGTTTTACCTCAAATTCTATTTTCTTTTTTCTATCTATATACGCAACACACTAATCATAAATCTAGTGAGCTGCCCATTCGATGCTATCGATATCAATACCATCTTTAAACATGTCCCACAGAGGTGACAGATCTCTCAGTTTCTCAACCGCAGAACGCACATGTGCAATCGTAGTTTCTATGTCTGTACTAGTAGTGTATCGACCCATGCTAAAACGAATCGAACTGTGTGCTAATTCATCATTACGTCCGAGCGCTCTTAGTACATAACTGGGTTCAAGACTGGCTGAAGTGCAGGCACTACCGCTGGAAATAGCCAGGTCTTTCAGAGCCATCAATAAACTCTCACCCTCAACATAATTGAAGCTGATGTTCAGGTTACCGGCAACACGTTGCTCGAAATCGCCATTGATATAAACCTCTTCCATATCCTTAAGGCCGTCCCACAACTGATTTCTCAAGTTTATCAGACGTTCATTTTCCATTGCCATTTCCTGTTTAGCAATGCGGAAAGCTTCACCCATACCAACAATTTGATGCGTTGCCAATGTACCCGAGCGCATACCACGTTCATGACCACCACCGTGCATTTGTGCTTCTAAACGTATACGCGGTTTTCTTTGTACGTACAAAGCGCCCATACCTTTAGGCCCATAAATTTTATGCGCCGAAAAACTCATTAGATCAACAGGCAGGTTGGCAAGATCTATCGGAACCTTACCGGCACTTTGCGCCGCATCCACATGGAAAATGATTTTACGTTCACGACAGGCATTGCCGATAGCTTCAATATCCTGAATCACACCGATTTCATTATTCACATGCATGATAGAAACCAGGGTAGTGTCATCGCGCATCGCAGCTTTGAGTTTTTCTAAATCAACCAGACCATTTTTTTCAGGGTCTAGATAAGTCACTTCGTAACCTTCTCTTTCGAGCTGACGACAGCTATCAAGCACGGCCTTATGTTCGGTCTTACAGGTAATGATATGTTTGCCACGTTTCTGATTAAAATGAGCAGAGCCCTTAATCGCCAGATTATCTGATTCGGTAGCACCCGAGGTGAAAACGATTTCACGTGGATCTGCACCGACTAAATCGGCCACATGTTGACGCGCATCCTCAGTCGCTGCCTCAGCAGTCCAGCCATAAGAGTGGCTACGTGAAGCAGGGTTACCAAAAGTCGCTTCTGGCCCCATGTATTTAATCATTTCGGCAACGACACGCTCATCAATCGGTGTGGTTGCGCTGTAATCTAAATATATTGGTCTATTAGTTTTATCGTTCACAATTCAACTCTTCTGTTACGTTAATTCATTTATAAATTCGCGGCCATCATTACCGCTGAATTCTTTATTCCTAAAATCTGCTGCATGGCTTCAATAAATCGCTCAACTTCAGCCATGGTATTTGTTCGTCCGAGACTAACTCGTATTGCGCTAGTCGCTAAATCATTTGATACCGCCATGGCCTTCAACACATGACTTGGCTCAGTCTTGCCACTGGTACAGGCTGAGCCACTTGATACCGCAAAACCACGTCGATCCAGCTCCATCAACAAGGTCTCACCATCAAAACCCTGTACGCCAAATTGCAGCGTATTGGGTAAGCGTTTAATTTCCTGTGAAAAAACTTTCACCACAGCAAACTTCATCAATTCTTTTTCAAGCGCATCACGTAAAACTTTTACATGATCACCGCGTTCAAGTAGTTCCTGTGCAGCCAACTCGGCTGCCATACCAAAACCAACGATGGCGGCAACATTTTCTGTGCCAGCGCGTAAACCTTTTTCCTGCGAACCACCTTGTAACAGGGAGTGCATGGGCAGGCACTTATCAACAATCAACGCCCCGGCACCCATCGGCCCATAAAACTTATGCGATGACAAAGTCATTGCATGTACGCCTGTTTGCTCAAAACTAAACGCTAGCTTTCCCGCAATCTGCGAGACATCACTATGAAACCATGTGCCACTTTCCCTGGCCACTTCAGCCAATTTCTCAATATCCTGTATGGCTCCGGTTTCATTATTTGCGGCCATCACTGAAACCAGTGCAGTATCTTTTTGAATCGCCTGTTTCAACGATTCCTGTGTCACCAGGCCCTGCTCATTCACTGCTATACGATCAACAGCACAAGCCACCTTGGCAGCAGGCTCTAACAGCGACATATGCTCAATTTCACTAACTGCTATACGTTGCACACTGGCATCAGCAGACAATCCCTTGAGCATCAAATTATTCGCTTCCGTGCCACCGCTGGTAAAAATAACCTGTGATGTTTGCGCGCCCATCAGTGCAGCGACTTGTTCGCGTGCTTGTTCAATCGCCTGTCGCTGCAACCGCCCAAAACGATGCAAGCTTGACGGGTTACCACAAACCGAACCCATGTAAGGCAACATTGCCTCTAATACTTTTTCGTGCAATGGCGTAGTTGCATTGTGATCAAAATACACCGCCATTTTCTGTAATCTTCTAAGCCCTAAGCGGCGGCATCTGCATCAGCACAGATCGAATCCTGCCTGATCGATACTTCTTTCACACGCTTATTATTCATCATTTCAGCCAGAGTAATTCCATCCAGAAAACCTTTGATCTCATTACTTAAATCCTGCCAGAGATCATGTGTCAAACAACGGTGCTCATTTTGACAACCTTCACCACCTGAATCACAAACTGACATTTTCACACTTTCATCTACAGCCATTATGATGGTTGAGACGCTCAGTTCTTCAGGACTGTTTTTCAAGGTATAACCGCCACCGGGCCCACGTGTGCTAACGACGACATCATTACGGCGTAACTTGGAAAATAGTTGTTCGAGATATGAAAGTGATATACCTTGACGCTCTGAAATTGCAGCAAGTGATACGGGACCTTCCTCCTGATGGAAAGCCAGATCTAATATTGCAGTGACCGCATAGCGGCCTTTTGTTGTGAGGCGCATTACCTACTACCTATATCTATGAGTTGCAGGTAATTTTACTTAATCCCGACTAATTTAGTCAAGTATTATTTCCTACTAAATTAGTCAACTATTCTACAAGCCTTCTGTAGCGGACTATTCACCCTCTATTTTCTGAGCTTCGGCATGCTCACCTGATGACGATATGTTGCAGGGACCGAGATCTGGTAGATTAGTAACATCAATTTCTGTGCCTAACTGCTTGAGTGCAGCACACATATTTTCCATTTTTTCATCCATAGCATGGATATGATCCAACATACGATTTATCGCCGTTGCCACTGGATCTGGTGCTTCTTTGGTAGCACCATAAGCATCAAAGCCCATTTTTTCAGCGATAGCTTCACGTTTCTCCTGATTGCCATCATCTTCATGCTGCTCTCGGCGCACCAATCTTCCCGGTACACCGACAACAGTGCCATTTTCTGGCACGTCATGGGTAATCACTGCGTTAGAGCCAATACGCCCACCCGAGTTAACTGTGATAGGACCAAGCACCTTTGCGCCAGCACCGACGACAACATTATCCTTCAAGGTTGGATGTCGCTTTCCTTTGTTCCAGCTAGTACCACCGAGCGTTACGCCATGATAAAGAGTGCAGTCATCGCCAATTTCAGCCGTCTCACCAATGACCACACCCATACCGTGATCAATAAAGAAGCGACGACCAATGGTAGCACCGGGGTGAATTTCGATTCCCGTAAACCAACGTGCGATATGCGCAAAAAATCGTGCCAACCACTTCAGCCCCATTTTCCACAATCGATGATTAAAACGATGCATGATGAGCGCGTGCAAACCTGGATAAGCCGTCAATACTTCAAGTGTATGACGTGCCGCAGGGTCGCGATCAAAAACGCAACGAATGTCTTCTCGTAAACTGATGACTCTCTCCTAACTATTCGTAGATGCCTGAGAATATAGATTAAAAATTCAAAATTAGCCGAATATTATGACACGGACAAGGCAATGTTATAACCTGAAAACTTACGGATATTCAGCACGCCACTATCCAGTATCAAATATTGACCTTTAATGCCTAATAAAACACCTTCAATTACTGACTGCTTATCAAAATTGAACGACTTAATTTTTTCCGGATAATTTTCAATCGGAAAATGAATATCAATTTGTTCGGCATCTCCTAAAAATTGGATAGCCTCATCACCATACTGCTGTTTCAATTCATCAATCGCCGCTGTTGATTCCGCAATAATACGGTCACGCACCTCGGCCAAATCCATCGATTCGGCATTTCCCTTCAGCATCTTGCGCCAGTCAGTGCGATCAGAAACGTGTTTTTTCAATTCAACTTCGATCAAGCCGGATTGTAATCGTGTCGCCACTTTAAATATTGGCAAGGCCTGCCCTGCGCCCTGATCAATCCAGCGCGTCGGAATTTGAGTACCACGTGTAATGCCCACTTTCACACCAGAGGAATTGGCTAAATAGATATAGTGTGATTGGAAACAAAATTCCTCACCCCACTCTGGTTGCCGACAGGTACCCGCTTCATAGTGACAGGTTTCAGGTTTCATAATACACATATCACATGAAGCCAGATCTCTGAAGCAAGGATAACAATGCCCCTGGGCAAAACTTTTATTGGTTTTTCTTCCGCAGGCAACACAATTAATTTCACCCTGATATTCCAGCTTAATATTTCTACCGATCAAATCATTCATATTGACCAGCTCATTACCGATGGGTAGCTGATAGCTAACTGGGGTTGATAGTTCTACCTGCATTTTTTTTATATTACCTTTCACATCAACAACCTAATATTTTTTAATAATAAATTACTTAATAAACCGAGCTATCCGGCACATGGCTCGTTTCAACTCATCCACTGAACGCGTGTAGGCAAAGCGTACATGTGTATTGGCTTCGAACGTGCCAAAGTCGATGCCGGGCGTCACAGCCACACCTTCTTTTTCGAGCAAATCTTTTGCCCATTGAAAAGAGTCATCCGTTATCGCACTACAATCAACATAAACATAAAATGCACCTTGGGGCGACACAGTCACCTTAAAGCCCATTTCAGACAATACCGGTAACAAATAATCACGACGTTCTTTAAACATAGTCACGCGTCGTTGCAGAATCTCTTCTGTATCTAATTCAAAAGCAGCCAGTGCGGCATATTGCGAAATAGTCGGCGGCGCCAGGAAAATATTTTGCGCGACTCGATCTACCGAATCGATATAACTTTCAGGGACGACCATCCAGCCCAGTCGCCAGCCAGTCATGCCAAAATATTTTGAAAAACTATTCACCACAAAAACATCATCGGATAAAGATAGCGCTGTATATTCTTCAAGATCGTAAACCAGCCCCTGATAAATTTCATCAACGATTAGATGTCCACCAGCAACTGCCACCGCTTCAATCAAAGCCTTCATTGCATCACGTTCGACAATAGTGCCGGTAGGATTAGAGGGACTCGCCACCATGGCCGCACGCGTATTGGCCTGCCAATATTTAGCAATGTGCGCTGCATTGAGCTGGTATAACGATTCCGCCGTCACCGGCACATCAATACTTTCAACAGCTAAAACCTTAGCGATGTTTCGATTACAGGGATAACCAGGATCAGCCAACAGGATACTATCACCCGCATCGGTCAGTACAGATAAAGCTAATTGCAACGCAGCCGATGCTCCCGACGTGACCACGACGCGTCGCGGATCAACCTTTAAATCAAACTTATGTTGATAATGATCGGCAATCACCTGCCTCAACTCGTGCAAACCGGTGGCAGCGGTGTAGTGGGTTTTTAATTGTCGCAATGCCTGAATTCCCGCATCGACAATCGGTCGCGCGGTAGCGAAGTCAGGCTCACCGACTTCAAGATGGATAATCGAACGCCCCTCAGATTCCAGCTGCTTGGCTCTTGCCAGCAAATCCATAACGTGAAAAGGAGGAATTGTTTGCGCTCGACTCATTTAACGATAAACCATAGGTATTGTTATAAAAAAGGCATACTACATTAGATTGAATATGCAGTCCTAAAGGAAATTAAGGCAATATTTGCTAGTATTACCCTCAATATCATTACAATCTAACTACAAATAAAATGCGCCACCCACTCCACAGTCTATTTTTGATTCTGTTTTTAGCCATACCCGGTCTATCTCAGGCTCTACCCGAAAAAGCTTTAGTACCCGGCGGCATCGCCCTGCTAGCCATGCCCGATTATAAAGAAGGCACCGTCGTCACCTTCGATAACGAGCAAGTGGCGGTCTTCCCCTACAAACAAACATGGGTTGCCATGGCCGGTATTCCACTTAGCGCCAAGGCGGGTGATTACCAGTTCTCCATCAAACACCCTACCGGCATCACTCTAAATACTCGCGTCACTGTTATAGATAAAAAGTACGAAGAGCAGCACCTCACTATTAAAAACAAACGCAAGGTAAATCCCAACAAAGAAGATATGAAACGCATAGGTAAAGAGCGTGTCCGCAAGAAAAAAGCCAAAACACTCCGAACCGAGACCATCCCCAAAGTTGATTTCATCTGGCCCGCCGAAGGCCGCATCAGCAGCGTGTTCGGATTACGCCGTTTCTTCAACGAACAGGAACGCAGCCCTCACAACGGCCTGGACATAGCCGCCGTTACCGGTACACCGATCATAGCCACCGCTGATGGCACCGTCATCGATGCCGGTGACTTCTTCTTCA